>Ga0207153_1228_pt1 | contig 10589 bp, 7 predicted proteins | sample Alteio_BWMinHeat_27_FD_153580 | JGI IMG/M metagenome (GOLD analysis project Ga0207153, IMG submission 153580) | Enriched cells from forest soil in Barre Woods Harvard Forest LTER site, Petersham, Massachusetts, United States -... | ecosystem: Environmental > Terrestrial > Soil > Temperate forest >...
CGCTAAGCTCTTTGGGTTCCAGGATCGAGAATCGGAGCAGATAAAAGGGCTTCCGCGAGTCCCATCGATGCTGGGCTCGCTCGACCCGGACCAGGAACATACCATCGCGAACCTGTCCTCCTGCGGACGGATCTGCCTCGTGTAAGCCTTGGATGCGGCGCCTCATGCTGCACCTTCTTTCTGACCCAGATAGCTGTTTAGCTGACAGAGCAATGCATTGCGGTCTTTCTCAGCCCAGTCGCCCAGGTGGGCGACGAAGGCCTCGACCTGCTCCCGCGTTGCCTCGCGGAGCATCTTCACGCCACAGAAGTCGGTCGCGTACGACTTGACCAACGCAGCATCGAGTTGATGCTGGCGTATCAATTGGGATAGACGATCGCGGACCGTAGGACTGCCGTGCTTCCCGTTCCCATTGGCATTGGCAGGCTGCGGCAGCTTTTTGGCCTCTGGACTGGACGTGGGTTGACCAGCGAAAGATCCGATCTCCTCGACTGAGCAGATGCCGATGCCGTAGGCCTTTCGCAACGCACGGCTAACGGCGCGGGTTTCTGCGATGCGGAGCTCGCACCCGCGAACGAGCGGGGAGACGTTTCCAGGGTCGGCGTCACCGTAGCCAACAAAGCCCGAGAAGTTCTTAGATGGGTAAACCGTTGCTTTCAGGACAAACCGACTCGCTGGGCAATCACAAAGCGAATCCACTGCCTCGACGTGAATGGCAATGCATTTTTTACGGCGCGCCAGGCGGAGGAGGCCCGCGTGCGTGACATACCAACAAGTGTCAATGAATTGGAGTTCGCCGTTGCTTAACGAGAAGTTGAAGTCCGTAGACAGGGTCTTCAGCGATTTAGCCACTCGGACTGGCAAGGTGCCGCCCAATAAGCGCCGAGCAAACCGTAAGTTTTCTCGCAGTAGGCGGCTCGTTTCCGGCTTTCGACCTTTCATGAAGTCTCCAGTGTATCAAGGTGATAACAAACGATAACACATGATGCAACTCTACGCAATTTATTTTTTGATTGTCCGTTGATTCCAGACGCGGCTATAGTCTTTGACGTGACCACGAAGAAGGGTTTCTTGGCGTTCCGTGTTTCACCCGATCTGAAGAGCCTGATTGAGGGAATCGCAAACAATGAAGCGAGGAGCATTTCACAGATTTGCGAACTGCTCCTGTCCGAGGGTGTCCAGGCGTACAAGAAGGAAGGATCCAAGTTCATACAGCGGTTGGTTGCCAAGCAGAAGGTCAGGGGCAAGGACTCATGACCCTGCACTGGAAAGAAGTTTTCCCTTGTTGCTGAACTGTCGTACTGATTCAACAGTGACTATCCCCATTGACAAGCTTGCCGCGACCGCGGATAATTGACAGGTCGGCGGGCAAGTCCGCCGATTTTCTCGCGTATGCTAATACGCTGAGTTCCTGGTTGTATTCGAGTGGGAAGTATTCTCCGCGAGCTGGTGTCGATAGTTCTCTGAATCGGTTTTCAAACCCTCTGAACTGGTCTGTATTGCGGTAAACCCGGCGGGTGCGTCTTGCGTTTGGTGCGCTGCCTGGATCTTGCAATACCGGGAGAGTTTATGAAACAGAAAAAAACGGTAAGTGAGGCGGTTTTGGCTGCCAATCGAGACCGCGCGAAATCCTCTACAGGTCCTCGAACCGAAAAAGGGAAAAAAACGTCGTCCCACAACGCTTTGCGCCATGGCATTCTGGCAAGAAGAATGGTGTTGAGCGAGGACGAAGAAAGGGAGTATCAGCGGAATTGGCAGTCTTGGAAGAAGTTCCACCATCCAATAGGGGACGAGGAGGAGTTTCTCGTGGAAGAAATCACGAGTACAACCTGGAAGCTCGGAATCACAGAAGGCATTGAAACCAGGGAACTCTTACGGCGTCTGCAGGTCCGAGATGGAATCGACCGTGTCTTCCATAAAGAACTCGAGCTCCCAGTCAGTGACTGGGATCTTCCGGTCAACAGGGGCTGGGACTGTGAGCGGATCGTCATTCGGGCTCTTGCCGACAACGACCAGAGCAACTCGAACAGCTCCCGTGGTCCGGCGGTTGTGCAGAACCAGGTGGTGAAAGCCATTCAAGGCTCGCGGAACAGTCAACAGCAAAAAGGTGGTCACCTTGAGATACAGGCCGTTATGGGTGGTTCTCTTGAGACCATAGCCCGCTACCGCTCCCCGCTAAAGCGCGATTACTACAATGCAACCGATAAGCTGCACGCCCTGCAAAAAGAGAGGAAGGAACGCGAGATGAAACGTTCCGCTAAGAAGCCGCCCCCAATAAATGCTGACGTGTAGCACAAGCTCTACAAAAACGAGTCCCTGGAGTCGGCGCCCCTTGGCGGGCACAGGAGTTCCGCCAAACAACCATGACGATGACCGTCATGCTGCAGGTCTTTTCGCCACAGGCGCGCGTGCTCCAGCGGTCTTGCCCTCGGCTAGACAGTGCCAGGTCACGCAGCCGCTTGGAAGCAACTTGTCAGTGGGTTTTCACGAAACAAACCCGGTAAGTCCTTTCGACTCAATAACGCATTCGAGAACCTGACGCAACCGGCGCACCCCCGGAGGATCAATCGAAGATAGGGTTCGCGCGCGACGCACACAGGAATCTTCATTGCAGGATGACCCTGAAATGGCTACTATGTGGGCTCACCGCAGACGACCAAGTTTTGACCTCCCCGAATCGCCTGCCAGAAGAAAGACTGAATCCCATTTCGGAGGCTCCCTCTATGAGCCTACGCAGGTTCCCGACTCTTGTGGCGTTTTCGTTCGCTCTCAGCCTGGCGTGCCTGTTGCTGAGTAGCACTTCGGCTCAGAACCCTCGAGTCGCGACTCCGGCACAAGAGCCTGCACCCGCTGCAGGTCTTCCGACAGGAAAACCTGCGTCGGGACAAATTGCTCGCATCCTACCGGTCCAGCCGGGACGATCCCGACGGGTCTCATCCTCTGCCCCTCAAAACGGCAGCCCAATTTTATTTCAGACCCCGGCATACGACGACACCTTTGACACGGCGAAGTCCGTTGCAGTGGGTGATTTCAACGGAGATGGCCGGGAGGATCTCGCGGTAACGACTTCCTGCCAACTGAACAATTGCAACAACGGCGGAGTGGACATATTTCTAGGGAACGGGGACGGAACATTTCAGCCGCCGCAGAGCTACAACTCGGGCGGAGAGGACCCCTCGTGGGTCGCAGTCGGTGATTTTAAGGGCGACGGGAAACTGGACATAGTGGTGGCGAATTCGTGCGCCAGTGGAAGCAGTAACTGCACCAGTAGCGGAGGAGTGGTGGGCGTACTTTTGGGAAATGGGGATGGGACATTCCAGCCGGTTCAGACTTACTCGTCCGGCGGAACAGAACCCGGTTCGGTTGCAGTGGGAGATCTTAACCGGGATGGAAAGCTGGACCTAGTTGTCGCCAATTACTGCCAAACTCTGGGTACCTGCAACAACGGTGGAGTGGGTGTGCTAATAGGTAACGGAGATGGAACATTTCAACCGGCTCAAACATACGGTTCGGGCGGCTACAACGCATGGGCAGCTGCCTTGGGTGACTTCAACGGAGACGGCAAGCTAGATGTGGTGGTCGCGAATTATTGCCAGAGCACCAACTGCAGCAGCGGTGGGGCAGGTGTAGTGGGTGTACTGGTGGGGAACGGAGACGGCACCTTCCAGCCGGCGCAGAGCTACCCGTCTGGTGGGTTCTATGCCGAGTCAATTGCGGTGGCGGATTTCAATGGTGACGGCAAGTTAGATGTAGTAACCACGATCTGTCAAACCAACAACTGTGGTACTGGGGATGGGGCAGTTAGCGTTTTGCTGGGAAATGGCGATGGAACTCTTCAGGCCGGACAGATCTCCAGTTACGGTGGCTTCTTCGGCTCCTCAACGGCTGTGGGGGATTTCAACGGCGATGGCATACCGGACTTGGCAGTGACGCATCCCTGCCTGAGCTCCATCTTTGGCGCTTGTGGACAGGGACTGGTGAGCGTAATGCTAGGGATCGGCAACGGAACCTTCCAGCCACCGGAAGAATATTCATCCGGAGGGCTGCCTGGTTTTGGGCAGGGGGTGGCAGTAGGCGATTTTAATGGAGATGGAAAACTGGATCTCGCGGCAACGAATTATCTCGCGGCGGATGGCTGCAATCCGCTTGGTTGCGGCGCCAGTTCAGTAGGCATACTGCAGGGGAACGGGGATGGTACGTTCCTGGCGCCTCCGGTTTACAGTTCTGGGGGCTACCAACCCTGGTCGGTCGCCATCGGCGACGTCAATGGAGATGGCAACCCCGACCTCGTGGTCGGGAACCTGTGCCAGAGCCAAAGCAACTGTAATAACGGCGCGATAGGAATACTGCTGGGCAGAGGCGACGGAACTTATCAAGCGACTAAGGTTTACAACTCTGGTGGATACTACCCTTCGTCGGTCGCAGTCGGCGATTTCAATGGAGATGGGAAGCTGGATCTAGCGGTTGCGAACGATTGCCAGAGCAGCAGTAATTGCAACGGTGTGGTGGCGATTTTGCTGGGAAATGGCGACGGGACCTTCCAGCCAGCCCAGACCTTTGCTTCGGGAGGATTCGTCGCCTCCTCTATCACGGTCGGTGATGTCAATGGAGACGGCAAGCTGGATGTGTTGGTTACGAGCCTCTGCTCGAGTAGTAGCACCTGCGACAGCGGCGGCACCGTGGGGGTGTTGCTCGGGAACGGTGATGGGACATTTCAGCCGGCGCAGATCTACAGCACGGGTGGGTACTACGCCCTGTCGGTCGCACTGGCCGATGTGAACGGAGATGGCAAACCGGATCTTCTGGTGGCGGACATGTGCCAGGACAATAGCTGTGAGTCGAGCGGCGTCGCGGCGGTGCTGCTGGGCAACGGTGATGGTACCTTCCGACCGGAGCGGAGTTACAGCGTCGGCGGATTTGGCTCTGAACCCTACGCAATCGCAGTCGGTGATTTTACTGGGGATGGCAACGTAGACCTTGCCCTCGCGGATAATTGCTCTCAAGCTGTTTATGACTGCCAGCCGGGCGTGAGTGTGCTACTAGGAAATGGGGGAGGGAGTTTTCAGGCAGAATTCTACTTTTATAGCGGGGTCTTTTCATCGGTGGCAGTGGCCGATCTCAACGGAGACAAGAAACAAGATATCGTCGTGACGGGTATAGACTGCGCTACTGACGGGGTCTGTACCTACGGTCACATCAGCGTTTTGCTTGGAAACGGCGATGGCACGTTTCAAACGGCGAGCACCTACCTGCCTGCGGGTCAGGCCCTCGCCGTGGGTGACTTGAATCTTGATGGCAGGCCTGACGTGGCCGTAGTCGGGGACGGTGTAACCGTGCTTCTCAATGCGGTTGGTGGACTCAAAGAGTCCACAACCACGACGATCGAGTCTTCCACGAATCCATCCGACTATGGCCAGTCCGTAACCTTCACCGCCACAGTGTCGGCGGGGTTTGGTACCCCGAGAGGCACGGTTTCGTTTTACGATGGCGCTAACTTTTTAGGTAACGGAATGCTGAGCAACGGAAAAGCAGTCTACAGCACATCGTCGCTACCTGTGGGTTCTGACTCCATTACGGCAACCTATAACGGGGATTCCAGTTTCGGCGGAAGCACATCGTCGCCGTTGAATCAGATTGTCATTGGGACTCGAATCCGCTATTGACGACAGCTTGCTTTCAGCACCTCGAACACCAATGCCCAGCCGGACGAAGCGGGTCTCCCGCTCCGCTAGACATGGACAATACCGATGCCATAACCATCCTGTGCGAGATCTTCGATGAGTTCTGAGGTCCGGTGTCCAGTTTTGATTTCCTCCCAGAAGACAGGTACGCCGCCTGTGTAGTGCCCGGTGGGCTTGCCGTAGCGGGTGCCGAAGTCGCGGACGATGTCGTGAAACACAATCAGTCCGCCAGGGCGGACCAACGGGCTGTAATTGTCGAAGTCGGCTTTGACGCCCTCATAGGAGTGGTCGCCGTCGATGAACAGCAGATCCAGCGGGTGGCCGCGGAGAAGGGAACGCACACGTCCAAGAGTCTCGGGGGCACTGGAGTCGCCGCGAACGGAAACGATCTTCTGTCGGCGGCTGGCAAAACGCGCGTGAACTAGGCAACGCTCGAATGAGAGCCCAAGATCGACGCTGAGCAGGAGCGCGTCCGGGCGGCAAACCTGAGTGAGCAGAAACAAAGTCCCCCCGGACGCTGTGCCGATTTCGCAAACGTATTTGGGAGGATTCTGCCGCAACATTTCGAGCAGGCCGATGATCTCGTTGCGTTGCTGGATCGCGCCGAAAATCTGGTGGTCACGAATGAGGTCCACCTGTTCAACCAACGATCGGCAGGCTGCAGCTTGCTTGCGCATGGCAGCCGAGTCCCGACACAATTCACGGTACTTCCGGTATCTGTGAAGGGTGAACGCCAGGCGGTCGGCTGCCGGTTTGGGCAACGCCGTACGAGCGATCCGGCCGGCGATGGTCATACTGGGCTCACCTCGCTGGCCATCTGCCATTGCGATTTCACCAGCACGGCGCCTAGGTCCTGCGGCGGCATGCGTCCGGTGCCGAAGTAGTCGGAAGCATGCACGTCGAAGCAGGCAACATTGACGATCAGGTCAATCGACCAGTCATACGAAGTTCCAACACAGATCGACATGGAATACCTTCCCGGAAGAAGGCAGAGACCGGGAATTGTGCAGATCGCGGTCAGTGGTCGATCCAACGCTGGAAATTCAGTCTGCGAATACTGACTGCTGACGGTAAAAATGCGGCGGCCCAGATTGTCGTCGACGCCGACGAAAAGTACTGGATCGGGCACTGGGAACGGCGGTTCAAGATCAAACTCGAGCACCATGTCATCGCCGGAGAGGTAAGCAGTCGTGGGCGCTCCGGCGCCGTTCTTCAGGCGCAGCGCACAAAAAATGCTGGTCTTGCCAGATCGCGGAATCGATGGAGAACGCAGATCAATGGTGCCGCTGTTGCTTTGCTTCTCGAATCCATCGAGATAGAGGCGAGTGACTTCGAGTGGATTACCGTCGCTGACGGAGCGGCCCTGCTCCAGAAGAATGGCCCGCGAACAGAGTGCATGAATCGCCGCCATGTTATGGCTGACCATCAAAACGGTGCGGCCGTGGCGGGCAGCGTCGCCCATCTTCCCCAGGCATTTCTTCTGGAATTGGGTGTCACCGACGGCCAGGACTTCGTCGACGATCAGGATTTCCGTCTCCATATGGGCAGCCACGGCGAAGGCAAGGCGCACGTACATGCCGCTGGAGTAACGCTTGACGGGAGTGTCGATGAACTTCTCAATCTCGGAGAAGGCGACGATCTCGTCGAACTTGCGGGCAATCTCCGCCTTCTTCATCCCCAGGATGGCGCCGTTGAGGTAAATGTTGTCGCGGCCACTGAGCTCAGGATGGAAGCCGGTGCCGATTTCGAGCAGAGAGCCGACCCGTCCCCAGATCTCGGCCTGACCTCGCGTAGGTTCGGTAATGCGGGAGAGGATTTTCAGCAGGGTGCTCTTGCCGGCGCCGTTGCGGCCGATGATGCCGACCGCTTCTCCGCGCTGGATCTCAAACGAAACCTCCTCCATGGCCCAGATCATGGATTCTTCCTGATGGCCGTTGTTCGAACTGCTGCTCAGGGCCGAACGCACACGACGAAACGGCGCGGCGATCGCGTCGGTGATTACCTCGCGCAACGCTTTGTAGGTCTCGCGCTCGCCGATACGGTATTGCTTGGCGAGTCGATCACAGCGGATGGCTACGTTGCTCATCGGTTAGACCACGTCGGCAAAAGTCTTCTCCATGCGCCGGAAGTAATAGAGCCCGCCGACCAAAATCATGGCTGTAACCAGGACCGACACGGCGAGCATCGGACCCGGCGCCGGCGCCTCCCTCAGTAAAGCCCAGCGGAAGCCTTCGATCACCCCGGCCATGGGATTTAGACCGTAAAGCGGCCGCCAGCGCACCGGAACCAACGTGCTCGGGTAAGCGACGGGAGACGCGAACAACCAGAACTGTACGATGAATGTCAACGTGTGGCGTACGTCGCGATACTGCACGTTTAGTGCGGAAAGCCAGAGTCCCACCGCCAGAGCGGTGGCCATGGTGAAGAGGACGAACAGAGGCAGGGTGAGTAGAGCCCAAGTGGGCGTGATGTGATACCAGATCATCATGCCGATCACCAGCGGAAACGCGATCAAGAAATCGACCAATCCAGCCAGCACGCTGGCGAGCGGGATGACCAGCTTGGGAAAGTAAACCTTGGTGATGAGGCGCTCGTTCAAAACTACACTGTTACTGGATTCCGTCAGCGCAAACGCGAAGAGCTGCCAGGGGACGAGCGCGGAGTAGGCAAATAGCGGGTAGGGGATGCCGTTGGAAGGAACTTTGGCCAAACGCCCAAAGAAAATCGTGAATACGATCATGCTCAACAGCGGTTGAATAATGGCCCAGGCCGCCCCCAGTGCGGTTTGCATGTAGCGGACCTTGATGTCCCGCCAGGCAAGAAAAAAAAGGAGCTCACGATAATGCCAGAGTTCGTTCAGGTTCAGACTGACCCAGCCGCGGGAGGAACGGATGACGGTGTGGGGCAGTTCAGCGGCGAACGTCATTGCCGACACGGGCTGTTTACCCACAGAAACCACGGAGTTCCCCCTTTCCCGACCGTTGCTTTCTGGGCTTTACGCCCTCAGAAGTATATGCCAGGAATCGACCGGCATCCCGTCCTTTCGGAAAGTCGACGCCAATTGGCTGCTGACCCTGAAACCGCCTGCCCATCAAGGACACTGCTGGCAAGCCGGAGTGACCGAAGAACGCAATTTTATGCGAAAAAAGTGCAACTCGGGGTAGGGCACAAAGTTATAAAATTCGCTCGAAAGACCCGGAATGGTGCTAAAATTCGTTGCATCCGGGGTGGGTACTCCGTCCCCCAATCCTGCCCGACCGGTCATTCTGGGAGCAATCTCTAATGTCGTCGCAGCCCAAGCTGCCAGCCTCTTCTCAATTACGGGAAATAGAGCCGCTCGAGCCGTTGCTTGTCAACGGGAATCGAGCACTCCACGTTTCTCCGTTCGATGAGCAGAGTGCGGTTCTCCACTACTGGCAGATCTTGCGCAAACGCCGGTGGTACGTGTTGGGTATGTTGGCCGTGATCTTCGGGATATCCGTTGTGCTCGGTCTCACCTCCACTCGGATGTACGAGGCATCGTCCAAGCTTGCGATTTATCCGGAAAGCGCGAGCGCCTTGGACTTCAAAGATTCGGACACCGGTACATCTGGATATGACAACGATTTGGCTCTCCAGACGCAGGCATCAGTCCTCCTCAGTGACACCTTGGCTCTGAAAGTCATTGACACGATGCATCTCGATCGCGATCCGAGCTTCACCGGCAAGAAATCGGCCGCGCCGGTTGCGGCGTCCCATCCAGCACACAGCGATTCGAAGACGGTGGCATTATTGCGAGACTTTCGCGGGGGATTGAAAGTCGAACCAGTTCCCGGAACTCGAATTGTGGTCGTCAGCTACACCGACCCAAACCCCCGCCTTGCAACCGATATTGTTAACACCCTGGTCCAAACGTTTATTGAGGCCAACGTGCGGACCAGATACGAATCGGCCACGCAAACCTCCGAATGGCTCTCGAAGGAACTTTCAGATCTCAAGGTGAAAGTGGAAGCCTCGGAAGAAAAACTGGTTCGCTATCAGAAAGAGCACGGCATCCTAGGCATCGATGACAAACAGAATATTGTTACCGCGAAACTAGACGAGTTGAACAAGGAATTGACTGAGGCGCAGGCAGACCGCATTCACCAGGAATCAAACTACAAGTTTGCGATGTCAGCCGATCCGGCGGTTTCCGCGAATACGGACCCGCTGGAAAGAGATCCGCTGCTCGACAAGCTCGTCGAAAAAGAGAATGACCTCAATACCCAGTATGCGCAAATGACTACGCAGTTCGGGTCAGGCTATCCGAAAGTCGCGGAACTTAACAATCAATTGAAGCAACTGCGTGCGGAAATTGCCGACGAACAAACAAGAATACAACATCGCCTCCGCGGTGAATATATGGCGGCTGCCCAGCGGGAGAAAATGCTGGCCACAGCCCTGGAACAGCAAAAGCAGGAGGCTAACAAGCTGAACGAGAGCGCAATCGAGTACTCGGTCCTGAAGCGGGATGCGGACTCGAACCATCAGCTCTACGACAATCTACTGCAGAAACTGAAGCAGGCCGGTATTGCCGCAGGTTTGCGCTCCAGCAACATCCGCGTGGTTGACGTAGCGCAAGTACCCGACCTACCGTCCAGTCCTCACCTGTCGAGAATTCTGGCGTTCGGCCTCCTTTTGGGTCTGGGAGGCGGCGTTGCTCTGGCTCTGGTCGTAGAAAATCTTGATACGACAATAAGCAATGTTGACGAAGCAAGAGCCATCTGTACTTTGCCGGCGTTGGGGATGATTCCTCTGCAAGGTTCTGTGGCGCATGGTGATCTGAAGAACGGGCTGAGTGATCCCCCTATTTATTCGTTGGTGACCTATGCCCAACCCAGGTCTCCCGCGGCAGAATCATTCCGGGCGTTGCGCACATCCATTCTTCAC
>Ga0207153_1229_pt1 | contig 10512 bp, 4 predicted proteins | sample Alteio_BWMinHeat_27_FD_153580 | JGI IMG/M metagenome (GOLD analysis project Ga0207153, IMG submission 153580) | Enriched cells from forest soil in Barre Woods Harvard Forest LTER site, Petersham, Massachusetts, United States -... | ecosystem: Environmental > Terrestrial > Soil > Temperate forest >...
AGGACGCTGATGCCACTGCCATTTATGGTTCTCGTGCGTCGAATGGAGTGATTTTGATTACAACTAAAAAAGGAAAACCCGGAGAAGCAAAAGTCAGTGTCGATTTGAGCCAAGGTATTGGACAAGTTGGGCATTTCATGAATTTGCTCAATACCCAACAATATTTGGGAATGATGCATAAGGCTTATGCTAACGATGGGTTACACTATCCAACAATTGCTGACGCTCAAGCGGGTGATCCAAATTACGATATTAATGGTGTTTGGGATACGACTCGCTACACTAATTGGCAAAAGTTGTTAATTGGTAATACTGCCCATTATACCAGTGCTCAAGCCCGTATAGAAGGAGGAAATACAAATACACAGTATGCAATTACCGGTGGCTTTAATCGCAACACTACAGTTTTCCCGACCGACTTTAATGACCAAAAAGTAGCACTTCGAATGACTTTAAATTCAGCGTCCTCTAACCAAAAGTTTCATGTTTTTTTTACAGCCAGTTATGTGAATGATCAGAATAATATTCCCTCTTATGACTTGACCAATAACATTAATTTAGCGCCGGATGCGCCAAATTTGCGAACTTCTGATGGTAGTGTCAATTGGCAACTTTACCAAGGTTCGCCTACTTTTTTTACAAACCCCCTATATAGTTTTGCTTCACAGTACGAAAATAGGAACTTGATCAGCGACCTTAGATTAAGCTATCAATTGGCGCCTGGATTGAATTTGCAAAGTCAATTTGGTTATAATCGTGACGAAGTAAATAACACAACAATACGTGTGAGTTCAGTACTTCCACCTCCGTATAATACTGATCCTAGTAATCGAAGTCTTCAACTAGCGAACAATGTTTACCAAGGTTGGATTATTGAACCGCAATTGAATTACGAAAAAAAGGTTGAAAGGATGAAACTGAATTTGTTGATTGGTGGTACTTGGCAACAAAGCACAAGTAAAAATCTTTCAGAAATTTATGCTGGCTTTTCAAGCAATGAGGTTATCAATAATCCTGCCGCTGCTTCGACACATCAACTTTATGGAAGTGACATGGCCTTAACTCGTTATGTAGCAGCTTATACCCGTATTGGCATCAATTGGGATGAAAAATATTTGCTGAATTTGACTGCGAACAGAGATGGGAGTAGTAAATTCGGACTTGGACGACAATTCGCAAATTTCGGTGCGGTCGGTATTGGCTGGATTTTTTCTCATGAAAGATTAATACAAGACAATTTTTCTTTTTTAAGTTTTGGAAAGTTAAGAGCGAGTTACGGTAGTACCGGTAATGACCAGATTGGTAATTACATGTATTTGGCTACTTATTCTGCGATATCTAACACTTATCAGGGTGTAACTCAGTTAAATCCTGCCAATCTCACGAACCCCTATTTTCAATGGGAAGTTGTCAATAAATTGGAGGGTGGTTTAGATTTAGGCTTTTTGAAAGATCGCATTAATCTTTCAATTGACTATTACCGTAACAGAACTGGTAATCAACTTATTGGGTTAGCATTGCCTTATACAACGGGTTTTAGCAACTTGGAGTATAATGTGCCAGCAGTCATACAAAATTCAGGTTGGGAATTTGAGATTAATTTCAAACCTATTCAAAGTCAAAATTTTAATTGGATAACGTCTCTTAATTTAACACAACCTGAAAATAAACTGGTTTCATTTCCTGGTCTATCTTCGTCTAGTTTGAGCAATAATTATTTTATTGGGCAACCAACCACTATCAAACGAGTTTTTCAATATCTTGGAGTAAATCCCCAAACTGGCTTATATACATTTGCAACACAAAATACAAACGGCAATCCTACTGCACCTAAAGATCAAGTTTTTGCCAATTTGGATCGAAAATTTTATGGTGGGATGCAAAACACTTTCCAATTTAAAAATTTAAGTCTAGATGTCTTTTTTCAATTTGTAAAACAACAAGGCTATAGTTACCAAAACTATTTTTCTGGAGCTGGTTTAGACATGTATAATCAGCCTACAGCTATATTAAGTGCGTGGCAATCAGCGGGACAAATAGCGAACATTCAAAAATTTAGTACTTACACCACTGGGAATGCCGGAACAGCAAACAGCAATTTTACAAGGAGTACGGGAGTTCTTACCGACGCGTCATTTGTTAAAATTAAAAATGTTTCGGTTTCTTATAAGCTTCCGGAAAGTTGGCAAAAATGGGCAAATATGCGAAACGCTCGAGTTTATTTACAGGGGCAAAACCTTTATACGTTTACTAAATATGTTGGTTTGGACCCTGAAACACAAGGGTTAACATTACCTGCATTGCGGGTGATAGTAATTGGATTATCAACTTCATTTTAATCATTAATTCATTTAAAAAAGAAAAAAAATGAAAAGTAAAAATAATAAGCAAAATATTCGCAATACGCATAACTACGTGGTTGTTTGCTTCTTCTTGATTTTTTTGGGTTTGGTCTCGTGCAAGAAGTTTTTAGACATTCCACCGCCAAACACGTCCATAATTTCACAAACTGTATTCACTAGTAATGAAACAGCCACCTCTGCTCAAACCGACATTTATTACCAAATGTTCACAAACTTGCAGTCCTCAGTTTCAGTTAACTTAGGTTTATATGCGGATGAATTTAAGAATTATTCAACATCAACGTCAATTCTGCCGTATTATATTAACGCACTCACGCCGGCAACTTCGGATAGCAGGTGGAGTAATTTTTACAACTGGATATACGATGCGAATGCCATTATATCTGGCTTACAAACTACAGAAGGCACTAGCCCATCGGTAAAACAGCAATTGATGGGAGAATCCTATTTTGTAAGAGCTTTTTGTCATCTTTATTTGACGGCAATTTATGGAGACGTTCCTATAGTGCTTACGACTGATTACACACTCAATCAAAAAATCACCAGATCTCCTAGAATACAAGTAATTGAGCAGGTTATTGCCGACCTTAAAATTGCCGATAATCTATTAAATAATAATTACATTGATGCGACAGATACTATAACAACCAAAGAAAGGGTGAGGCCCAATAAAGCCGTAGCCGAAGCTTTGTTAGCAAGAGCGTATCTTTATCTGGGAGACTACTCTGGTAAAAGTATAGCTAATTATGCAAATTCCGAAGCCTATGCTACAAAGGTTATTAATAATAATTTATACAAAATCAATGCTTTAGACGGTGTGTTTTTAGCTAATAGCTCTGAAACGATATGGCAACTACAAACTTCGCAACCGAGTTCTTATGATACTCCCGATGGTCAATTCTTTATTCTTCGAAGTGCGCCAAGCGGATCTAAAGTTACATTGAGTTCGCAGTTAATTAATAGCTTCGAAACTGGCGATCAACGTTTTGTCCATTGGATTGGAAAGTATACCTCTACAGGTTCATCTCCAACATCATATTTTTTTCCTTATAAATATAAAAATTATAATTATGTCGGAAGTGAATATGAGACAATTTTGAGGCTGGCTGAACAATATTTAATTAGAGCCGAGAGTGAAGCAGAACAAAACAAATTATTAGCCGCAGTGTCCGACCTTAATGTGATACGCAACCGAGCAAGCCTTGCCAACTATTCAGGTCCAATGGACCAGTCATCAATTTTGAATGCAGTTTTGCATGAACGACAAGTTGAACTGTTCTCTGAATGGGGCCATCGATGGCTAGATATTTGTCGTACAGGTAATGCGCCAACGATTATGGGTACGCCGGGAAATGTTTGTCAATCAAAAGGAGGCACTTGGAATCCGGACAACCATCAATTATTATTTCCGATTCCCAACCATGACGTTCTTGTGAATTCTAATTTGACCCAAAACTTAGGTTACTAAATCGATTATTTGATTATCGCCGTGTAAATCACATCCGTTTACACGGCGTTTACAAATTGATTATGAAGAAAATATTCATGGTGTTGCTTGCATTGTGCATGGTTTCTTTTTTGCAGGCGCAAAAAAGAATAATTGATACGTCAGTTTGCCAGAACTGGCCCGTCTTAAACCTTAATCTAATTTCCGCTGATGGAGATATTGTGACTACATGCATTCGAAGCGACACATCTTACCTGTGGAACATCCAGTCGATGAATATCGGATGGAGTAAAACGTTTAATACCGCTATTCCTATTGGGTTTAGTGTGCAAAGTAAATCCGCGGTGTTAACTTCGAAGGATACGATAATTATTCTTTCAACGAAATCAGATGATGTTGAAAAAATAACTAATGTAGCTGATTTTCAATTTTCTGCGCATAATAAAGAAAGACTAGGATGGATCGCTTATCGTTTAAAGGGGAAAGACCAATCTTTACTAGTGAGAAATATAAATGCCGGTAAAGTCCAGTCTTTTGATAATATTCTAAACTATCAATTTAACGAACTGGAAACCGCATTGTTGATGCAAAAAAAAGCATCAAATGAACAAATTGAAATGCTATGGTTGGACTTAAAGACTGGTAGCGTTAAAACAATCTGGTCTGGGATAGTAAAAGGTCAGGCCGTTTTCAGTCCGAATGGCGATAATATGGCCATTATATGTAAAAGCGGAAAAAATTCAAACGCAGGACAAATTTTGGTTTACAACAAAGGCGATGTTAAGGCAACCACCATTGATTTGAACGAAAAACAAAGTAAAGGAATAACAGTGAATTCCATCAAGTATGTTGATGATAATAGTCGCCAGATTTATCTCAATATTGAAGATACCACACTTCGTGCTGTCAAACATAATCCCCTTTTGTCAAGTGTAGATATCTATAGTTATCGGGATGCTAGGCTGCAGTCACAACAACTAATGGACCGAAATCGACCCGTATTTACGTATGTATATAACATAGGAATAGAGAAACTCATACAGTTAAATTATCCCAATCAGTGGGTCGCATCAGCTCTCGGGAAAAACAATGTTGTTCTTTTTAAGAACGCTGGCGGCGATTACAACGAGTTCTGGTGGAATAAAAAATCTCAAACAGATGTTTATTTGAAATCAACAATCAGTGGAAGTGAAACACTGCTTAAAAGCAATGTTCCTATAAATTTGAGTAGTCTGTTTACTGTGTCCCCAACGGGTAAATATGTTATTTACTTTGACGATTACATCAACAATTATATAAGCTATAACACCATTACCGGAGAGCGTAAAAATATAACAAAAAAAGTGAAGGTCGACTGGACCAATGGCAACGACGAGCCATTAAAATATCATCTTGGGGTTGCAGGATGGGCTTCCGATGAATCTACGGTTTGGCTGAGATCGAGATATGATTTAATTCAGTCAGATCCGGAAGGTAAAATTAAAGCATTTAATCTGACTCAAGGTGTTGGCAACAAAAAGCACCTAAGTTTTAAAATCATTCCGGGGAACTATACTGGCAAGTCAAATTCAGCTATCCTTTTGTCTTACGTTAACGAAAATAATAAAGATGAAGGATTTTGTAGTGTTAGGCCGGGAGTATTTCCCACCTTAACCTGGTTGGCAAATGGTTCTTATCAGATTTCAAAAGTAGACAAAGCTTCCGACGCAAATATTTATTATGTTACACGGGAAACAGCTAGGAGCAAAAACATTTTCGTTACCGAAGATTTTAAAAGTTTCACACCAATTTCCAATTTTCATCCGGAAAAGGAATTTAATTGGTGGACCTCAGAATTGATCAATTATAAAACTAACACAGGAAAAGCAACGCAGGCTGTTCTTTATAAACCGGAGAATTTTGATCCGAAGAAAAAGTATCCCATAATTTTTCACTATTACGAACGCACGTCGGATCGTCTCCACACTTTCCCGCATCCAACGTATGAGGACGGCAATGAGCTTGACTTCGTCAGTTATGTTAGCAATGGTTACTTGGTTTGCTTGGTTGATATTCAGTACCAAATGGGATACCCTGGTAGAAGTGCCTGTGAGAGTGTTACTGGCGCTGCTAATTATCTTTCACGGTTTTCGTGGGTGGACAAAAACCGGATGGGCTTAATGGGACACAGTTTTGGCGGGTTTGAAACCAACTACATCATTACGCATAGCCATCTTTTCGCTGCAGCCGCATCCTTTTCCTCCTTAACAGATTTCGTGAGTGCCTACGGTAGTTTGATTTTAGGCCGCGGTTACAGCCGGCAAAAACAATTTGAAATTTACAGGGACCGTATAGGGGCCTCGTTATGGGAGCGCCCCGATCTTTATATGGAAAATTCTCCGGTCTTACAGGCGGATAAAGTCACTACCCCAGTATTGCTGATGGCTAATAAAAAAGACGAAGATGTTACTTATGCGCAAGGATTTGAATTTTACACAGCTTTACGCCGCTTACAAAAGAAAGCCTGGCTATTACAGTATGATAATGGTTATCACGCTTTAGATGATATAACTGATAAACGTGATTTGACCGCCCGCACCCGCCAATTTTTTGATCATTATTTAAAAGGGATGCCGCCTCCGAAGTGGATGACTGAGGGCATTCCGGCCTTGAGAAAGCAAATAGATTACGGTCTCAACATCGATTCTTCTGGTAAACAACCATAAATCAAAAACGATAAATTAATGAAAAAATTATTAGCAGTAAGCATAATAATATTATGCTCTCTGGGCTTTACTTATGCCCAGGAAGGTAAAGGAATTCAATTTGAAAGCAAGTTAAACTGGCAGCAGGTATTGGCCAAAGCAAAAACAGAGCACAAGTATATTTTTGTGGATTGTTACGCGACATGGTGTGCTCCTTGTCGGGCAATGGATAATAAGACTTTTAATGATGGAGACGTTGGAAATGTCGTTAATAAGGATTTTGTTTCTGTACAAGTTCAAATTGACCGGACAGCATCGGACGATATATTGGTTAAGAACTGGTACGCGACTTCGCAAACTTTAAGGGAAAATTACCAGGTAAATGCCTATCCGACGCTATTGTTCTTCGATTCCGAAGGTAGACCATTACATAGATCGCTGGGGTTTCTTGATAAAAAAGGCTTTCTCAAAACTATCGGTGAGGCTAAAAACCCTGCTAAACAGTATTATCGGGTATTGCGGAATTTCAAACCGGGTAAAATTGATACTTCCGAGCTAAAGGGATTGGCCTATGCTTTTGGAACAACCGACCCAGCACTGGCAGCAAACTTGGCTCTGGATTATTTGAACCGCATACCGAAATGGCAGTTAGGCATGAGAACTAATGCGCAATTAATGGTCGCATTTAGTAAAGATCCAGAGATAGCTGGAATTGCGCGGCAATATATCTTGAGTATACCCGAAAACAAGAGGTATACACCTACTATGATCAGTTTTATCAGTTCGTTCACTTCGACGACAGGAGATGACATTTTCCGATTCATGTATGATAATGCTAAGCGCATTAATACAGTTATGCACGATAGTTTATTCACAGAACCGCAATTGATATCTATTATTGAGAGTGCTGAATTGCAACCCATTTTAGATGCAGCTATTAAAAACAATCAGGAAATAGATTTTAAAGTTTTGGAGTCTTTATTGTCAAAAAAATACAATGCTTACTACGCAAGGTATGTAATCGATAACGGTAAAATTACTTGGTACATGCATCTGATTAATAATAAGCATCAATCAGAATATTGGAAGCAATTAGCGCAAACAGAACTAGATAAAGCCAACCTATATTATGGTTTGCCGATTTATCAAGCTTTGGTTAACAACGCATGTTACACTGATATATTCTTGCATAGCGAGGACCCAGATTTGATCAATTTAGGCGTTGAGCAAATGAGAAAGTTAACGGCATCATATTCGCAAAATGCAGATGCCATGGACACATACGCCTGCCTTTTATATAAAGAAGGACGAGTAGAGGAAGCCTTAAAGGTAGAAGATTTACTATTACAATTTTGTATAGAACACAAAAAGAACGGGACTTATGGCAAAATGAAACAAACAATTTTAACTATTCAAAAAATGTGGATTGGTGAAAAAATCTGGGAACAAAAGGAATTTCAATAATATTAATAGTTCCGTCCATCGAAGAATCAATATTTATGAGAAAAATAACTTTCGTTTTCTTTTTGGCAGTTTGTTCAATGACTAAGGCTCAGATGCACCATGTCGAAAAAAACTATTTAGGACGCAATCTGGACCGGATCGCCTATCCTATTGGAGGGCTTGGTTCAGGTATGTTCTGCCTCGAAGGAAGTGGAGCAATTTCCCATTGGAGTATTGAGCATCATCCGGATGTATTTAATGAAGTGCCGATATTTGCGGCTTTGTATATCCAGGGGTATAATGCTAAGCTTTTAGAAGGGCCGGTTCCAGGCTGGAAAAAGTTCGGGCAGCATGATAATGCACGGGGCGGTCAGGGAAGCGATTATGGGCTAGCCCGGATGAGTTCTGCGGTATTTCGAAGCAACTTCCCATTTGCGGATATTAGGCTAAAGGGTGGCTTACCGATCAGTGTCAGCCTTACAGGATGGAGCCCTTTTATTCCTGGCGATGCCGACAATAGCGGGCTCCCGTGTGGCGCAATAGAATATCATTTGGTAAACCATACGGCACAAAAACAGGATGGTGTTTTTTCTTGCAATGCAAAAAATATGTTTTCTGGCATACAAAGCATAAGTGGTGGATTTGTATGCAAAGATCCCGGTGCAAGTTTAGCAATCTTTACGGATGAGGAGAAAACGATAGTCGATTATTGCTGGTACCGTGGCGATTGGTTTGACCCGCTAAGTATGGCATGGAAAAAGGTTTCTGAAGGTAAGGCCAACGCTGTTGCCCCAGTTAAGGGCGAAGCACCTGGCGCTTCCTTGTTTGTGCCTTTTAAACTGCGCCCCGGCGAGCAAAAAACCATCCGTGTTTACTTTTGCTGGTATGTTCCGAACAGCCGATTGCGCGTTGGTGAACCATCGTATAAATCCAGCGACACTACTGTAGTAAGCCGTGAGCATGACCAACCCGCGAATACTTATATGCCTTGGTACGCTTCAAAATTCAAAAGCATTGAAGAAGTGGCGGCTTACTGGCAAAGCCATTATGATGAACTGAAGTGTAAAACGAAATTATTTACCGATGCGTTTTACAACAGCACTTTACCGCCTGAGATTATTGAGGCTATGGCTGCAAACCTTAGTATAATGAAATCACCTACGGTGCTGCGCCAGTATGACGGGCGCTTCTGGGGTTGGGAAGGAAGTAATGACGCTATTGGCAGTTGCTTCGGCACCTGTACGCATGTTTACAATTATGCGCAAGCGTTATGCCATTTGTTCCCGGCGTTACAACGCAGTATTTCCGAAACTGAACTGGGTGAAGGATTGGATGCTAATGGCCATCAAACCTACCGGCAAGCGTTACCCATCCGGCCGCAAAACCATGCTGATTTTGCCGCCGCTGACGGACAGTTAGGAGGCATAATGCGGGTTTACCGCGAATGGCGGATATCAGGCAATAAGGAGTGGCTGAAACAACTCTATCCGAAAGTAAAGCGCAGTCTGGATTATTGCATCCGCACCTGGGACCCTGATCATAACGGCTTGCTTACAGAACCGCACCATAATACTTATGACATCGAGTTTTGGGGTGCGGACGGTATGTGTACGAGTATTTATTTAGGTGCATTGGAAGCCTTTTGTAAGATGTCGGACCAACTTCATGAAAATCATGCATTGTATACAAATTTATTAGTCAGCGGGCGAAAAGCCATGAGCAGCCAACTGTTTAATGGTGAGTATTTTAATCAAAAGATTCAATGGATCGGTCTGCACCAAAGCCCAAAAGTTTCAAGCTTAACACCAGAAGCTAAAGTGTTATTTGAACGTGAAGGCCCTCAATACCAGTATGGAAACGGCTGTTTGTCCGATGGTGTGATCGGCAGTTGGATGGCACGTGTTTGCGGGCTGGAGGACCCGCTTAATGAAAAACAAGTCAGTAGTCACCTAAGTTCGGTTTATCGTTATAACTTCAAGACTGATCTGAGTAATTATAGTAACCCGCAGCGCCCAACGTTCGCCTTGGGAAAAGAAGGCGGCTTATTGCTTTGCAGCTGGCCGAAAGGCGGCGCGCTATCCCTGCCTTTTGTTTACAGCAACGAAGTTTGGACGGGCATTGAATACCAGGTAGCCTCCCACCTTATTTTCGAAGGTAAAGTTAAAGAAGGTTTGCAGATCGTTCGAACCGCGCGCCAGCGCTATGATGGTACCGTGCGTAGTCCATTTGATGAATACGAATGCGGCCATTGGTATATGCGCGCTATGGCAAGCTATGCCTTACTCGAAGCGCTCACCGGTGTGCGTTATGATGCTGTTGATAAAACCCTCTATGTTCATAGCCAGGTTGGTGACTTTACCAGTTTCCTGTCAACCGATACCGGTTTTGGCAATGTGACTTATAAAAAAGGCAAAGCAACGCTGAAGGTCGCTTACGGCTGTATCGATGTAGAACATATAAAGGTTAGTGGCTCATGAAAAAGATGATAGTTACCGGTTGCTTATTATTGCTGTTTATCCTAAACGGTTTAGCACAGGATCGTGCCGCGCTGGTTAATGTTTTCCTAGGCACTACA
>Ga0207153_1230_pt1 | contig 10488 bp, 11 predicted proteins | sample Alteio_BWMinHeat_27_FD_153580 | JGI IMG/M metagenome (GOLD analysis project Ga0207153, IMG submission 153580) | Enriched cells from forest soil in Barre Woods Harvard Forest LTER site, Petersham, Massachusetts, United States -... | ecosystem: Environmental > Terrestrial > Soil > Temperate forest >...
CTACGGGTTCGGTGGTTACGGTGCCTGCTGCGCATCCTGGGGAGCGTGCCGGCCGTGCTAAGTCCAACGACCTAACGGCCGGCCTCACCAAGGACTCTGCTAAGCTGCGATCAGCCTCTCTCTGGTTGCGAGTTTAAGGGCGCCTTCGGGTCAAACTCGGACCTCGGCCCACGTCTGAGCTTGGTCCGTTCATCACCTCAACAACGGACATTCGGCGACTACTGCGGCATGTCCGAAAAGTGCCAGACTCGGAAGTTCCCGATTTTTGCGACTCTATTGATTGCTCCCCGCTTGCGAAAGCCGCCCAGGAACCGGCGTTACCTCTCTTCAGCTCAGGGGCAGATACGACGGCAAAACCAACCAGGAGCGGGCAATTGCCGAAATCGCCGCCCGAGGTAAAATCAATCGATTGCACCAAGACCGCTGGCGACGGCTTTGCGCGGAGGATGATCCGATGGAGTCCATCAGTGCAGATCTTTCGACGATACTGGACCGCATTCTTGATACGGCGGCGGACAATCTCAGGATCGCAAAGATTCTGGTTCAGATTGGTCTCGATCCGAACAACATCACCTACGACGCACTATTCAACCGGCTGCTGGAAATTGTGCTGGCCAACATCACGCTTGCCAATATGTTCGCTCTGGTTGGCGCCATCTTTCTTGTCGCTACCTTGCTGATGCATACAATAGTGCCGCTGCGCGTCGCGAACATGGTCGGCTGTATGTTCTTCGTCGCCTATGGCGCGCTCTCGGGAAATGTCGGGGCTTTCTTCCTCTATCTGTTGTTGCTGCCGATCAATGCAATCCGCCTCCGTCAAATGCTCAACCTGATCAAAAGGGCACGTATCGCGACGGAGGGCGACACCTCATTGGAATGGCTCAAACCTTTCATGACCGGGCGCAGATATCGCCGGGGAGATAAATTGTTCAAGAAGGATGACGCAGCTTCCGAAATGTTTCTAACGGTCACAGGAAGGTTTTTGGTCAGGGAAATCGACGTCGAGCTTCCGCCGGGACGTATCATGGGCGAACTCGGTTTCCTTACTCCCAGTCAGCGCAGAACCGCGACCGTCGAATGCATCGAAAACGGGCAGGTGATGACTATAACTTATGAAAAGCTGCTCGAGATTTATTTTCAGAATCCGCAATTCGGCTATTACTTTCTTGAGCTGACCAGCCAGCGCTTGCTCGAGAACATATCGCGGCTAAGAAAGAGCCGCGCGACCGACTCTAGCCCCACGGATGACATAGCTTGACACCTGGCTCCTGATGTCCCGCCCCTTTTAGGGAACAGGCCGTCCCGGCGCAGTGTGGGTCTCGCGAGGCACCGATGTCCGGTGTGGGTCAAAAACGGAAGTCGCGGTCTTGCGGCGGGATGTCTGCTTTGCCCCGGTGAGCGGACATCGTCAGGCTATCTCGGCATGTCCGAAAAGTGCCAAATCCGGACTCATGCGCTGCAGCATACAAAGCGCTCACTAGGATAGCATGGTAACGCGACAGTCCGGACTATGACTCGAGGACTGCCGGAGGAGGCATCGCGAAATGATTATCAGTGCTTCACTGTTTGAGGCCTACCTTGAATGTGACACGAAATGCTGGCTCCGCGCACATGCCGAACGAAGCACCGGAAATACCTATGCGGAGTGGGCTCGCCTACAGAGTGCGTCCTATTGCGAGGACGGGCGCGAGCACTTGCTCGCAACGTTTCCTGAAAACAGCCGTGCGATCGCGCCTCTTATCTCTAAGAATGTCAAAGATCTGACATGGCGCGTTGCAACCGACGTGCGGCTTCAGACGAATTACTTAGAATCGCGTCTGCAGGCTTTAGAAAAGATGCCCTCTAAAGGGAGGGCCAAGCCGCCGCAGTTTATCCCTTACCGTTTCCAATTTGCCAACACGGTCGCCAAGAACGACAAGCTATCGCTTGCCTTCGACGCGCTTGTGCTGTCCGGGGCCATGGGATGCGAAGCGGGCTTCGGCAAGATCATCCACGGCGACCGCCGCGCTACGTTAAAGGTAAAACTCTCTTCTCTAATCATTATGGTGCGAAAAGAGATTAGGAACCTCACCTCACTTTTGGCAGGCAATTCGCCGCCCGACTTGGTTCTGAACCGTCACTGCACCGAATGTGAGTTTCAAGCTCGTTGCTACAAGAAAGCAAAGGAAACGGATGATCTGAGTTTATTATCCGGAATGTCTAAAAAAGAGCGTCTCAAATATCGGAACAGAGGCCTATTTTCGGTAACGCAGTTATCATACACCTTTCGCCCTCGACGTAGGTCCAAGCGAGTCTCCAATAAGTCCGTAAAATACGATCACTCACTAAAAGCACTAGCCATCCGAGAAAACAAAATACATGTAGCTGGGAATCCCTCGTTGGCTCTTCCAGATCGATATGCCTTTTTCGACGTTGAAGGAACTCCGGATGAACAGACTTATTATTTGATCGGGCTGTTGCTGAAGAAGCCGGACTCCCCGGAATTGGTCAGGTACTCATTGTGGGCCGACGATGACTCTGAGGAACGGAAGATTTGGAATGAGTTCCTCCACATTTTGAAGCGCGAGAACATTTCTACGCTCATTCATTTTGGAAGTTACGAAACGACCTTCTTAAGGCGTATGAAGGTGCGTTACTCAGAGTTAGTCGCTGATCCGGACCTTATCGCCAAGTTGATGTCAGGCGCTATCAACTTGTTGTCCATTATATACGGCCAAATATATTTTCCCTGTTACTCAAACGGGCTCAAGGAAATAGCTAAATTTTTAGGGCACAGGTGGTCGGAGAACCTAACGTCTGGTTTGAACTCAATAATCTGGCGATCAGATTGGAAGAATAATCTCGATGATTCGCTGAAACATGAGTTATGCAAATACAACTATAAAGATTGCCAAGCATTACAGATCGTCGCCGACACTATAACGAGACTATGCAACACTCCAAGTGAAGCGCCTGAATCGGGGCATGCTGAAATAGTGCGAGCTGATACTTTGAGGCGCGCTCACCCATATCGTTGGGAACGCGATGAGTTTGTGTTGGAGGACTTTCGAGTCATCAATCAGGCCGCTTATTGGAATTATCAGCGAGAGAAAGTTTATGTGAGAACGAGTAACCTAATAAGACGGAAATCAAGAACCGCCAGACATTTTAGGTCGCACCCGATCGACAAGACCATTGATCTTATCCCGTCAAAAACCTGTCCGTCGTGCCGGAGATCTGGGATAAGAACAAAAATAGTTCATGATTTGAATGTCGGAAAGCTCGGCGTGAGACGGGCTATAACGCGGTATAATCTAATCATGCATAAGTGCACGATGTGCGAAATCGAAAAGGAGGAAGGCAAATACGTTGAGGGATTGCCAAAGGACAAATATGGGCCGAGCTTTACGGCGTTTTCCATTTTTCTTTTCATTGAGTTGGCGATTTCGCAAGAAGCTGTAATGCATATATTCAATACAGTTTTTAAATTCCGCCTTGCTAGCGGACAGCTCGCGCCCGTGAAAAGGAAGGCCTCGCTATTTTACAGCGCGACCTACGAAAAATTGTTCGAAAAAATGTGTAATGGAAGATTGCTTCATGTTGATGAAACGAGGGCAAACGTCCACGGCGTCAACGCTTATGTGTGGGTTTTTACGAGTTTAGAGGAAGTAGTATACATCCACACCGCTACTCGAGAGGCTGACCTTGTTCGCGAGAAATTGAAGAATTTCAGAGGGGTTTTAGTTACGGATTTCTATCCGGCATACGATGCGGTAAATTGTGCTCAGCAAAAATGTCTAATCCACCTGATGAGAGATTTGAATAACGACTTAATGAGGGACCCTTATAATCCAGAACTCAAAAATTTGGCTCAAGAGTTCGCTCTGTTACTCCGAGCTGTTGTTGGAACAGTCGATCGCTTCGGTCTAAAAAGGCGATATTTGAAAAAACATAAGCGCGAGGTCGATTGCTACTATAGGAAACTAGCAAAGTTCGATGCCAAATCAGACATAGTTGCAAAGTACAGAGCGCGGTTTGAGAAGAATCGAGCGAAGTTATTCACTTTTCTGGACTATGATGGAGTTCCTTGGAATAACAACAACGCCGAACACGCTGTAAAGGCGTTTGCCCGGATACGGCACGTTCTTAGAGGCTCATCAACGGACAAAGGTCTTCGCGATTATCTTGTGCTTCTTAGTATCTGCGAGACATGCAAAGCTAGGGGCGTCAATTTCCTAGAATTTCTTCGATCGCGCGAAAGCGACATTGATGTGTTTTCGACGCATGGATAGAAGCCGGGCTAAGGTCCGCTCAGGGTCAAACCCGGAAATACTCACCGCGAGTAAATGTTGTCAGCTTTACCCCTAGGAGCGGACATCGCGGAGCGAAAGCGCCATGTCCGAAAAGTGCCATTAACGGACCCATGCACCGCAGCAATCACCGGCTATTCACCTGATAGTCCGTCGTTCCCGCCATGCCTGAGGGCATTGCATTTCTATCGATAAGGGAGGGTCTCTTCCGTGCCGAGAGTAACGAACAGACACATTGTGAACGGACTTAAATGGCCGATTAGGCCGCGTGCCCTCGGCGATCTGGTTTCATCGATGATCTGTAATTTGGTCGGCCTCACAACTGGAGAACATCGGTTCAGCGTGCGGTCAGCTCAGATAGGGGCACAAGGAGCCGTCTCGGTTGGACACGAAATCTGAGCCTCGAGCTTAAGAACATCGGCCGCCGCCAGCCCAGCCAGCGCGAGGAGGAAGATCAACGCCATTATGTTTGTGCGTATTCGATGTTTGAAATCATCGGGAATGTCTTTCTTCGCATCCAAATCCTTTCGTGAACGATCACGCAATTCGTATCGCGAAAGATCTAGCAGTTCACAAATGTTATTGGTGGAATGGTCCAGCGCTCGTTTCTCGGAGAACGCTGTTCCGTCACGTGGTCGAAATCTGACTACGTTAATTTCGAATGTTTCGCCTGTTTGCGGCGTGTTGTTCATCGTCGTGCTGCTCTTTTCCAGATCAGTCAGAAAATAATTCCTCCCTCTCCTTGTTCCTAGTGTCGTGCGACGCGCCAAATCACATTGTTACGAATAATTGATAACTCTTGCGTGTTGCGATCTCGGTTGATCGTCAGGATGAAGCCGACCATGAAGCGACGACCACGCATGTTTGGCTCCGGTTCCATCGCCGAAATAACGCACTAGGTAATGCAGAGACATGAACGGGAAGCGTTGCCCCGTCACTTCCGAAATGGGTCCAAAGCGACGTTTTGATCGTCTGCCGGTTACTTCCGGTCTGCCCCTATTAACAGACATCGTCAGACCGCGCCGGCATGTCGGAAAAGTGCTAACGGCAGACGTGCCTCACCAATTCAAGCTTTGGTGTCGCTGATTGGCACGCCGCGACGCCTTCTTGTTTGCGTGCGCATAATACGGGTTTGCGAAGCACTGGGCTCCACGACCCGATGCCGACGCCTGACACTGAGCCAAAGTACCATAGCCACACCCAATGGAAGTGCCGTCTATGGTCGCGACCTGCACGCAAACGGGATAACGCGGATCGTAGGTCTGAGCCTGTACTGCGGAGGTGGCCGCCATCATTCCCATCACGAGGATTGTCCCGATCAGTGCGCGCATTTGAGCCTCCACTACGTCCAACCCACACTCTAGAGACCGCGCAACACGAACGTTATCAAGGTTTCGATTTGGCTCCGGCTGCGTTGATCTGGGTCAAAGCATCGCGAGGTAGGGATGCAAACCCGTATCGCTGCACGAAGCAGCCGCTCTTCAGGCGCCGCTTTGGGTCAACATCCGACATCATTGGCGCATTGGACATAGTCAATTCACTTTGCGAAGAACCATCCTTTTCATGTCGGCAAGGAGGCGGTAGTCCTCCGCCAGCCGCAACTGGTTCTCCCTCTCCGATCCGTGCGGTAAGCGAGCAGCATCTTCACGCAATGCTTTCGCTAGTTCGTCGCACTGGTCGACGGTCAAGTGTTCCTCTTGCATCACGGCCCTCCGGCAACCGGTTTGGTCGCTTCCCAACCAATGCTGGCCCGAGGCGTTTCCCGGATTGTTTGTTGTCCCGCTGGAACAGTCTGTCACACTCATGTCACCCGAAGCTATGCAAACGCGGCAAGCTCTTCCAAATTCTCGTATTGCTGCCGTTTTTGCATAGTCCTCGCCGATTTTGTTCCCGTGGATGGACGGAGGTCCGTTCTGGGTCAAACTGAGAAGAACTCATTGCGAGCAAATGTCTTCCGGGTTGCCCCTGATAGCGGACATTGCTCGATGCAGTCGGCACTTCGCATTTGTGCCAAGGGACGACATTTCGAGGTGGCCCATCGCCTGCCATACTTTAATCGTCACCGCGCCCCACGATCAGTCCCGCAGGAGGTGTTAACTCTTATGTAGGAGACAACAATGAGCGATTCGAATTCCGTGATTATTCGCAAGGCCTACGAAGACTTTGCGCAAGGCAGCATCCCTTCGGTGTTTGCGGTCTTCGACGCGGGCATAACTTGGCACGTTCCCGGTCATAGTCCGCTATCAGGCGACTATACTGGCCACGATCAGATCGGAGGCTTCTTTCAACGCACGATGGAGCTTTCCGGCGGCGCGTTTAGCATTTATGTCCACAATGTACTGGCTGAAAATGATCTCGTTGTCGTCTTGGTCACCGTGAATGCACAACGAAACGGACTTTCCGCGTCGTTTCCGGAGATCCACGTCTGGCGGATGAGGAACGGAAAGGCGACCGACTTCCGCGAGTATCAAGGCGATGAACAGCGGGAGGACCGGTTCTGGTCCTAAGGTGCTGGCATCTCCTTTCAGGCTGGACGTCCGTTTCGGGTCAAAATCGGAAAAGCTCAATGCGAGCACATGTTTTCCGGGTTACCCCTGATAGCAGACATTGAACTCTGGCACTTCCGCGATGCGGCAAAACGCGGGCGTCACGCCGCCGCGCGTCGTTGCCGAGCTAAGTGTCATGAAGGTGCAAAGGCAGAATACTTTCCTCGCGCGACCAGTAGAGAATGTTGGCACCGAACATTCGGACGATAGCAAAGTGCCACCGCCTCCCTTACCTCTCCGGCACCCCAGCCATGCGCATGCCCTCACGGATACGCTTGCTTCCAGCACGGAAGGCTGGATCGGCACTTAAGGGGTGCCGCGCATACGGCGAACGGTGAAAGATGGATCGAGCGCAAGCCCCGCCTGCACGGCAGCGCGCGCCTCCTCCAACGACCCGAACAGCGCCAGTCCGGCGGCGAGCTGGAAATGCGCGATGGGATAATTTCGGTTCGCTTCGAGGCACCTGCGTCGCCATATAACCGCTTCGGCGTCGGCGCCAAGAATTAGCTTTTTGGCGATGGCGTCAGAGCCGCTACGCCCCGCAGGTGCGCATGATCAAACTCACCGAAGCGCGCGAGATCACGCCTTACAAGTGGGATACGTCCCGACGAGGAACGCTGAAAACTTCTTGAACCCGAACCGGTTGCGAACGTAGTCTGCTTGGCGACGCTGATTACGCCAGCGGGGTAGCGATCTTGTTTGATTGGTTTCATTCAAAAAAGCATTCGGACCAAAAGTCAGAGAAAAAGCCGCTACGCCGGTTCGTCGGACCTGACGTCATTCTTGACGAATTAGGCAAGCGCGTTCCTCGATATCTCGATGAGGTTGATCAGGGAAAGCTGATCTATCCGGCCTGTAAGCGAACGCTTTCGGATGTAGATGGAGACGTTTTTTCGGTTTGGGACCATACCCGGCTAGAAGCGATCCGGTACGTGATGATGGTGCCTGGCCACGAGTTTGAATTGCTGAGCGGGCCCGCTCGCCAGATCGAGATGATGAACGCTTACCTTTTTCAGCGCCCTCACGGGGAAACCGTGGTTGATTTCACCGGAAACGCGACGGCTGATTTTGCAATTGCTATTCTGGCCGGGCTCAACTGGCTGACCCATTGTGCTCAACTGTCCAGTGTTCATCCCGCCAAACAATCGGGCACGATCCGCAATTTTCGAAAGGTCGTCGCGCTTGCCCACCGATGGTGGTTGACAGACGGAGCGGCGGAACGCTGCGAAGAACTATTAGCAAGCGGAAAGGAGCCTCCGTTGATGCTTTATCTGATATGGTCGGACTACACACGGCTCTCAAAACAGATAGCGGCAGCGGCTATTTTCGGATCGTCGATCAACCGTTCGGCGAAATTGGTCGCGCTGCCCGCTGATCTCATCCCCCGCTTTGAGGCGGCTCAAGAACCTGCTGATTTGTTGAATACCTGAGGCTTATAAACCCAGATCGCGGGCATCACGTCTTCGGATCGTGTTCAAACATCGACGACAGCGAGATATTCAACGCTTTGCATATCTCGAATAGGCGCGCTGCACTGACCCGGTTGACGCCGCCTTCATATTTTTGAATTTGCTGGAACGAAACGCCCAGTTCTCTGCCAAGCTGCTCTTGGCTCATATCAAGCGCGAGCCTTCGCTCCCGCATCCGAACGCCGATGTACCTGTCGACCGCGCCTGGGCTCCTTGGAGAAATTTTCCTTTTTGACTTTTTCATCGTTGGTTAACTTTCAACGAGTTGGAAATAGCAGTACCCGCGAACGGCTACGTCGCGATCGACATCTGAATGAAGTGGCGACTTTCCCTTGGGCAAAAGCACCCAATCCTTACGCTTAACATGAGCCGGTAACCCGGCGCCCGGCATCGTCGCCAGGCGCAACGTCCGGTCGGTCGTTCCACGATACACGTCATAAGCGATCTTGCTGCTCATTGAATGACGATAGCAATGGCACCGATCCCCGCAATCGCATAAGCGGTTTAACCTTACCCCTTAAGGGTTGTGCCACGGCTAGTATCCGAATTAAAGTTCGGGGCCATTGACGATATGAGCGAGCGTGTCGATCCCAACGAAAAGAGGCCGTCACCCATATCTTTGTTCTGGGCTTACCTACAATTGCGTAAGAACAGGCTTGGCAACTTCACGGCCCGGTAGTGGTCAAATTAGGACACCCCGAAATCCAACTTAGGACACTTGCAGCGTCGATGTCCGAGTTGGGGTCAAAAACGGAAGTCGCGGCCTTGCGGCGAGATGTCTGCTTTTGCCCCGGCGAGCGGACATCGTCAGGCTGTCTCGGCAAGTCCGAAAAGTGCCACAAGCGGTCACTGACCAAACTTAGAAGGGGTTTTTGATCGGGGTAAGCCGAACTCGTACGCCCAGGCCGACCGCGGCCTGGCCTTTGGGAGCAGATCGATGACCTCAAGCAGGAGAATCGATTGCTGCGACAGGACCTCAACAGCGTAATAGGAACCCTATTCGGTATTGAAAACGCCTTCGTCATTTCGAGGTTAAATTGGTTCGACCTCTTATCCGAATCGTTGTTGCAAATCCTCGTGGCCCACAAACCCGCCGTGCGGGCTTGTGTTATCTGGCCACCAGGGACGAAGGAGTTCTCTGCCGAGTTACTGACACTCCTGCTTGGATGCAAATTGGACGCCAACTTGCTTGGGAAGTTTGCTTTGGTACGAACGCTTGTCGTGTGGCCCGAGATTCCGTATCTCGACATTAACTGGTCCGAGATCAGCTACTGGTTCCCCTTGTAACCGGTCCTGATAGGATGTGAGCATCTGATACGTCAATCTGATGCAAGGAAAGGAGCGCTCAGACCTATTCTCGATATCGCCTGTGAGAAACCAATCGGTGCCGACCTTCTTACCGCTGAAGGTTACCCGCAATTCCCTCAGCGGCGCCAACTGTACATCACTCATGGGAATAGGGATGTTGATCCCACTCCATTCTCCGCTGTGCTTGATAGTCGGTCCGGTGATGCGGGTTGCGAGCCAATCTTCATGGCGCATGGCCAACAGTAACGGATATTCAGATTCCTTGATGCCACCGCAGTTGAAGGAGAATTTTCCATCTGGCCCTGTCGTGGCTACAGTGGCGATCAGGAGCGCGGGACGTTGCTGGATGCTTGCCAGGTCGCGGTACAAATCTACCCAAACAGCCGATAGTGGTTTATTTGAATCGCTGTCGAAGACAAATCCGGATATTGAACACGCGACCGCTTTGCTTGTTTCTTCCTTTGGCACGAGCGGAACGTGCAGCAGCACCGCTGCGACCATGGCTATTGGTCCGAGAATCCGCAGGCGGCGCTTCGCGATGGGGTTGACTTCCGGAATCTTTATAACGCCGAGATCTGTATCAGCCAGATAGGGTGACAGTAGTAGGACCAGGGCAAGAAGGAGAAGCGCTTCTCCGAAATGCTCGGGAAGACCCAGATAGGATAATGAGCTTTGCATGGCAACAACCCCCGCTGGGCGCGTAGAAAGGTCGTTCGTCGACTTCGTCTCATGTGTTCCCATCACGAGAGCGGAGCGCTTTCCTTTGAAGGTCGGCACCCATGGCCCTCGATTGATAGCTCGCCGTCCAAGAAATCCAGAAAATGGGCAACGTAGTCAAATCCTCGGGCACCAAGCCGGATTGATCGCGGTCGAACG
>Ga0207153_1146_pt1 | contig 10474 bp, 10 predicted proteins | sample Alteio_BWMinHeat_27_FD_153580 | JGI IMG/M metagenome (GOLD analysis project Ga0207153, IMG submission 153580) | Enriched cells from forest soil in Barre Woods Harvard Forest LTER site, Petersham, Massachusetts, United States -... | ecosystem: Environmental > Terrestrial > Soil > Temperate forest >...
GCAAGAACCAGTTAACAGCCATTACTAACGGAACGCGACCCCATTTGAGCCCGAGTGTATTGCCATATTGGTAATTGCCAAATAATAGCGCCTTATTAACGCCCAGCCATTCAGCAATAAATCCGGTGATAGCAATAATCAATATAAAAATAAGGAACCGGGCATTAATTTGCTGATGCGATAATGCAACAATTACCATCATCAGGCATAGATGATAAGGGACTAATTGTAAAAACAGCGTGCGTGAAAAAGGTATAGTCAACCCTATTAGCCCTACTAAATGAAAAATGATGATAAACCCGATAAACAGTTTATCGCGTTTTATAATCTCCGGCCTTTCCATACGTTGGTTTTGGTGAGATGTTTCTGGATAGCCAAAAACGCGATTAGTGTTAAATTTATCATTTGCACAGGATGCAAAATAATGTTGTACCATGCATTTTGTTTAGCCGAAAGGGATATCATTACACGGGTTAATAAAATAAGCCCTGCCATAAAAAATATCAGGTTAAAATCCAGCGTCATCATAATTATCATTGGCCCGCCAATAATGAACAGGACGTAAATTAACAGCCCCAATATGCTGTAATTAAACGCTGCTAAAAAGTTTTTGCTGAAACCGGTAACCGCTTCGTTATAGCTTTTATACATTCGGCAGCTTATCATGTTGTTGGCAAGCAATGCCTCGCCGTTATAGGAGTTGGCCTTTATTAGTTTCATGATCTCTACATCCTCTACCACTTTATCCTTAACCTGTTCGTGCCAATTGTTATCATTATAAACTGCAGCATCAAACAGCATAAATTGGCCGCTGGCAGCGGCTACACCCGGATTTTTTATTAAATACACCAATTGCAACGGCAGTAAATTAAGCAGCAAATAGTGCATTAATGGCACAGTTGATAATTCGCCAACTGACCGCATATCCTGGTTGGTAAATAAACTCAATAAGCCAAGTTTCCGCAGGTACATACGATGTACGGCACTGTTTATTAATCCGCTCTCAATCTGTTCATCGGCGTCTAAAAACAGCAGGAAACTGCCTTTAGCCTGGTGGGCCAATTGGTAACAGGCAAAGTTTTTACCCAACCAGCCGGCCGGTAGCTCATCGCCTTTTATTACTTTAAAGCGGGGATGAACGGCTGCAAAGTCAGCACAAATTTGATAGGTGTTATCATCGGAGTTATCATCTAAAATAATAACCTCATAATTATGATAATCCTGTTTGTGGATGGATTGGAGCAAGGTTAAAATATTATCCTGCTCGTTACGGGCCGGTATTAAAATAGACACATCATCCTGGTATTGCCGGGCAACTCGGTGTAGTTTGGGGTTAGAAATAAAATTGAATAACGTAACCGTAAAGCGTAAGATGATAAACAGAAATGTGGCTGTTATTACGATGATCACTTTATAAAACTATATTGGTTTGCTGCTTTTTTGCCGACAGGTAATGTTGGTTATAGCTGCCTGTTAAAGCATCAAAATTTTCAACTATTGTATTTTCAGCTAAATATACGTTAACCGTTGGCTTTTTATGCTGCAGGTGCTCTATAAACGACGCGGCATATATTAACTCAAATTTGCCCTGTGCCTGGTCTATTATTTTTAACGCCCCTTTTTCGAACTGAACATCATCAACAAAGTTTGAATGTAATTTACCCTGTGGAAATATTAACACCAGGTTTTTCGGATCGTTTAATAATTCAGCGGCGTAGTTTATGGAAGTGATTACGTCTTTAGTCTTGCTGTTTACCGAAAATGAACCAATGTATTTTAAAAATGGATGCTGCTGCATATTTTCTTCAGATACCATTACAAAAAACTGTTTACCGGTTAGTTTGGTGAATACATAGTAAAGCAAAAAAGCATCCCACCAGCTATAATGATTGGCTAACAGTAAAACGGATTTATTTTCATTAACTGTAATTTGATTGAAGTTTACTTTGTGAAAATTCCGGCGGATGATATAAGGCAGGTAAATTCTAAAGAATGTACGTATGATAATATTTTTTTGAGGATAAATCATATCAAAATCCGTTATCAAGCAAATATTTATCTATTTCTTTAGTCACCAGCCAATGGCCAAAAGGGGCTACAATTATGTTAGCATTGGGTAACAGATCTATAAATTCCATCGCGTCTGCTTTAGGGAATAAATGATCATCCCTGCCAAATATCATGATACAGCTAATTTGATATTTATTGATCAGTTCAGCTACCTTATTTACATCAGGCGTTAACCTTCGTATCAGGTTTAAAGTGTAATAAACATCCAGTCGTTTTTTAGGCGTATCAATTTCACTGTAGGCTATTTTATGCAGGCTATCATCAATAAATTTTAGCTTCTTCATGCTTTTAAGCATAGCAGGCGCCAGCCATGCACTTTTACTTACCCATTTAAAAAGCTGTTTACCTGCCGGGTTATCAGTTAAAAAGTAAAAGCCTTTATGTACCGACAGGCCATCGGGCGCCATTAAAATTATTTCATCAATCAGGTCGGCATACTCCTCTATTAATATTAATGCCAGCTTTGCGCCAACCGAATAGGCCATTAACGAGAACCTTTGCCGCCCATAAATTTTGAACCATTCCTCTACATATTCGCGCACCAGCGCTTTGGGCATACCCGTTAATATTTGCTGTTCGGTCCAGTTATCCAGTTTGCTTTCATTGTGGAAAAAATGATCGAAGCCGTAAATATGGTAATGAGGTAAAATAGATTGTTGCAGTACATGAAATTGCCTGCCCGTCATACCATAGCCGTGAAACGCCAGCATTGGTTTAGCGCCTTCGCCGTATTCATGAAAATGTACTTTGCCCAGCCCGGATATTTGTAAAAAGCCCATTAAGGCAATATTAAGGAATATGATTAATATTTAAGGTTCAAGAACCAAGAGTCAAGAACAAAGAATCAAGAAAACCCATTCATTTACTTTTATCACGATAAGAGTTTTTGTTAAAACAAGCTCATGTTTGCAGGTTTTACTCCATATCGAGCTATGTCTTGATTCTTGAATCTTTGTTCTTGACTCTTGTCGCAACTGTTATATGTTCAATAATAGTTTCCGTCGCCCCTACGTGCTCTTCAACATATTTCTTTATCGCTGTACTTGCGTCAACATAAAACAATTGGTCGCTAATTAACTTTCCAGCTGCCTGTTTTAATTCTTCTTCGTTACCAATACTGAACCCGGCATGTAAGCTGATCAAATCCTTAGCTTCTTTAAATCGTTCATAATTAGGGCCAAATATTACGGGCAAGCCAAAGGCTGCTGCCTCTAAAGTATTATGTATCCCTGCGCCAAAACCGCCGCCAATATAAGCGATATGGCCGTATTGGTAGAGTGATGAAAGCATGCCGATGTTATCGATGATAAGCGTTTGAGCCTTGATAGCTATCGGGGTTAGATTTGAGAACCGGATTACCGAATTTTCCGGCAATAGGCTAATCAGTTTGTTTATTTTCTCCTCTCCAATTTCATGCTGAGCGATGATGAATTTCCAATCGGGGTATTGGGTTATCAGTTTTGCTATTAATTCCTCATCCTGCGGCCATGTACTGCCTGCTACAAATAATTTGCTTTCGCCCGTAAATCCGGCTATTATTGGTAAATTCTTAGGTTGTTGCGCATTGGCCCAAACACGGTCAAACCTGGTGTCGCCACTTACGGTAACGTTAGTTATACCAACACCTTTCAACAACTCAACCGATTGCTTGTCCTGTACAAAAAAATGGGTGACAAAGGTTAGCATTTTACGGTACAGGCTGCCATACCATTTAAAAAACACCTGGTTTGGCCTGAATATGCCCGAAATAATATATAGAGGGATATGTTGCTTGTTGAGTTCATTAAAGTAATGATACCAGTACTCGTATTTAGTGAAAATGGCTAATTCAGGCTGTATAGCGTTAATAAAATCGCGCGCGTTGTATTTTGTATCCAATGGAAGGTAGTAAACGTGATCGGCCAGTGGTGTGTTTTTCCTGATCTCGTAACCTGATGGCGAAAAAAAAGTAACAACAATCTTTTTACTGGGGTGTAAATTTCTCATTTGCTCCAGCACCGGCCGGCCTTGTTCAAACTCACCCAGTGAAGCAAAGTGAAACCATATACTTGGACCGCTTTTTGTAACCTGTTGCACGCTACGCCCGTTTAACCACAGCCTTGCCTTTTGATTAAAAAATGAAACAATATATATAAGGAAAAAATATAGCCGGATACTAAGATTGTATAGTGATAACATTTAAATATGAATTATTATCTTCGTCGCTATAAAAGTAGTAACAAATTACATTAAATACCCATGAAGATAGCTGTAGTTGGAACAGGATACGTTGGTTTAGTAACCGGTACCTGTTTATCAGAAACCGGTAACCAGGTAATATGCGTTGATATTAACGAACAAAAAGTTAAAATGATGCAGGAAGGCAAACTGCCAATTTACGAGCCGGGCCTTGAATTACTTTTCCATCGTAATATTAAGCAGGAGCGTTTACATTTTACATCAAACCTGGGCGATGCTATTAAAGATGCAAAGATCATCTTCTTAGCTTTACCAACGCCTCCGGGTGGTGATGGATCTGCCGATTTGAGCTATGTATTGGGTGCTGCAAAAGATATAGCGAAATTGGTTACCGAGTATAAAGTTATCGTAACCAAATCAACCGTGCCGGTAGGTACCGCAGATAAAGTTACGGCGGTAATGAAAGCAAATACTGATGTTGAATTTGCCGTGGTGTCAAACCCCGAGTTTTTACGCGAGGGTGTTGCCGTTGATGATTTTATGAAGCCCGACCGTGTTGTTGTTGGTACAATGGACGAAAGAGCGCGTAAGCTAATGGCCGAATTGTATGGCCCTTATGTACGCCAGGGAAACCCGGTGATTTTTATGGATGAGCGTTCGTCCGAATTAACAAAATATGCAGCCAATTCATTCCTGGCGACTAAAATTTCATTTATGAATGAAATAGCTAACCTTTGCGAATTGGTAGGCGCCGATGTTGATATGGTGAGAAGGGGTATTGGTGCTGATGAACGTATCGGTAAGCGTTTCCTGTTCTCAGGTATTGGTTATGGCGGCAGCTGTTTCCCTAAAGATGTACAGGCTTTAGCAAAATCAGCCGAAGAAAATAAATATGATTTTAAGATCCTTAATGCTGTAATGGACGTTAACGAGATCCAGAAAAAAGTATTAGTTGAAAAGGTGAAGAAATACTTTAAAGGCGATATTAAAGGCAAAAAGTTTGCTTTATGGGGATTGGCCTTTAAACCTGAAACTGATGATATTCGTGAAGCACCGGCATTATATATAATTGATGAGCTATTACAGGCAGGGGCTACTATTGCTGCCTTTGATCCGGAAGCAATGCCAAATATTAAAAACTTAATTGGCGATGAAATCAGCTACGGTAAAGATCAGTATGAGGTGTTGAAAGATGCTGATGCTTTATTGATATTAACAGAATGGTCGGTGTTCCGTACTCCTGATTTTGACAGGGTTGACGAGTTGTTAAAAACAAAAACCATTTTTGATGGTCGTAACTTGTACGACTTACAAAAAATGGTTGATTGCGGATATTATTATAACAGTATAGGCAGAAAAATTGTAAGCTAATGGCACGTAACCGTATATTGATTACCGGCGCGGCCGGCTTTTTAGGTTCGCATTTATGCGACCGGTTTATCAAGGAAGATTACCACGTTATTGGCATGGATAACCTGATAACCGGCGATTTGCGCAATATTGAGCATTTGTTTAAACTGGAAAACTTTGAGTTTTATAATCATGATGTTTCCAAGTTTGTGTATGTGCCGGGTGAATTAAATTATATCCTGCATTTTGCATCACCCGCAAGCCCGATAGATTATTTAAAAATTCCTATCCAGACTTTAAAAGTAGGTTCATTAGGCACGCATAACCTGTTAGGTTTAGCACTTTCAAAAGGTGCACGCATGTTGATCGCATCAACTTCCGAAGTTTATGGCGACCCAAATGTTAACCCGCAGCCCGAAGAATATTGGGGCAATGTTAACCCGGTTGGTCCACGCGGCGTATATGACGAAGCTAAACGTTTCCAGGAAGCTATAACTATGGCTTACCATACTTTCCACGGGCTGGAAACCCGAATTGTAAGGATATTTAATACGTACGGCCCAAGAATGCGCCTTAATGACGGGCGTGTATTACCTGCTTTTATTGGACAGGCTTTACGCGGCGAACCATTAACCATGTTTGGCGATGGTTCACAAACCCGGGCTTTTTGTTATGTTGATGATTTAGTTGAAGGTATTTACCGCTTACTACACAGTGACTATGCACAACCGGTGAATATTGGCAATCCAGATGAAATTACTATTAAAGAGTTTGGTGAAGAGATCATCAAATTAACCGGAACTGATCAAAAACTGATCAGCCTGCCGTTACCTACTGATGATCCGAAACAGCGCCGCCCGGATATTACCAAGGCAAAGGCATTGTTAGGATGGGAACCTAAAGTTCATAGAAGTGAGGGCTTAAAGATCACTTACGAATACTTTAAGTCATTACCTGATAAAGAAATTCAGCATAAAGATTTTACCTATTACAACAAGCACTAATGGCAAAAATATTAGTAACAGGTGGTTTAGGTTTTATAGGTTCGCACACGGTTGTTGAACTGGTTAATGCCGGCTATGAGCCTGTAATTGTAGATGATCTGTCAAACTCCAATATTAAGATATTAGACCAGCTTACCAGTATAATCGGTTTTAAGCCACCTTTTTATCAGCTTGATTTATGTGATGAACAAGGAGTAAAGGATTTTGCTGCTAAAGAAGGGGATATTGCAGGCATTATACATTTTGCTGCTTTTAAAGCAGTGGGCGAGTCGGTTAAACTGCCATTAAAATATTACCGCAATAACTTTTACTCGTTACTTAATGTTTTAGATGCTTACCAGGGTAAACAGGTAAATTTTGTATTTTCTTCAAGCTGTACGGTTTACGGGCAGCCTGATATATTGCCGGTAACTGAAAACGCGCCGGTAAAACCTGCCGAATCTCCTTATGGCAATACTAAACAAATTGCCGAAGAAATGTTAAAAGATATGGTAGCGGCGGGTACAAGCTATAAAGTGATAGCTTTGCGTTACTTTAACCCGGTAGGCGCCCATGCTTCGGCATTGATTGGCGAATTGCCAATAGGTGTGCCGCAAAACCTGGTACCTTTCATCACACAAACAGCTATCGGCAAACGTGAAAAACTGACTGTGTTTGGTGATGATTACAATACACCCGACGGAAGTTGCGTTCGTGATTATATACATGTAGTTGATTTGGCGAAGGCCCATGTTGCTGCGTTGAAATTAATGGCCGGCGAAAGTTTTAAGGGATATGATATGTTTAACATTGGCACAGGTGTAGGTAGTACTGTATTAGAAGTAATTCATGCCTTTGAAAATACAACCGGGGTTAAGCTAAAATATGAAATTGGCCCGCGCAGACCGGGCGACGTTGAAAAGGTTTGGGGCGATGTAACCAAATCTACACAAAAGTTAAATTGGAAGACAGAATTGGATGTTAATACAATGATGTCGTCCGCATGGGAGTGGGAGAAGTATATCTCGGCAAACCCATTATAATAACTACAATGAAGAAAATCATAATTACAGGTGGTGCAGGGTTTATCGGGTCGCATGTTGTGCGCCGGTTTGTTACCAATTATCCCGACTATCAAATCATAAATTTAGATAAGCTTACCTATGCGGGTAACCTGGCTAACCTAACTGATATTGAGAATGCACCCAATTACAAATTTGTAAAAGGTGATATCGTTGACCTGGAGTTTATCAATAAACTATTTACTGATGAGCAACCTTACGCCGTTATTCATTTAGCTGCCGAATCGCATGTTGATCGGTCTATCACTAACCCTATTGAGTTTGTAATGACCAATGTGGTGGGTACAGTTAATTTATTAAACGCTGCCCGCGAAACGTGGAAAGGCGATTATAATAATCACCGCTTTTACCATGTATCTACTGATGAGGTTTATGGATCATTAGGCGAAGACGGCATGTTCACCGAAGAAACCAGTTACGATCCGCATTCACCTTACTCTGCCTCAAAAGCAAGTTCAGATCATTTTGTACGAGCCTATTTTGATACTTATGGACTAAATACAGTTATTTCCAACTGCTCAAATAACTACGGATCATTTCATTTTCCCGAAAAACTGATACCGTTAGCTATCAATAATATTAAGCAAAATAAACCTGTGCCCGTTTATGGCAAAGGCGAAAACATTCGCGATTGGTTATGGGTAGAAGACCATGCGCGTGCAATTGATGTTATTTTTCATAAAGCAGAAGCCGGTACAACATACAATATAGGCGGCCATAACGAATGGAAAAACATTGACCTGATCAAATTGCTTTGCAGCATTTTAGATAAAAAACTTAACCGCGCAGAAGGTGAATCGGCCAAGCTTATAACCTTTGTAACTGATAGAGCAGGGCATGATTTGCGTTATGCTATTGATTCCACAAAACTGAAAGAAGAATTAGGCTGGGTGCCAAGCCTAACCTTTGAGGAGGGCCTTGAAAAAACCGTTGATTGGTACCTGGCGAATGATAAATGGCTTAGTGATGTAACCTCAGGCAATTATCAGCAATATTATTCAGGGCAATATAACCACCGCTAATGTTTAGTTTTTTTAAGAAAAAAGATCCTCAAATAAAAGAAACTGCTTTTAACTATGAATCTATCATGGTTGATATGCACTCGCATGTTTTGCCGGGTATTGATGATGGCGCGCAAAACGTGGAGGAGTCAATTTTTTTGATAAAGAAAATGATGGACGTTGGGATAAAAAAAATTATCGCTACGCCACACATCATGATTGATTATTACCGGAACACGCCCGAAACAATTGGTAATGCGCTTGCAATATTGAAAGCTGAGTTGGTAAATCAAGGAATAGCTATTGAAGTTGAAGCCGCTGCCGAACATTATTTTGATGAAACATTTGAGGCCCGGGTTACAAATAAAAAATTAATGACAATGGGTGATAACTACGCGTTGTTTGAATTTTCATTTATTAACCAACCACCCAATGCTATACCTGTTATACTAAAAATGACAGAATTGGGGTACAAGCCTATTTTGGCGCATCCCGAAAGATACCCGTATTTGAGTGTTGAACAACTGAAAAATTTTCGTGATTGGGGCTGCAGCTTACAGCTAAATACCATTTCACTAACCGGCTATTACGGTAAGGATGTAAAAAAGAAAGCCGAAAGCATGGTAGACAGCGACCTGGTTGATTTTATATCAAGCGATATCCACCATCCAAGGCATGCCGAAGCGTTTCAACATGCATTATCAATGCCTCACCTGAAAAAACTGATGTTTGATTACCCGTTGAAGAATATCCTGTTGAAATGATGTGCGTATGTGCAGATATGCACATCATTTAATGTTGCAATAATTTACTTCACGCTATAATCTGCACATCCACGCATCTGCATATTTGCACATCTGCACATCCTCTACTCGTATCTCAGCGCCTCAACCGGGTCTAATTTTGATGCTTTTTTAGCAGGGTAAAACCCGGATATTAATCCAATTGCGGTACATAAACAGATAGCAGAGAACAACCAAAGCCACGGAATGATGAATTTTCCGCTAATTTGAATAGCTATTAAATTACCCATCGCCATTCCTAATAGTATACCTGCTACGCCGCCTATAAGGCATATTACAATAGCTTCTATTAAAAATTGCTGACGTATAATAGCGGGTGTGGCGCCAATTGCTTTGCGCACACCAATTTCGCGCGTACGTTCGGTTACTGATACCAGCATAATATTCATTAATCCTATTGCTGCGCCAATTAGCGTAATTGCTCCAATTCCGAAGCCAGCATAAGTCATACCACTGAGTTGCCCCGAGAGTTGCTGCTGAATAGAATCGCTGCGGGTAATTTCAAAGTTATCAGGGCTTGAAACGTTCAGATCCCTTACATTCCTGAAAGTAGAAGTAGCTTCGCCAACGTTTGCATCTAATGAAGAAGAAGAATTGGCCATTACGGCAATTTCAAATGATGGTTTTGATGTGTTGGCAATTTGTTTTGCCTTTAATATTGGGATCAAACAAAACCTGTCACCGCCAAAACCAGCGCTCGACCCTTTTGAAGCAAATACACCTATTACCTTGAATTTATTGGTACCAATAAAAATCTGTTTATTGATGGGGTCGCCCTTTTTAAATAGTTTTTCGCGCAGCTCATCACCAATTATAACCACATTGGCGCCATGTTCCAATTCATCTGCAGAAAAATTGCGGCCAAAAGCTAACTTATAACCATTGGTTTGTATATAGTTTTCATTACCGCCCGAAACGGAGATATTAGGATTGGTTTTTTCGTTTTCGTATTTGGCAATAGCCGTACCTGATACCTGCAAATTAATAGATACTAATGCAGGCAATGT
>Ga0207153_1232_pt1 | contig 10384 bp, 10 predicted proteins | sample Alteio_BWMinHeat_27_FD_153580 | JGI IMG/M metagenome (GOLD analysis project Ga0207153, IMG submission 153580) | Enriched cells from forest soil in Barre Woods Harvard Forest LTER site, Petersham, Massachusetts, United States -... | ecosystem: Environmental > Terrestrial > Soil > Temperate forest >...
TGGGCCTAACTACCGATGAGCTCGACTTTGCCGCGAACCCCTATGAGCCTACGTTTGTGAAAACCAATGCTGAGGTACTGGAGGTGTTTGAAAAGGCTTATGCTAACGGCCGTTCGCAGTTGCAGGTAGCCACCGAAGCATTACTACAGGAACCATGGGTGTTACGCAGCGGCGATTACATTATCTTAAATCAAACCAAGTATGATACCGTGCGTGTTGCCATTGCGCAAACTATTCACCACCGTGCGCAGTTAGGTGTTTTCCTGAGATTGCTTGATGTTGCCATCCCGGGAGTATACGGCCCAAGTGCTGATGAGTTAGAAGCGCAGGCGCAAATGGTGTAGCACAGGATTGTCAGTCTGAGCTTGTCGAAGACTAAAGGCGACCGTCGGGATGATGCTTCGACAAGCTCAGCATGACATTTTGATTTACTATTTTATGCGGCGATTAATTAACCCAATCGCCGCATTTTTGCGGTAAATATGCGGCGAATGTTTGGATATGCGGTGAATAGGATGTATATTTACCGCATATTTGCGGCGATTATGTATATCCATCAAATTAAACAATGGCCAAATTTTACCTGGGATTATGATCAGCTTAGCACAAGGTTAAGCGAGATCAGGTATCGGCAAGGCAGCGTATTGGGTAAAATGGATGTGATGGGTTTTAAGCTAAAAGAGGAAGCCATTTTGCAAACCCTTACACTCGATGTTGTAAAATCAAGCGAGATAGAGGGTGAGCTATTAAATACCGACCAGGTGCGGTCGTCAATTGCTAAGCATTTGGGAATTAAAGTTGGCGGTGTGCCGGTTAAAGACAGGCACGTGGAAGGTGTTGTTGAAATGATGTTAGATGCTACACAGCAATATAGCAGTGTATTAACCAAAGAGCGGCTTTACAGCTGGCACAGCGCTTTGTTCCCAACCGGGCGGAGCGGTATATCAAAAATAGTAGTTGGCCAATGGCGGCAGGGTATTAAAGGGCCAATGCAGGTAGTATCAGGAGCAGCGGGCAGGGAACGGGTACATTTTGAAGCGCCTGATGCCAAACTGGTGGATAAAGAGATGGACCTGTTTTTAACATGGTTTGAAGGGCAGCAGCAATTAGACCAGGTTTTAAAGGCAGCCATAGCGCATTTATGGTTTGTAACTGTTCACCCGTTTGATGATGGTAACGGCCGGATAACCCGTGCCATTACCGATATGCAGTTAGCACGGGCCGACCATACCGGGCAGCGGTTTTACAGTATGTCGGCACAGATACAGAAGGAGCGGAGCGCTTATTACCATATTTTAGAAACTACCCAAAAAGGCAACCTGGATATTACCGGGTGGCTGCTATGGTTTTTAAATTGCCTTGACCGGGCCATGGATAGTACCGGGCATATCCTTGCAAAAATTAACAAACGGAGTACGTTTTGGGATGTAAACCGGCAAACGCCGCTAAACGGCAGGCAACAAAAAATGCTGGATATTATGCTGGATGATTTTTACGGCAAGCTCAATGTATCCAAATGGGCTAAGATAACCGGCTGCTCAACAGATACCGCGTTGCGGGATATACAGGATTTGGTAGCGAAAGGGATATTGGAAAAAGAAGATGGTGGTGGCAGGAGTACGAGTTATAGGTTGAAGTGATATCGCTGTATTGATCCGTCCGTCCGTCCGCTTCCTGGCTTGAACACTTCGGACAGCGGACGCTATTATCTTCGTATAATAATAGTAATAAATTCAAAGATTATTCTTTAATTTAAGTATTTTTCTTTATTTTTGTAGTGCGCATTACCCTAATATATAGCGCCTGCTTTAAGTGTCCGGGGGCGTCCATATGTACCAGTATCCCGGACGGACGGACACACTCATCAATTAATAATCTAACCAGTCGCTATTTAAACAGCAAGACTAATATCTTCTACCTATATATATATTATAGTAAAGGGGGTAAAGGGGGAATATTTTTAAAAAATCAGAGATTTTCTCACTATTTATCACCTGTATAACTATCAATGGTTAGCTATGCAATAGTTATGCTGTTTTCGAAGATATTAATTGCAGGTTTACTTCAAAAATATGAATAGTTAACTATTTGGCAATAATATACTGGTTAGAGTAGGCATGCTATACTCTACTGTTAAATCATCGAAAACAAGCTTATTAGTTCATCTGTCCGTCCGTCCGGGAGTAAGCCACTCCCGGACGGACGGACAGATGAACTAATTATTAAAAAAATCGGACTTTCAAATGAAACCCTACATTCGATTGCTATTTTATTTGCTAAGGTTTGCTTATTGATACTTTTTTTGTCCACTGTCCGAACCGTCCTTGCTCCTGAACGGACGGACGCTTTTCACGCAGGCTACCTATCGCGCAGGGATTGCTTCGTTCCTCGCAATGATGGGTGGGTAAATTATATCCCCAACACCTGCTTTAACTTTACATACCCGGTTTTGCTTACCGGTATTTTGGCGCCAGATTTTAGGATGGCGAGATGGCTGTCTTTTTCGTATGGATCGATGCGGGTAATTTCGGGTACGCTTACCATGTAGCTGCGGTGCACGCGTACAAACTGGCGCGGATCGAGCGTTTGCTCAAAAAAGCTCATGGTTTTATTTTTCAGGTATGAGCCTTCCTGTGTAAATACGCTTACGTAATCATCGTCGGCTTGCAGATATTGAACATCGGCTACCGGGATTATTTTTACCTTGGTGCCGGTTTTTACTACAATGCGCTCATGCTGGGCAGGTGATTGCGCGGCATATTCCAATAGCTTTTCGGTTTCTTTTGGCTCGGCAGGGGTAGTCGAGGTTGCTGCCTGCGCTAAGTATTTTTCAATAGCTTTATTAAAACGTTCCTTGCTGAATGGTTTCAGCAGGTAATCAACCGCGTGGGTTTCAAACGCTTTAATAGCATATTCATCAAACGCGGTAGTGAAAATTACCGACGGTTGGTTTTCAACCAACTCCAGCATTTCAAAGCCATTTATCTTAGGCATTTGCACATCCAGAAATACCAGGTCGGGTTGGTGTTGCTGTATGGCTTTTAGGCCTTCAAATCCGTCGTTACATTCCTGTAGAACCTCAATTTGCGGAAACTGCTGAATGTATTCCAATACAACCATACGGGCTAATGGCTCATCATCAATAATTAAAGCTTTTGTCATAGCTGCGGTATTTTTATTATGGTTGTAAATATATTATCATTTGCATGAGTTTCCATCAAATCATTACGTGCATAAAGCAAATAAAGCCTGCGTTGTACTCCGCTTAAGCCAAAACCTGTTCCCTGGCGCGGTCGCGAAGTTTTAGGATCGTATGGATTTTGTACCATTATCACCAAATAACTGCCTTCCATTTCGGCACGGATGCTTACCGTTACCGCTTCGGTAGTATCATATAAGCCAAACTTTATGGCATTTTCAACCAATGGTTGCAGCATCAGTGCAGGCAAAATAGCTTCGCCGCAATTCTCATCACAGCTTATTTCGGTTTGCAGACGATGGCCGAAGCGCACCTTTTCAATTTCGAGGTATAAGTTTAGGTGCTGTAACTCTTCGGTTAAGGGTACTTGCTGCTGATCGTCTTTCTTCAACGTTCCCCGCAGGAAATCGGAAAGCTGGTGTATCATCTTCCGGGCTTCGTCGGGTTTAAAACCTATCAGCGCGTTTATTGAATTAAGACTGTTGAACAAAAAGTGTGGTTGTAGTTGCTGGCGCAGATTATATAATTCAGCATCACGCGCCAGTTTTTCTGCTTCCGATTTCCGGCGCTCATTTTCCTTTTGGTCCTGTTGTCCGTACCATATCATACTTATCATAGCCATCCACCCGATAGCCAAAAAGCTGGTGAAAAACCTGATGACCATTGATTGCGACATAAAGTTTACATAAACCTGGTCGCCGCGATTGATGAATGGCAATATGTAACGGGAGCCTGCCATGCAGATTGCGGCTAATGCCACGCACCATATTAAAATGTTAGTATAGTTGCCTTTACCGGGTTGGTAATAGCGTAAGTTATTGTTTATAAGCCAGCAAGCGGCCGAAAGTAATATCGAGCTAACAATACCATCAAATGCGGCAGTGTACCATTCAAAACCAAAGCTATGGATGATGTAGGTTTGCAGCGCCATCCAGGCTAATCCGCAGACTACAAAAGCCTTCAGCAATTTTGAGGTGGTGAGTGTTTGAACGGTCACTTGTTAGTTGATCAGTTAATTGGTTGATTGGTTAATTAGTAATAGCGAATAGGTTTTACGTGAGCCTATCGCTATTTGTTTTAATCAATTAATAGCTGCGGATGTCTACTCCGGCAAATATAGAGATGCCTTTAAGTACCAGTACCTTGTCGGTATCGGCAGGAGCGCTTGTGCGAATGCGCTTATCATCAACACTTGCAAAAACGGCTGCCATATCAGGCACTACCCTCCAGTGCGATGGAACCAATATTTTTGTACCACCGAATACCTGGGTAATGTCAATAACTACATGGCCGTTAATATTAGCCTGGGTAAAATCAATTTCGGCACCGCCAAAAACGTTTACTATTTCGCCGCCTTTAAAATCTTTTGATACAATGGTTTTTTTAACACCTCCAAAAATAGATAAGGCATCAAGATAATCATCGGCACTTGTGCGATAGCCGCCTGTTGATGGATTAGGATCGGCAGGGGGTACACCGGCAGATGTTGTATAATCAACTACGGGTTCGTTTGGGTTAACGGTGTGCTTTTGGTTCCAATCCCATTTACCTGCGCCAAATTGTTTCCAATCATTTTTGTTCCATTTACGGTTGCGCTTTATAATCATATATATACCAAAAGCTATTACCATTATTGGCCATCCAATGTCGTGCCTGTGTAAACCGGGTATTATATCTTCAAGTAAAAAAGCCGAACCTACAATTACCACAATTATCCATGTTTGGTTTTGCCAGTTGTGTTTTGCGCCCATGTAAAGGCCCCAGGCTATCACCCACATTGGCCAGCTAAATAGCCAGTCGGGTATAAAGAAAAAATCAAACTGGTTTACCAGTAATGCAATGCCTACAAAAAGCAGGATAATGCCAGCCACCACTTTGCCTTTGTTTTTAGGAGCGGGATTTGGGTTGTTATAATCTATATCGTTATTCATGATTGCTAAAATTAAATATTAATCAAAAGTAAAGTAACAATAAAGGTTAGCAAAAACAAAACTGGTGGTTTAAATAAACAAGTCGGTGAAAGCGGGAGATATGTCGGTGAAAAAGTTGAGCGATTTTATATATATAAATAATAATGCTCTCTAAGTTAATTTAACCAGTGAGAGCACCATTTATTTTACTGAAAAATAGAAGAATTATTGCGGCCTTTTAAACAAACCCGAATATGCCGCTTTACCTAAAACATGTCCTTGCATTAACTTGAAAATATCGGTCTTAGTGTCGATAACATTACCAGCCGCTTTCTCATCAAGTTTAATATCTAACGCAAACAACTCAAATATATAATGGTGTAACGGGCCTGAAGCAGGCGCACCCGGGCCACGATAAAAAGGGCCTGCATAGCTTATCTGGTAGCTGCCATCGGGAAGTTGTGCACCGTTAGCTAACTTTTCGGGTAGTGAGGTATATGTGCCGGGAATGTTCCATACCATCCAGTGCAGGTTATCTTCGGTTGTTTTGTTTAAAGCTAAATCCACATCGTGCATCCAAAGCACAAAGCTTTGTGTTCCGGTTGGTACGTTGGTCCAGGTTAAGTCGGGCGATACTGAGCCTTCAGGGTTAACCTGAGTATATTTTTGCGGGATGATAGTACCATCGGCAAATGCAGTGGTAGTTAAACGCATAGCAGGCGGCCGCACGGGCTGTGTTGCCGGTTGCTGGGCAAATGTAATTGTAGCTGTGCTTAACAGTAAAGCAAATACAAGTGATACTCTTTTCATTTTGGCGGAATTGGTTTGTAAAATTGATAAGAAGTAAATATCAATAATGTTTGGGGAAAACCGTTATTCCTTTTTGTTATTACACTTCCGGCTCTTGCTGGCTCAAACAATGGAAGCTGCCTAGTCCCCAGATGATATCGGTTGAATCAATACCAACAACTTTGCGTTCAGGAAAACACCCTTGAATGATCTCTAATGCCTTTTCATCTTTATCGCAACGATAGGTTGGCACAACTACAGCCGCATTGCCGATATAAAAGTTTGCATATGATGCAGGCAGGCGCTGATCGTCGTAAATTACAGGATCGGGCATTGGCAATTCAATTATTTCCAACTGTTTGCCGTTAAGCAGGCGCATGGTTTTCAGGGCTTTCAGGTTATCCTGCAGGATGTTGTAATTTTCGTCGTTCTTGTTTTCTTCAACAACGGTTACTACTGCATCGTCGGCTACAAAGCGGGTAATATCATCAATATGGCCATCGGTATCGTCACCTACTATGCCATCGCCTAACCATAATATTTGTTGGGCACCGTAATAATTGTACAGGTATTCTTCTATTTGTTGCTGATTTAAATGTGGATTACGGTTTTTGTTGAGCAGGCAGGCCGTGGTGGTTAAAATAGTGCCTTTACCATTAAAATCAACTGATCCGCCTTCCATTATTATGCCGGGGTTGTAAACCGGCAAGCCAAAACGCTGACCTATTTTTGTAGGTATTACATCGTCCAGGTCAAACGGCGGATATTTACCACCCCAGGCATTGTAACCCCAATCTACAATGGCTTTTTGTTTGGTTTCGTTATTTATTAAAAAGGCAGGCCCGTGGTCGCGGCACCATGCATCGTTAGTCGGGAAATGGAAAAATTCAACACGGCTTAAATCAACATCAGCTTGCAGTAAATGGCGTTTAGCAAATAGTTCCATTTGCTCGTCGGCAACGTTTATGCGTACCAGTTCTCCGGCAGTTAATTCCTTAATAAACTCGCAGTATTTTGGGTATATCGAAGCGATCTTTCCGGGCCATGATTCTTCCTTATGCGGCCAGCTAAGCCAGGTGGCAGTGTGTGTGTGCCATTCAGATGGGAAGTGGAAGCCGGTGGGAATATTGTTCATGGTATTTCGTTATGTTTCCGTTTGTCATTGCGAGCGATAGCGTGGCAATCTCTTCGAGAGGCTGGCGACGAGATTGCTTCGTTCCTCGCAATGACAAACTTTATAGTTTAGTCGTTGTCAATAAGACGTTTAGTGATTGGCTGATAGGAATCGATTCTCCTGTCTCTAAGGAACGGCCAGTGACTGCGGTAGTAGTCAGTCTTGTTTAAATCAAGTTCCTGTACCACAATTTCTTCATCATCATGAGATGCCTGGTAGATCACCGCACCAAACGGATTGGTGAAGAATGAACCTCCCCAAAATTTAACGCCGGCTTCTTCGCCCACACGATTTACACTTACTACGTGCACGCCGTTAGCTACTGAATGCGAACGTTGTATGATTTGCCATGCGTTGTATTGCTCGGTGTTGGTAGCTTCGTCCTGCGTGGTTGCCCAGCCTATGGCGGTTGGATAGAACAATATTTCGGCACCCATTAACGCGGTTATGCGGGCTGCTTCCGGATACCATTGGTCCCAGCAAATTAATACGCCTATGATGGCAAATTTAGTTTTGAATACTTTGTAGCCTAAATCGCCCGGGGTAAAGTAAAATTTCTCGTAAAAGCCCGGATCATCAGGGATATGCATTTTGCGATATTTACCTAAGTAGGCACCGTCGGCATCAATAACCGCAGTGGTATTATGGTAAACGCCTTGAGCCCGTTTTTCAAATAGGGATGCAATAATTACAACACCTAATTCCGCAGCAACTTTAGTTAGCTCGTCTGTTGAGGGGCCTGGGATGGATTCGGCGAGTTTGAAATTATCGTAATCTTCTACATCGCAAAAATAAAGCGAGGTAAATAATTCCTGTAAACAAACTATTTGCGCGCCTTTTTTAGCGGCACCGCGTACTTTTTCAATTGCCTTTTGCAAATTCGCCTGTTTATCGGCCGTGCATGACATTTGAACCAATCCTACTTGTACTTTGCTCATGCAGCAAAGTTAGTAATTAGTGATTAGAGATTGGCGATTAGTTGTTTTTTTGACATCTTAATTAGGAATATTGCCTGGCAAAATCAACAGCGTTTATATTGTTTGGTAAACAAAAAGTGATTTCAATTACTTGAAATTTTATGCTGTTTGTAAATATCTTATACCAACACACAGTAACTAATAACCAATTAACTAATCTCTAAACCCTAATTCCTATCTTTGCGGCTAATGACAGAAATAGAAGAAGTAGTTGACGAAGGCACGGAACATAAAACCTGGAAAGGTAAATTATGGAGTGTTGTTAAGATCATATTAATTATTGCAGTAACAGGTGGATTGCTTTACTATGTATTCAGTAAGGTACCATTCAATAAGATCGAACACAGGCTATTGCATGCAAACCGTTACTGGCAGGCAGGTGCAGTTATGTGTTATGTGGGTTCCATGTTGTTTTCATCATGGCGGTTACTCAGCTTTTTTAAATCTATTGGCTTAAACCTTGATTGGCGCTTTAATCTCCGGCTATATTTCCTTGGATTATGCTACAATGTGTTATTACCTGGCGGTATTGGCGGTGATGGCTATAAGATTTACCTATTGCATAAGCGCTATAAGCTGCCCACCAAGAAGGTGTTCTGGGCCATATTGTTCGACAGGTTAAGCGGTTTTTGGGCTATTGGGGCCATTGTTGTAGGGTTGATCATTTTGATACCCAGTTTTCCCTATCATTTGGCTTATCCATTAGCTATCGTATCTGTTGGATCGGTTATATATTATTTTGTTGCACGTAAATTTTTTAAAGAATATACCCATAAATTCTTCCAGGGGCATTGCAAGGCAATTTGCGTACAAACTATGCAGTTGCTTACCATAGTATGCTTGCTGATGTCGCAAGATTTTACGGGAAAATTTGCTCCATACCTGCTGTCGTTTCTGTTTTCGTCCCTGGCGGCTATTATACCGTTTAGTTTAGGCGGCGGCGGCATCCGTGATGCTTTGTTCCTTACTTTGGCAAGGCAGTTTAACCTTACAGAAGATATGGCCGTTTACTTAAGTTTTGGATTTTACCTGATATCTATTATTGTAGCGTTATGTGGCGTTTACTATGTACTGCGCCCAAGCAGGCTGGAAGAAGGCTTACCCAAAGTTGAAGGAATAACGAACGAAAAGGCGTAACATGAACATCATCGTAACAGGAGCCAGTAGCGGGGTAGGTTTTGAAGCTGTGCTGGAATTTATTTTGAGCGGAGATCATAAAGTGGTAGCCTTAGCCAGGTCGCAAAAGAATTTGGAGCGCCTTGCAGAAATTGCCGGTGGCCTAAATCCCGATTGTGTTTTATACCCCATTGCCTTCGATATTGTGCATGATGATTATCATGACCTGCAGCAATTTATAAGCACACATTTAGATAACCGGGTTGATATCCTCATCAACAACGCCGGGTTATTGATCAACAAGCCATTTGCCGATTTATTGGAAACCGATTTTGTAGAAATGCTGCAAAGCAATTTTATTGGCCATGTGCGTATGATACAGAGTTTATTTACCTTAATGCCAAAAGGAGCGCATATCGTAAATATTGGTAGTATGGGTGGTTTCCAGGGCAGTGCGAAATTTGCAGGACTGGCAGCCTATTCGGCAAGTAAAGCTGCTTTACATAACCTGACTGAATGCCTGGCACAGGAGTTTATTGAACAGGGCATCAAAGTTAATTGCCTGGCGTTAGGCTCGGCACAAACCGAGATGCTGGAGAAAGCTTTCCCGGGCTATGAATCGCCGGTAATGGCTTTTGAAATGGGCAAATACATTGCCGATTTCGCTTTAACCGGCCATAAATTCTTTAACGGAAAAATATTGCCGGTGGCGGTAACTACGCCATAAAAATAAAAAAGCGCACCTGGTATTGATGCGCTTGTATGTTTTATTGGTTTTATTTTTTCAGGAGATAAAAAGATAAGCCCCAGATTAGCAAAGTTTGTGTAATCTGAAAAAAGAACATCCATCTCAAAAGGTTAACGTTTATTTTGCGAAGATCGCTGATAAGGCTATCCTTAAAGCCTGTGATGTCTTCCTTTGTTGCGATATTTGCAATGCCTTTTGCCATTTTACTTTTTCAGAAATAGCATAATAAGAGCAAGCATGGCTGCAACCTGGCCAATCCAAAATATAAACATCCACTTTACATTGTCAGCTTTTGATTCAGCAATTTTGGTACTAAGGTTTGATTCAAGTTTCGCCATATCTTCCCTGACAACAGCAACGTCATCTTTAGTAGCTAATGTTTGAATGGTTGCTTCCACGGCTCGTTCTGCTTTATTATCAATGTATTTAAACATGGCCTCGGTAGTATCGTCACCTAACTTGTCAGATAGT
>Ga0207153_1187_pt2 | contig 10332 bp, 12 predicted proteins | sample Alteio_BWMinHeat_27_FD_153580 | JGI IMG/M metagenome (GOLD analysis project Ga0207153, IMG submission 153580) | Enriched cells from forest soil in Barre Woods Harvard Forest LTER site, Petersham, Massachusetts, United States -... | ecosystem: Environmental > Terrestrial > Soil > Temperate forest >...
AGTGACCTTTAAGGCCCCAATTGAAAAAGTTTGGCAGGGAATTACTGACCCGGCAATGGTAAAACAGTACTTCTTTGGTACCACTTTAAAATCGGATTGGAAGGTTGGATCGCCCATTACTTTTAGCGGAGAGTGGGAGGGACATAAATATGAAGACGGCGGAACTATATTAGCAATTGACGCGCCGAGGTATTTAAAATACTCGTATTGGAGCAGCATGTCGGGTACCGAAAACAAGCCCGAAAACTACAATAATATCACTTCTGAATTAAGCGAAAAAGATGGTATAACCACTTTAGTAATTACCCAGGATGGTGTAAAAAACCAGGAAGCTGCCGACCATTCAGAAGAAAACTGGAAGTCGGTTTTTGACGGATTGAAGAAAATGATAGAGTAAACTAATTGTTTATATAAATATTTTAATTATCTCATTAAAAGTTTATTATAAATTGATATAACTTAAAGTAATGATCGAAAAAACCGAAATATCACAACACAACGAATTTTACCTGATTGGAATTTCCATAAGAACAAGCAACCAAAACGGGCAATCTGGGGCTGATATAGGAGCGCTATGGACGGGATTTATTAACGATGATCTGATCCATCAAATACCCGGTAAATTGTCGGAAGATATCTACTGTGTTTATACGGATTATGAATCGGACCATAACGGGTTTTATACAGCTGTGTTAGGTTGTAAAGTAAATAGTTTGGATAATATTCCCGGTGGATTTAATGGCATAATTATTCCCGGTGGTAAATACCAGGCTTGCTATTTGAGCGGGAAATTTCCTAAAAAAATTATTGAAGCCTGGCAGGAGATTTGGCAGAGCAATATTGAACGCAGTTATATAGCAGACTATGACCTGTACATTGCCGACTCTAAAAGCCCGGAAGAAACTGATGTGCAGATTTACCTGTCGGTGAGATGATTTTTCTTCTAAGAAAACTTACGAAGTTTATAAAACTTCGTAAGTTTCAAATAGACTTTATCTTTGGAATTTCATTCGTTTGCCGGGGCTGTCTGAACTGAGCTGACCATTGCTCCATGCCAGGTTGCCGGAAACTATGGTGTGCATAATTTTTGATTGAAAGGTTGTGCCTTCAAACGGGCTCCATTTGCATTTGTAAAGCAAGTTGTTTTTGTTAACATCCCATGGGTTACTTAGGTCAACTAAAACCACATCGGCCCAGTACCCTTCGCGGATGAAGCCACGTTTTTCAACCTCAAACAAAATGGCAACATTGTGTGCTGCTTTTTCAACTATTTGCTCCAGGCTTATTTTGCCCTGGTGGTAAAGCTCTAACAATGCAGGCAGGGCATGTTGCACTAATGGCCCACCCGATGGCGCCTGTAAATATGGTTGTGCTTTTTCCTCCAAAGTATGCGGAGCATGGTCGGTAGCTATAACATCTATGCGTCCTTCCAATACTGCTTTTAATATCCCGTCACGGTCGCTTTCATGTTTGATGGCCGGGTTCCATTTGATAAGGTTGCCTTTGGTTTCATAATCCTTATCGCTGAACCATAAATGATGCACGCAAGCCTCGGCGGTTATCCGCTTTTGGGTTAACGGAATGGTATTATCAAACAGGTGGGTTTCCCGTTCGGTAGATATATGGAGGATATGTAAACGGGTATTATGCTTTTTAGCTAATTCTATCGCCATTGACGACGATAAATAACAGGCCTCAGCGCTTCTTATTTTTGGATGAAGCCTCACGGGTATGTTATCCCCTAAAAGTTGCTTGTAATGGTTTAAATTGCTTTTAATGGTTGCTTCATCCTCGCAATGGGTAGCAATCAACATGGGCGATTGCATAAACAGGTTTTCCAGGGTGGCGGGGTTATCCACTAACATATTGCCGGTTGATGATCCCATAAAAACTTTAATGCCGCATACGTTGGCGGTATCGGTACGCAATACTTCATCCAAATTATCATTGGATGCACCCATATAAAACGAATAGTTGGCCAGTGAATTACTTGCGGCTATATCATATTTAGCTTGCAGTAATTCCTGTGTTAATGTGTTGGGCACGGTATTAGGCATTTCCATAAAGGAAGTGATACCACCGGCTACCGCAGCGCGCGATTCGGTATAAATATCGCCTTTGTAAGTTAAACCGGGTTCGCGAAAGTGTACCTGGTCGTCAATAAGGCCGGGTAAAAGGTGCAGGCCCTCAGCGTTAATTACCTGGTCGGCAGGCTGATCGATGCTTACAGCTATTTTATCAATTAAGCCATCCTTTATAAATACGTCAGCAATAAACTGTTTATTTTCATTTACGATGGTAGCGGATTTTATAAGGATAGTGGCCATGAAGCAAATATAAGTTTTAAGTCTTTAGTCCGAAATCTTTGGTTTCAAGTCACCTATTAATTTACAATTTGCACATTTTAGGATCCGGCTGGCTACCTCTCCGGATTATAAGGAATTTGGTAACTCTTTTTTGGCATAATCATCAATATAAATGGTCATGGGAGCTGGCATAGTATCCCGGTATAATCCCATTTTAAAATATATAAGGCTGTTGTTATTATATCCACGATCTTCTGCATAGCATGTTTTCCCTTCATAATCTAAAACTTGTTTATCGTTGATCCATGCTTTTATATATCCTTTGATCCTCGAAAAGTTTGTTTGAAATCTAAAATGTATCCATTTATTCCTCAGGTCGGTATTTGTTTCATAAACAACTTTTCTAAAAGCGCTTGTTTGAATAGTAATTTGGAGGTTGCCACCAGTATAGCGAAGTGCAAGCACCGGCGAATCATCACTGCAAATTTCTTTATTGCACTCCTGTTTCCATTGTGCTATGACGAGGCGCGTGGGTACTATCGGGAAATCCCCGGGTATAAGCATTGCAAATGAATACTCATAGCTTGAGTATTCTTTGCTGAAGAGCTGCTTTTTTTCAGATAATTCTGCTCTTTCAGAAACCTTGCTACTATCGTTGCCAGCCTCATATTTATCACCTTTTTTTAGGATGATTTTTAACGCATTATGCCCGCTGTCGGCTATGTTTGATTGTATTGTAGCAGCTCCCTTTACCAATCTGCTTGTATCCCATATTTTACTCAATTGTGCAGTTTCGAAGCTATCGTGTACCGGTAATTGCGCAATGGCTTGAAAACTAACCGAAAATAAAAGCAACAGAATAAAACTCTTAAGCAATATAGTCCTAAGTACAGTAGCCATATAGCAAATATAAGTGTGGCTAACTGTATTTACTATAACTGCTTTATTAATTGCTAATGATTATCATAAATAAATAACTGATTAACAGCATAAAACAAATAGAAATAAAAAACAAAGCGGGATGCGAAGCGTAGTATGTATGTCAAAGCCGAACCTTATTATGAAAATCAGTGTCCATAATCAACTCTTCCTTTTCTCATTCCTGCTAATTGCAGGTAATGCCATTTTAGGTAATGCGGTTTACAATAGCGACCAAAAAGTAATTGTCGCCGACCGTTGGGTTCAACATACACAACAGGTTATTGACCAGTCAAATAAAATATATTTAACATCAAGGGATATAGAAACCGCGTATAGAGGGTATGTAATAGCAGGTGATAGTGCATTTACTATTTCATTAAATAATTCGGCTAAGGTGATTTTTGTATACCTGGGGCAGCTTAAACAATTAACGCGTGATAATGATATACAACAAAACAGGGTTGATGAACTTGTTTTAAACCTGCGGCATCTTTTAGCTTTTTCATTTAAAGCTGTTGAGTTAAGACGGGATAATGGTTTTATACCTGCAGTATCCTATATTTCGGCTAAAGAAGGTAAGCAATACACAGCAGAAATTAAGGTAATTTCAGACAATATTACACAGGAAGAACGCCAGCTATTGGTGTTGCGTAAACAGGTTTACGCTGATAATTTAAGTATGTATCACAAATTTTTAATGTGCATATTTATTTTGATGGCATTGTTTGCGGTACTGTTATTAGTTGTTACAGGAAAATATTTATTTCAGAACAAAGAGAAAAAGAAGCATGCGGCAGAATTGGTTATTGCAAACAAAGAGCTGTTATTTCAAAACCAGGAAAAAGAAAAACGCGCTTCGGAATTATTTGTAGCTAATAATGAACTGATATTTCAAAATAAGGAGAAAGGAAAGCGTGCGGCAGAGTTGGTTATTGCCAACCACGAACTCTCTTATCAAAACGATGAAAAAGAAAACAGAGCTTCGGAATTAGCGGTAGCGAACGCCGAGCTTTTATATCAAAATGATGAAAAAGAGAATCGTGCGGCAGAACTGGTTGTTGCCAATACGGAGCTTTTATATCAAAATAAAGAAAAAGAAAACCGCGCCGCCGAATTGGTGATAGCAAATGCTGAACTTTTATACCAAAATGATGAAAAAGAGAATCGTGCGGCAGAACTGGTTGTTGCTAATAAGGAGCTTTTATATCAAAATCAAGAAAAGGAAAACCGCGCCGCAGAATTGGTAATAGCAAACGCTGAACTTTTATATCAAAATGATGAGAAGGAAAAGCGGGAAATGGAACGCACAAAAATGGTAAAAGATTTGATCGCGCGGAATAGTGACCTTGAACAGTTTGCCTATATTATTTAACATAATCTGCGGGCACCGGTGGCTAATATTATTGGTGCTTCTGGTGCTATAATAGATGCTGAACTAAGTATGGCAGATAAAGAAATACTGATAAGCGGGATAAACACCTCAGTTATAAAATTGGATAGCGTTGTAAAAGACCTTAACCACGTTTTAGAGGTAAAAGCCGAAATTAATACCACAAAAGAAATAGTGCATTTTTCTACGCTGACTAAGGATATTAAACTAAGCATTAAGAATTTAATTAATAGGTATAATATAGAAATCCAGTGTGATTTTTCAGAGCTTAATGAATTTATAACTATAAGGGCCTATTTGTATAGCATTTTTTATAACCTTATTTCAAATAGTATCAAATACCGTAGGGTAGATGTACCCTGCATTATTAAAATTAAGAGCACCCTTAAAAAAAATAAGCTGGAATTTATTTTTGAAGATAACGGAATGGGCATAGACCTTAAAAAAAACGGTAACGAGTTATTTGGTTTATACAGGAGATTTCATGCAAATATTGAAGGCAAGGGAATGGGCCTGTATATGGTGAAAACACAAGTTGAAACGCTGGGTGGTAAAATACATATTCAGAGTAAAGTAAATTCTGGAACAAAATTCACCATTGAATTTGTGAGTTAAGCATTGTGAATGGATGATATTCAAACTTTAGCTTTCTGCATTTGTAATCGTAAAAACTTATCTCATACTTATAGTTGTTTGACCAGGTTTTGCAGCTTTTCCAAATATTGCAAATAATGCTTCTTTAAGGTGGAGCGTTTTAGAAGATATTGCCCGGTAAGAAACAAGGCATAAGCAGCTATTCTTAATACAGGATTTACTTTGCTCCAGCCTTCAAAATTAATATCGAGGTGGTAATACATGGATATCTCTAATAAAACAGCCATTAGCAAAAACAACCCTTCATGAACCGGCAGGAACCATTGATAGATTTTTTGCAGCAGGTTGAGTTTTCCGGTTAAGTTATGCTTTACATCGCCGGTATTGCTCCTTATTTGTTTAATGACACCGTATTGAAACACCGAGAAAATAAACTCGATAAACAAAATAGCATATAACAGGTACCATGTTAATGCCCGGTGTCCATGAAACAGAAAGTTTCCGACGAACAATACAACTACTACAGCGAAAATATAAATGCTTAGTTTTAATTTCCTTTCAAGGGTTGCTAATGGTCCTTTTGTATCCAGGTATATTATCGCCGCTATATCCGGACTTGTTTGAGTAGCGCTGTTGCTGGTTTTATCAAACATATCTTTAAATTCATTCAGTTCCATAACTGTTAGTTTTAGTGATCTTTTTAAGCTTTTCTTTAATACGGGTCATTTTAGTTCTTAAAGCCCCATTATTTATGCCCATAATACTTTCCATTTCTTCGTAGCTTTTGTTATCGATATATAACACCACAATGGCTTTTTCAATTTCGTTAAGGCAGGCAATACTTTTATGAAGGAGGGCAAGTTGTTCATCATGTTCGGTATTGATGCTGGTATCAGCCATTTCAGGCAATGTTTCGCCGGGAATAAAGCTTACAATAGATCTTTTATTCCGGCTGATATAACTTAAAGCCGTATTGATGGCAATTTGATATAGCCAGGTACTAAACTTGGCATCACCCCTGAATTTTGGATAAGCTTTCCAAACTTGTACCACAATATCCTGGTACAGGTCTTTGCGGTCGTCAGCATTATCGGCATACAGGTAACACATTTTGTAAATGATGCGTTCATGCTGTTGTACCAGGCTAATAAATGCGCTATGTAATTCTCTTTGACTCAATTTACTTTTTTAAATATGAGTATAAGATGAATAAGATTTGTTACAGAGCGGGGAAGTTTTTTTTAAAGGGGAGGAGATAAATAAATTTTTGTTAAGCCTGTCGCTGCTTACCCTATCCTCCTCCTTCCCCTAATTTAGGGGAAGGTATCGCACGTAGACTGCGCTTCATCATTTTTTTTGGTAAAATTACTTATTTAGCTTTTTGAATAGACAGCTGCAAAATCTTTTGCAAAATCCTCCAGCTTGGTTTTTCCTAATATTACGGGATGCTTACGGTAATCTTCAAACATAATCCCGGTGCGGATGGCAACCCCCATCTCAACATAGTTGCTTGCAATTTCTTTTGGTAACCCGGCCTGTATAGCGCCTTCTAAATTTTGCTCGTCGGTAAATTCAACATAAGGCAATTCTGGTTTGCCAATGGCTGCACCTAAAATCGTGGCAACTTCTTTACTGGTACGCACGTCGCTGGCAATGTAGCGGACGCTTTGGCCGGTAAAGTTCAGGTTAAGTAATTCCTCGGCGGCTACTTCAGCAATGTCATTTGGGTGGGTCATAATGATCGGCGCTTCAGCACCGAAGTTATTGCCAAAAATACCGGCGTGCTGTATCATGCCGATACTTGCGAACAGGTTGGTGTAAAAATAACCCGGACGCAGATGTTTAATATCAACACCGGTCAATTTATTTAATTCCAATTCGGCTAAATGAAGGCCTGAAACCGGGCCAACACCGTCCGGTAAGTCCGCGCCGATGCTGCTTAGGTTAACCACTTTTTTTACTCCCGCTGCTTTAATTGCTTCTGCAAAGTTTTTGCCGATGTTGTGGATATATTGTTTCCAATTTTCGACCTCATGAACTGGCGGGATCAAAGTGAAAACGACATCAGCACCGGTAAAAGTTTGAGTTAAAAATGCATTATCGTCAATATTGCCAATTGCTGCTTTTGCACCTAAGGCGGTTATTTGTGCCGCGCGATTCTGGTTGCTGCTTACTACGGTAACATCATACCCGGCTGCTATTAATTTTTCTGCTAATGGTTTGTTGATATTTCCTAACGAACCTAATAATACATATTTCATGATCTTTTTATTTTTTTGTTTGTGATGACAAAACTATACCTTTACTGTGTTTTTAACAAGTACATACCCTAAAGTATGGTACTAACCAAAAAGTAAGTATATGGCTACAGTTAAAGCAAATTCCACCAACCAGGAGAATAAACAAATTATAATGGATTACTGCCCGGTTACTTATACCATGGCTAAAATTGGTGGCCGTTGGAAACCGCTGATATTATATAATTTGAACGAAGGCACAAAACGTTATGGCCAGTTAAAAAAGTCCATCCCGGGTATTACCGAGAAAATGCTGGTACAACACCTGCGGGAATTAGAAGCTGATAATTTAATAAAACGGGATGTTAAACCGGTAGTGCCGCCACATGTGGAGTATAGTTTAACTAATTCAGGGCGGTCATTAAGTCCGCTGTTAAACGAGATGGCAGAATGGGGCAGGGTAAATGGGCATGCATTTGGTGATGTCAATCCGATGTAAGCCTATTATGACCAGGTGAGCCCTGAAACGTATTATCTGCGGTATTTCGGCGAGTACTCACCCCGGATGCGCTGCGCTGTCCGACCCTCTCTTCGCCTTTGGCGGAAAGAGGGTAAAGAAGGAATTATTTCATTAAAAATATGTCCACGCAGTAGGATATAAGTAACAACGTAAAACATGGTTAACACGTTTTTGCCCTGTTTGAATTTAATAAATTGAATATCAATAAATTAAATCAATGTTAACCCTGAATTGTGTTAACCATGTTAACCCTTATTAGTGACTCTTTCTCAAAGTCGCGGGTTAGCATTTCATAAATTATCTTTAGCCATATCAGTAAACAAGGCAGGGCGATAAGCGCGTAAGGGAGGATGTAGTTAACCCTAATGTAGCGCGGTATAACATCTGAGTTTGAAAAACTGGTTATTAGCAACGCGAAAATAAACAGGAACCAATCAAACACGCTGATGGGTTTAGTAACATTCACAAACCAGATACCCACGCCAATAAAAGCGATGATGTACGTTGGCGGTTCGGAGCCTGTGCTATAAATCACGGTAAATATTAATACCGATGCCAACATTAACAACTGGTATTGAATGTAGTGGCGATATTTGAGCTTTAAATAAGATAAGCCAAATAAAGCCAAAGCAGGAGCAAGCACCAGCATGTTCGCCAGGTGTTTAATGTTAAATATCTTGCTTATCATCCCCATAACGCAGCGATAGCCACGGTCTGATATTTCGTTAGCCGCGTTTTTGGCTTGTAAGTCAGGGTACCACTCGCGGTAAGTATTGATAATGTACGATGGCGACGAGAAAAGCATCGGCAGCACAAATAAAATTACCGACCAAAACACCATGCTCCATATCAGCTTTAGCTTATTATCTGAAAAGAAAAAGAAGGCAAGACCAACCACACCGTAAAGCTTGATGGCTGTACCCAAAACTATAGCAAAGGCCGCCCAAAACTCCTGCTTGTTCCTGATAAATACAAAGCTAAAAATAACCAGTGCGGTAATTAACGGGTTAACCTGTACATTGCCTGAAGAGCCCATCATGCTATTGGCATTTATCAGCAAAATAATCAAGCACTGGGTTTGCTTTAGCGGCAGCATCATTACAGCCTTGTATAGTACCCACGCGTTAAAAAACACCCATAGTATAACGCCAATTTTATCGGGCAGCCAGGCAAACGGCGCGATAATCATGGCGAAGATTGGCCCGTAATGGTTCAGGTCAAAATAGTATTCGGGCTGCGGCCCAAACAAACTATGCTGATGCAGTAAATTGATCAGCGTATGTTTATAAATAATATAGTTGTTGTAGTTATGGGTAGTACCATCACCCACCAACACGCCTTTTATAACAGCGAACAGACTTAACCCAAACCATAAAAAAAGAATAAAATATTTATTGGTAAATAGCGCTTTTAGTTTTTGCATAAATAATTGGTACGGCTAAATTATGCAAACGTTTTATAACGCTAATACACCTATTGTAAATTAAATAATACAATAAATTTGGAAAGCATTATTTCCCTGCAGGCGCCTTGATCACTGTTTCGGGCTTTGAACTTGCACGATGGCAGGTATAACATGTTACCGCGCTTTGGTTTATCATACCTGTGGAATCCTTTTCGGCCTTGAAATATTTTTTATTGAGTTTTTCCATTATTTTAAACATGTGGCGCGCCATTTCTTTTTCAGGCTTGGCATCGCTTACAAAGTCGATTTTTTTGGTTTCATCATTTAGCGCATGGCAATAATTACAATGTACACCTAACGATTTGCTCCATAGGCCCATCACTTTGCCCAAATCATCATGGCTAATGTCCTTAGGTAAAACTTTCAGGTTTTTATATTCACGTGCAGGTACCATAGAAACTGTGGCTGTAAATATTACAATACCCAAAACGCCGGTAATAGCAATTAGCTTTTTGTTGAAGATCATGACAATTGATTTAAGAGGTTAGTAATTGGTTGTATAAATATATGATAATTAAACCATTAAATAAAAAAGTGAAAAATATAACTATGTTATAGATTGTTAAAATAATATCGAAAACGGGGTGATTTGAACGTCTGCAAATCCGAAATTCAAAATACCTATCTTTGCCGCATGGCAGTAAACTTCGAGGATTTTAATTTTAACCGGCAAATTTTGAATGCCATTGCCGACGCGGGTTATACCGAAGCTACGCCGATACAGCAAAAAGCTATCCCGCCAATAATAAACGGGCAGGATGTAATGGGCATCGCGCAAACAGGTACGGGCAAAACCGCGGCTTATGTATTGCCTATATTGATGAAGCTGAAATACGCGCAGGGCGACCATGCCCGCGCATTGATCATAGCTCCAACACGCGAGCTGGCTTTGCAGATAG
>Ga0207153_1234_pt1 | contig 10303 bp, 9 predicted proteins | sample Alteio_BWMinHeat_27_FD_153580 | JGI IMG/M metagenome (GOLD analysis project Ga0207153, IMG submission 153580) | Enriched cells from forest soil in Barre Woods Harvard Forest LTER site, Petersham, Massachusetts, United States -... | ecosystem: Environmental > Terrestrial > Soil > Temperate forest >...
TGCTGTGATTCGCCATCGCTGGGTGCGCCTGCGCCTTCCTGGCGCGCCTGCAGCGTGCCTTCGCCGGAAACCTTGAATGCCAGCGGCTCTCCCACTTGCGCCCCTGATGCGACCTGAACGATGGCGTCGGGCTGCTGCGGATCGTTCATTTGCTTGTAGCGGGTGCCCGGAGCGGCGGAGAACTGCATCGACTTGGGCAGGATGGCGACGAAATGCTGCAACGGATACACGCTCTTGGGGTCGATGTTGGCGCTGCCGGTGTACGGCAGCGAGTAGGCGACCTGGAACTGGGTGGTGCCGGGACGCAGAGGAAACAAAAAGGAGTACCGGGTCTTCTTGTCGTCCTCGGGGACCGGCATGGTGTTGAGGGGATTGCCGCCCTCGGTCATGGCCGAGCCTTCGGCGATCCGCACGCCTTCGGGAACGGAGAACTCGAGGTTGTGCTCGTTCATCTGGGTGCGGGGAGGCTTGGAGGTGTTCTGCACGGCGAAGGCGCGGATGATTTCGAGCTGTCCTTGCTCGACCTGGACGCGCATGATGTCGGCGACGACTTCTATGCCGTCGATTTTTTTGCCGGCATCGTAGACTTCGACCTCGACCGCCGTTGTGCCGGGAGGGGCCATCTTGTGATAGGTGACGCCTTCATGGATGGCGCGCACCAGGTGCGGGCCCTGTGCGTTGTCGAGCTTGAAGGAAAAGTTGCCCTTGGCGTCGGCCTTGGTGCGTCCGGCTTCTTCCATGCCCTGGCCGAGGCTGAGCAGGACAACTTCGTCTCCGGCGGCGGGCTTGCCGGTGGTGAAGTTCTTGACCGTGCCGGTGAGAGTTTGTGCGGAGGCTAGGGTGGAGACGAGCGCGAGCAGCATCAGCGCAGAAAGTTCCCGGAAGCGGCGGTTGAAGCGGGATGGAGACACGGGGTCCTTCGACTGCGCGGGAACTGCGCTTCGCGCACTTCCTGCTCCGCTCAGGATGACAACGCTTGAGAACCTGCTTTTAGTCATGATCTGGTTTTTCTCGGCACGGCGGCGGAGTTCGACTCCAGGCGGGAGATTTCGGCGAGCAGGGCGGCGGCCTCGTCCTGCAGGGAAGACTTCAGCGTCTGGTAATCGGCGTCGGGGACCTTGCCTGCGCTGTATTCGAAGTTGAGGTCGCGCAGATTTTCGTAGACGGCGTCTTTGCGCTCGCGCAGGTAGGAGGCGCGGGTTTTCACCGGGCCGAGATAGAGCTCGTCGGGCAGCGCGAAGATGTAGACGAACGCGGCGGCGGTGAGGAGGACGAAGCAGGCCCATTCGAAAATCATAGTTCGGTCTCCTTGCCGGCCTGGTCGCGGAAACGATCCCGATCGACGCCGCCGGCGGGCAGGACGCCGTCGGCGAGGGCGGGCGTGGGGCGGTTCTTCCAGGCGCGGACGACGAGCACGACGATGCCGAATCCCACGAAGAGCGCGACGAAGGGGACGATCCAGGCGGTGCGGTCAAAGCCGGTGGTGGTGGGCGCGGCGAGCACCGTGGGGCCATATTTTTGGACGAAGGCCTGCTCGACCAGGCTGTCACTGTCGCCGCGACTGACCGCCGCGGCCAGTTCGTTGCGCATGCCGTCAGAGTCAGGGCAGCCGACGTGATTGCATTCCAGCAGAATCTGGTTGCAACTGCAGATGCACATGAGCTGATGGCCGAGTTCGTTGAAGCGCGCGGATTGGTCTCCGGCGCCGGCGAAGAGGATGATGGCGGCGGAGAGAAGAGCGCAGTGGAGGGCGCGGATGGAGAGGCGTTTGGTCATGACGAGACTTCAATTCGTGCATGCATGAAAAATTCCTTCGGGGGCTAAAGCCCCATTAATTTGCTCGCTTAACGCGGCGCTAAAGCGCCGCTCTTCCACGGTTGCGTCGTGCGTTCGTGCAGAGTCGCTCTTCCAGAATCGTATCCGCGTGGGTGCGCGCTTTTTGCATTTAAGTTCAATCGCCCGTTACGACCGCCGGGCTTGCGGCCGCCACCAACTTTGCTGCTGGCAGACGCACCGGCGCGGGGGCGTTTGGAACCAGGGCCAGCACGGTCCCGGCGATCATGATCCAGACGCCGAGCCAGATCCACATGACCAGAGGATTCAAGTGCGCCTTGATAATGGGCAGCCCTTGCTCGTTTTGGCCTTCGTACACTAGGTACAAATCTTCTTTCATGGTGGAGCGAATGTCGGGTTTGGTCGAGGCTTGTCGGCTGGCTTTGTAGAACTCGCGCACCGGGGTCATGGTGTCGATCATCTTGCCGCCCTGGTAGACGTCGATGACGGCCCATTCCATGGCCTTGTTCGGGCTGTCGTCCTGCGTGTAAGAGCGGCAGACCAGCGTGTAGCTGCCGATGGTCATCTTGTCGCCGTAGCCCAGGCCCTTCTCCGATTCTTACTCCTGATTGAAAGCGGCGCCGGCGAGGCCGATGATGACGACCACGACTCCGAAGTGGACGACGTATCCGCCGTAGCGGCGCGTGTTGCGATGCGTGAGCTGCACCATCGAGGCGAACTGGCCCTGTCCGGTTTTTTGCGCGATGACGCGGCCGCCGCGGTAGAACTCGCTGGCCACGGTGAGCGTTACTAGGACAGAAAGGCCGATGGCCATCAGCGAATAGAAGTAAGAAATGCCCTGCCAGGGACGAAGGCCGAAGGGTGATCCCCAGGAGGCAGGCGTGAACATCAGAAATGCCATGGTGGCGACCGCGCCCAGCGTGGGCCAGGCGAAGTTGCGCTTCAGGCTTTCGAAAGATGTCTTACGCCATGCCAGCAGCGGGCCGATGGCGGTGAGGATCAGAAGCAGGATCGCGACTGGGATCGCCACGCGATTGTAGAACGGCGCTCCGACTGTGACCTTGTTGCCCTGCACCAGTTCGGAAATCTTCGGGAACCACGTGCCCCAGAGCACGGTGAAGCACAGAAGAACGAAGAGAAGATTGTTGAACAGGAAGCTCGATTCGCGCGAAATCAGCGATTCGAGTTTGTGCTCGCTGCGCAGGTGATCCTTGTTCTTGAAGAAGAAGAAAACAAATACTACAAAACTGATGACAAGGAAGTACCCGAACCAGCTGCCGATCGACGACTGCGCGAAGGCGTGGACGGAGTTGATGATGCCGCTGCGAGTCAGGAACGTGCCGAGAATCGCCAGCCAGAAGGTGAAGAAGACCAGCCACATGTTCCAGATCTTCAGCATGCCGCGCTTTTCCTGCATCATGACCGAGTGCAGGAAGGCGGTGCCGACGAGCCATGGCATCAGCGAGGCGTTTTCGACCGGGTCCCAGCCCCAGTATCCGCCCCAGCCGAGAACGGAATAAGCCCAGTGTGCGCCGAGAAAGACACCGCAGGTGAGGAATCCCCAGGTGACCATGGTCCAGCGGCGGGTGATGTGAATCCACTTTTCGCCGGGATACTTCATGATCAGCGCACCCAGCGCAAAAGCGAACGGCACGGTGAATCCAACATAGCCGAGGTAGAGCATGGGCGGATGAATGACCATCTCGGGATACTGCAGCAGGGGATTGAGGCCACTGCCGTCGGCGCGCAGCGGGCCTTCGATCAGTCCGAAGGGATGGGCGGCAAAGTAGATCAGCGAGAAGAAGAAGACTTGCACCGCTGCGATAACGACCGAAGCGTAAGCAAAGAGGCGGGGATCGGTCTTGTAGCGCAGGCGCAGGACGAAGCCATATCCCGAGAGCAGCAGCGCCCAGAACAGCAGTGAGCCTTCCTGTCCGGACCAGAGCGTGGCGAACTTGTAGGGAGCCGGCAGATCGCGGTTGCTGTGATGGAAGAGGTAGGCGATGGAGAAGTCGTCGCGGAAGGCGGAGACTTCTAGAACCACAGCGGCCAGAAGCACGGCCCCAAATACGACGATGCCGGCGCGGCGTGCGGTCTCGCCGACACGCTGCCAGCCGGGGCCGGGCAGGATCAGCGCGAGCAATCCAAACAGAAAAGAATAGATACTCAGCGCGAGAGCGAGGAGTAAAGCAAAATCACCGATCGCTGCCATGTGGGGGAGCCCCAATCCAAAAGCTATTTTTTCAGAAACTTAAGGCATAGGCAACCACGAGAGCGGCACAAGGCGATGCCGGAAGGACATCGTCAATGCGGAAAGCGAGGTCGAGATGAGGCCACCCGACGCGCGGGAAACTGGACACACGAAATCCTGCACTGAATCCTGCCGGGCCAAACTGCGCCTAGATCTCTGAGCACTGCTTACGCCGCTAGGCGCTCTGGAGGTGATAGCGTTCCATGACTTCGCGCTCGGCGACGAGCCAATCTTCGGTTTCGTGGCCAGGTTCGAATCTGCGTTTTTTCTGCCAGCAGGTAGGCAGTACGGCGAATCTCCTCATCAATGTTGATGGGGACCAGATTGCGGCGCGAGTCCGTCTTCACGGTCTCCGGCCGGCGCGGGCCTCGTGCGGCGCGGGCCTTGCGGCTCTCGGCAGGCGGCGCAATGGCCGGCATTTCGGCGGGTTGAGATTTTGGGTCGGCGCCAGCGGAAGCGGCGATTGTTTCTTTTGCAGCATCGTTCTTTGGGGGCTTAAATCGAGACATGATCGAATACTCCTTGCAGACTCCCAGGTTCAAAAATGATTGGATCGAAGGATGATTGAGCGAGAACACACGCAGACCTCAAAAAAAGTTCGCGACAGATTTTCGTGACAAGGTTACAACCACTATAGTTCTTTTGAGGCTGTGAATGCGAGAAAGTTGCACGGAAAAAAGCGATGCGATGAGACGAAAAATTTTCAAAACGAAATCGGTTTGGATTCGAGAGCACGAATCAAACAACACTCAGGTACGAATAGTTTTCAAATGAGCGGAAGGCGTCTGCGGGAAGGCGGTAGCAGCTTTGTTATAATTTAAGCTCGCCCGGGGCGCTATCGTCTAGGGGTTAGGACGGAAGATTCTCAATCTTCAAACCCGGGTTCGATTCCCGGTAGCGCTACCAAATTTCCTGCAATATTTGCTCCAATCACCCACGGCCATTCCTGGCGCGTTCCGTCAGCGCACCGTGCCGCTGGATGTTCGAGTGCGTGTAGATGCGCGACGTAGTCACCGACTCGTGCCGCACGCATCCATGCTTATCGAGACTTTCCCCATGTCGATACCGCTTGCTATAGTCTTCTACATCCTGCATGGCGCCCGACATCGTTCAAGCAAGTCATTTTAGGGTTCTCCAGGTTTCCTCGCTCCTCTTCCTGCTGCTCCTCTTCCTGCTGCTCCTTATCCCACTCTCTTTATCGAATCATCCGGCGGGCACGGCCATAGGCCTTTTGGTTTTTGTGCTCACGTTTTGCCTCCCGGGTTACCTGCTGCTGACGCTCTTAACCCGACTACCCGCGGCTGCACGGACCCTTCTCAGCCCCGTCTTCGGAGTTGTGAGTATCACGACGGCCTACGATATTTTCGCTCGTGCTTCCGTACCCGCTTACTTCCCTTATTTAGTTGTTGTGCTAGCCGCTGCGGGAACAATTCTCGTCGCCCGCGAAATCATATCCGCACCGGCGTTTTTCCCGTGGAGCCTGAGAGGGTATGACACGATTATGGCAGGGAGTGCCGTGGCGCTTGCCCTTGCGCCGCTGTTTTGGAGGAGCGGCCGATTCTCTGACGGCGAGTTCGTTTTCTACGGGCCCGCCGGACAGGATCATCTCTTTCATCTCACCCTGTTGCAACGGCTGCTGCACTACGTGCCTCCGGACAATTTCATGATCTCGGGCCTAAGGGCCCCCGTGTATCACTATTTCGACGATCTCGCGCTTGCGCTCATCCTGCGAATGCAGAGCGCTTTGCACCTGGGGGCGATCGATCTGTTTGATCTGTACTACCGGTGTTATCCCATCTTTGTTTATTTCCTGATCGGCGCGTTGGCTTATCGCACCGGCAAGCAATTGCTGGGTACGGCGAGGGCTGGAACGCTGAGCGTTCTGCTGCTTCTCGGAGCCGGCGGACTGGGCTGTTTTTTCGGTGTTCTGCAGACTGCTGTTCACGCCGCGCATTCGACCGCGATGCGTATGTCGTTCTTTTCGGAATGGGCGACCTGGGACGGTATTGACGCGATCCGACCGCTGGTTCATCGTCCCGCCCACTACCATAGTCTCCTCATTTGTCTTGCGGCGATCAACGTTCTCATTCTGCCGGAACGCTCCCGACGCAATTGGCTTGTGGCGGGGTTGCTGTTGGGACTTATGGCCGGATTCAATTTCACGCTGGCAGCTATATTCGGCATTGCTGCCGTACTCGGAAGCCTTTTACTGTTCCTGCGCCGCAAGCGGGATGAAGCGGGCGATCTTGCCTGGCTCGCCCTTTTCATATTCATCGGCAGCCTGCCCGTGAATGCGGCGATGTTGTTGTCAGGATTTCACGACGTATCCCCTGGATTTCCCTTCCGGGGGCCGAACCTGGAATTCCCGTCCACGGTGTGGGGTGCGGTCCTTGGCCGTGTGATACCGCATTCGCTGGTCCCGTGGGCTTCTCTGATCATGTTTCCGGTCGTCGCATATGGAGTGAAGCTATTCGGTATCCGGGCAATGAAGCGGATCGATCTAGGAGGAGAGCGTCATCGCGGCATGGCCATGGTGTTCGCGATCGCCTTCGTCCTGTCGTTCATGATCGGTACATTTTTTCCATACCAGGGAGTGGGGGGCATCGCAATCGTTTTTCTTCAGCCAACGCTTTGGATTCTTGGCCTATTCGCGCTTCACCCCGTGGATGCCTGGCTGGATCGGCATCGAGGGAGTTGGCGCTCGGTTGCTCTTTGGGGAATGCTCGGGCTGACCTGGATGCAAGCTTTGGGTGCGTTCAATTTCTCCAGCAAAGCTGCCTTTGGCCAAGACAGCGTACAGGCGATGCGGGATATTCGTTTGGCAGCTGCGGCCGACGACGTAGTGGCCTATTCGAGCGTCCTCACCGAGAGACCCATTTGGGGGTACGCAGACGCGTCTACGAACTTTTCGATCATGGCGATGACCGGTCTCGACGGGTATTTCTCATCGCAGACATACTCAATATCCTTCGCCGTTCCTGGCCTTAGTGGGAGTAGTCCCTCGGAGGTGCTCGCACAAGCGCGAGGCCTGTACGAGCGCAGGCGCGACGACGTTTCGTCCTTTCTCCAAGGCAACCTCGGGGACGCCGGCTCTGCACGCCTTGTTAGGGATCATGTTCGATGGATTGTTGTGTCGGGAGATGCCATGAAGGGCATTTCGTCTTCTACAACACCGTGGCGGAAGACCGGTGAAGTTGTTGTTTTCCGGCTGCCTCAGTAAAACTGGAGCCGATTTTCTACCGAGGTCAGGCGGACAACCTCAAGCGATGCCTGCAGCAGTTGTGATATCACTGATGCGTAACTGAGAGACTAACACCGGTTCGGGTAGGGAAATGGTGCAATCCATTCGCTCGGTCTTGGCGGTTCCGTCAGCCTACAATCTGTGGTGGAACCTGGTCGGAGGGCCGGCCTGGGCAAAAGTGCTGGTCAGGGATTATGTCCAGCCCAGGGTGGGAGCGCGCATCCTGGATATCGGATGCGGGCCGGGAACGATCGCGGGCTACCTGCCGGCGACTGAGTATACCGGTTTCGACCTGAGTCCCAGGTATATCGGAATGGCTCGGAAGCGCTTTCCACAAGCCCAGTTTGTTTGCGAACGAGTGAGTCAATTTTCCCTTGCGAAGCAGCGGAGCTTTGACATCGCGCTGGCATTCGGAATCGTGCACCATCTCGATGATCCCGAAGCGGGGCAACTGTTTAAGATCGCCTATGATGCATTAGAATCTGGCGGCAAGCTGGTTACAGTCGACCCTGTGTTTACCACTGATCAGGCTCCCGCCGCGCGGTGGTTGCTGACCCGAGACCGGGGAGAATACGTAAGGAACGAGGGCGGGTACGTGAAGATTGCATCCCAGGTATTCACCAATATCAAGGCAAGCATCCGCCACGATCTTTTGCGGATTCCCTATACCCACCTGATTCTTGAGTGTGTTCGCTGATGAGTTCACGGGTAGCAGGGCCGGGCGGTATGGAGGGTGAGTCCGGGGGCAGGTATGCCAGAGCAGGTCAGCCGACGCCAGGAATTTCTGTCGTCATTCCTGTTTATCGAAGCGAGGCCATTCTTCCTGAGTTGGTCCGCCGTTCGGAGTCTGTGCTCGGCACAATCGCGAAGGACTTTGAGCTCATCCTGGTCAACGACTGTAGTCCTGACCACAGTTGGGATGTGATATCCGATCTGGCTGGGCGATCTTCCTGGATCCGTCCCATCGACCTCATGCGCAACTACGGACAGCACAATGCATTGCTCTGCGGCATCCGGGCTGCCCGCTACGACGTGATCGTTACGATGGATGACGATCTGCAGCATCCACCCGAGGAAATTCCGAAGCTGCTGGCAAAGCTGAGGGAGGGGTATGACGTTGTCTACGGGACACCGGAACAGGAGCAGCACGGATTAGGCCGGGACTTTGCGTCATGGGTGACCAAACTGGCGCTGCAGAATGTGATGGGCGCCGCCGTCGCCCGAAAAGTAAGCGCCTTCCGTGTTTTTCGCGCCGAAGTTGCCAATGCATTTGCCCACTATCAGGGAGCGTTTGTTGCGATTGACGTGCTGTTGACGTGGGGGACAAATCGCTTCTCGTTTAAGACCGTACGTCACGAACCGAGGAAAGTGGGAACTTCGGGATACACGTTGCGCAAGCTCGTGACTCATGCCATTAACATGATGACTGGCTTCAGCACTTTGCCGCTCCAGTTCGCCAGCATGGTGGGATTTCTTTTTACTTTGTTTGGCGTTGCAGTTCTGGCATACGTTCTGGGCCGATACCTGGTGCTGGGCACGAGCGTACCAGGGTTTCCATTTCTTGCCTCCATTATCGTTATATTCTCCGGCGCGCAACTATTCGCGCTGGGGATCATGGGAGAGTATCTGGCGCGAATGCATTTCCGCATGATGGATCGCCCCAGTTACGTGGTCCGTGAGACCGCGACACCGGCGAAATCTTCGACTGTCGCGCGGGCGCCGGAATGAGCGTTCTCCACAGGAGCCAGCGTATGGCCGCCAACGCTGCAAAGGAATTGGCGGCGTTCTCGGAAGTTGACAGCGAGCGTTTTGGGGTGCGTGTGGCGAGAGCCAACGTTGTCGCGGAGAATCTCATGCAAGTTTTGGAGTTCTGCGCTGCGGAAAAGATCGACCTGCTCATTGCGCGCTGTCCTGCCAGTGAGCTTCGCGTTGCGCAAGACATGGAAGCTGCGGGCTTCTCGTTGATGGACGCGCTGGTGTACTACAGCTTTGACCTGGCGCGACGCGCAATTCCCGACGATTCTCCTCGAGCGCTCATACGGAAGATCTTGCCTGGCGACGAAGCCCAGGTGGAAAGGGTCGCGGCCGTAGCGTTCCGAGGCTATTATGGTCACTACCATGCCGACCCGAGGCTGGACCGTGACAAATGCGATGAGGGCTACGTTTCATGGGCGGTGCGATCTTGCACCTTAAAACAGGTAGCCACTGGAGTGTTAGTGGCCGAGCGCGACAACAAGATTGTCGGGTTTGCCACACTCCGGTTGAATGGTCCGGATGAAGGCGAGGGTGTGTTGTTCGGGGTTGCTCCGGAAGCGCAGGGGGTCGGGATTTATCGTTCTTTTATGATCGGCGGGATGCAGTGGTGTAAGGAGCAGGCGGTGAAACGAATGATCGTTTCTACCCAGGTGACCAATGTTGCCGTTCAGAAAGTATGGTGTAGAGTAGGCTTCGAACCGTCTCACTCTTACTACACATTCCACAAGTGGTTCAGCGCTCAAGGAAATGTTTGAGGAGGACGATGGAGTTGGTTCCAAGTGCACGCAGCCGTTTCGCGGTTGGGGAAGAGGCGGTGTTCAGCAAAGCCTTTACCCAGGAAGATGTGGAGATTTTCAGCCGGCTGTCAGGTGACACCAACCCTGTGCACCTTGATGAGAACTATGCCAGGCAGACACGATTCCAGGGACGGATCATGCATGGGATGCTTGTGGCGTCTCTGATTTCCAGCGCCCTCGGAACGAAACTGCCAGGGCCCGGTTGCGTGTACTTGAGTCAGCAACTGTCCTTTCGAGCACCGGCTAGAGTCGGCGAGCGTCTGACTGCGAAGGTACGCGTGACCGATTGGGATGAGACGAAGGGCCGAATCATTCTCGCCACTGAGGTAGTGAACGACGGCGACGTGCAGCTGATTGTTGGTGAAGCCAAGTTAGCGCTTGCCAGTTTCTTAAAATGAGCTATCGCGTCCCATTCAATCGGCCGTGCCTCGCGGGCAATGAATACAAGTACATTGCCGAAGCCAT
>Ga0207153_1235_pt1 | contig 10276 bp, 10 predicted proteins | sample Alteio_BWMinHeat_27_FD_153580 | JGI IMG/M metagenome (GOLD analysis project Ga0207153, IMG submission 153580) | Enriched cells from forest soil in Barre Woods Harvard Forest LTER site, Petersham, Massachusetts, United States -... | ecosystem: Environmental > Terrestrial > Soil > Temperate forest >...
TCCTTACAAAACTCTGCAATAGAGGATATGGATTGCGGCGCGTCAAAAAAATCAGATGAAAGTAATTGGTTTAATATTTTGGTAGCTCCCGGCTTTTTGCGGCCCGATGAAAAAGGATAGTTTTCATTATCATATTCCGGGCGTAGTTTGCGGCCTTTTCTTGTAAAGGGTTCGTTTACGTCCACATCCCCTCTCTCTGATTCCATCATAGCATCAAACAACTTATCAACAATTTTTACTTGTACAGCTTCGGATTTAAATGCATTAACAACTTCAGAAATTTCCATTAGCTGTTTCTTTAGTTTCTCTATTTGTTTGCTCATGATTACAGGTAAGCTATTATTAGCAATAAATTAATATATAGTAAAACGACAATAATACGGGAGTATTAGTTGCACGTATTAGCAATAGTTATATTAATTATATAGGGAATTAACGGCAAACATACGATTATCATATATTACCCGATATGAAAATAGCCACTTTCATACTTATTCGATATGGTTGTAGCAAGATTATTACAATTTAGAATAACGAGACTATTTTTTCAAGAACTGATAACCCTTCATCAATGTGATTTTTTTCTATAATTAATGCCGGCCTAAACCGTATTGTTTTTTGTCCGCAACCTAAAAACATAACATTTTGTGCCAATCCGTTATTGATAAACTTATCCCTCATCTCCTGGTCGGGAAAATCAAAAGCGGTTAATAATCCTTTACCACGTACCTGGCTTATAACCGGATACTTTTGCGAAATATTTAATAGCTGTTGTTGCAGGTATCGCCCTGTTTGAGCCGCTTTGGCGCATAAACCATCCTCTTCAATAATTTCCATGATTTTTGATGAGCGTACCATATCAACCAAACTACCTCCCCACGTTGAATTTATACGTGAAGAAATTTTAAATACATTATCTTCTATTTCATCTATCTTTTTGCCTGCCAGTATACCACATACCTGCATCTTTTTTCCAAAAGCTATTATGTCTGGACGTGCATTTACTCCAAAATGTTCATGGCACCAAAATTTGCCGGTTAAGCCTACACCTGTTTGTATTTCATCATATATCAGTAATGCCTCGTTTTCATCAGCTAAAACACGCAATTGCTCCATAAATTCCTGACGTACATGGTTATCGCCGCCTTCTGATTGTATAGGCTCAATAATTATTGCGCATATATCGTCTTTATTATCTGTAAATGCTTTTTTAATTTCAGCTATGGATTGTTCTTCTCTCCTTAACAAATCATCATGATTATCATCCGAATCAGGAAAATTGATATAAGGTATGGACACACGTGGCCAGTCGAACTTAGCAAACCATTTGGTTTTTACAGGTTGTGTGTTAGTCAAGCTCAAAGTATAACCCGAGCGGCCGTGAAAAGCGTGTTCAAAATGTAATACGTTAAATCCTTTCTCTACAGTATACCCTTTGGCAAAGTTTTTCTGCACTTTCCAGTCCATTGCCGTTTTAAGCGCATTTTCAATAGCTAAAGTCCCACCCGATATAAAAAAAGCGTGGGGCAAGTATTCGGGGATGCCTACTCTTTCAAATGTTTCTAAAAACTGCGCGTATTGTGTAGTATAAATATCTGAGTTTGACGGGTTGGTTAACGCGGCCAGCATCAGGTTTTCCTTAAATGCTTCGTCATTTAACATTTTAGGATGATTGTAACCCAAAGGTACCGATGCAAAACAGGTAAAAAAATCGAGTAGCGTACGTTTATTTTTTGAATCGTAAATATGTACCCCATTACTTTTTTGCATATCAAAAGTAAGGTCGAAGCCATCGGCTAAGAGGTGTTTATTTAACGTAGACTGAACATTTTCGGGAGTGACAGATAGCTTATACATTGGCAGTTTGGATTTAAACAAACTTAACAAAAACCGCCTAAAAACACAATTTAAGCGGTTTTTGAACCGATAGATGCAAAAACCAACTTTAAACAATCTAAAGTTAGTTTTTAGACTAAAACGAAATTTGGTTTTGATTACATGTGCAAATTTGCGGATGTGCGGGTATGCAAATGATCAGTAAAATAAGCATTGAATTTTAAAACTTCTCTTTAAGCCCCAACAATCCCCAAATGCCGCCGCTATGGATAGCCAGGATTTTGCTGCCCGGTTTAAAGTAATTTTTTGATGCCAGGTCATAAATTGCATAAAGCATTTTGCCTGTATATACCGGTTCAATGAGTATCCCGGTTTTGGCAATAAAATCTTTGACAAATGTAATTAGCTCATCATTTACCTTGCCGTACCCGCCAAAATGATAATCTGTATGAATATCATATATTGCAGGGGTTGGCAGTAGTTTATTGATCTCATCAACCATAAAGCCTCCGTTTTTAAAAACAGGCACAGCATGAAACCGGGTAGATGATTGCTTTTGGGTTAAGCCCATGATAATACCGGCGGCAGTAGTACCTGTTCCGCAGGCGCAAAACAGGTGGTCATATGTTTCAGTCAATTCATTAACTAACTCACTGCATCCCTTAGCGCCTTCAATTGATGCACCACCCTCGTCTATAAAAAAGGCATCATTATCGTTTGAGAAGTATTGATTAAATAATAATTGTTTATCACGATAGCTCTCCCTATCTGTAAATATCAAATTCATCCCGTGTAAACTGCAAAGAAAAAGAGTATCATTCTCTACTACCTCGCCACGTACAAACCCGGTAGTTTTAAAGCCGAATTTTGCACCCGCAGCGGCTGTTGCCAGCAAATGATTGGAATAGGCGCCGCCAAAGGTAACCAGGTGATCTTTATTTAATGATTGTGCTTTTAGGAGCAGGTATTTTAGCTTTCGCCATTTATTGCCTGATATAATGGGGTGTATCAGGTCGTCGCGTTTGATAAAAACTTTTAAATCCTGTTCATCAAATAACTGGTCATTAATTTGATGAACAGGACTAAAAATTTCTAAATCAATATTCATTTACGTTATTAAAAACCAAAACCCATACCTGCGTTAAAAGACTGGTATGGTGCAATGCTATAAGAAGCATAGAAACGAACAATAGACAGATTCAATTGAAAACCTGCGTCTGCACGTAATCCGCTTATACTGGTTTCATTAATATGTACAGGATTGTTAATTGTTGTATAAAAAGTTGATCCATATTGAGTAGAAGTAATTGCATAATTACCCAATAAAGAAAAATCAGTTGTAGCTGATTGATAACCCGCCGAAAAGAAAGGTGTAAAGAACAATAATCTTTTTGAAATAATACCTTCGATATCTAATCCACTAAAATGAGAATCGATTGATTGCGTACTAAAATCAGCCGCTGAAGTACCAGGCGCAGGTTGTGATCCTGAAGGAGGTTGTATATTAAGCGTTTTATCATAATTTACGCGATTATAGTTAACGGCAATTGCTAAATCAAACGGTTTTGGGGCTTTACCGGCAAAGTCCTGAATTATATCGTGTTTCAATCCGAAACCAAGCACACTAACAGAACCAATGTCGCTGCTGATATTAATAGTTGGAGTAGTGCGTATGGTTAAATCTGTATTTTTAAATATACCAATTGTTAGTTGGATATTTGGTGCAGGTATAATTGACGTTTGGCCTTTAGGTAAGCTAAAAGAACTTCCTGGAATGGGGGCTCCATTATTATCTGTAACGCGCATTAACGGTGTAGCACCTGATTTGTTTCCTCCTATAGTGGGAGCAATATTCGTTGGTGACGCAGGGTCAATTTGTAAATGATTAAAAGTAAGCTTACTAACGTCAAATGATTGATCACTAATAGGTACAAACGCTGCACTCGCGCTAATACGCAAATCAAAATGCAAAAACTTTTTAGTTTGCGCGGTGTTGTTCCAGCCGCCATTAAGGCTGGTACCAAAACCTTTAAATAAAGGTTCCCCATAAGCTTGCAATAATTTAGTAACGTCTGCCGGGCTTGATTTGATCAGCTGATCGTACTGTGCATCAGCACGAAATACGACGGTAAACAGCAGGGCAAAAGTGAGAAGAGTGTAAAGTTTTTTCATACTTAATTAATTAGGTGGTTGTTTTAAATTGCCCAAAAGTAATACATATTGCTTAATAATCAATACGATAGGAGTTAGAATAATATTATCAAATATTAATATTTAAAAACCAGTATTTTTGCGCCGATGATACAAGAGCCCGAAATATTTGACCAGGATGAACAGGATTTATATGAGCACCTGCGCGTTATTGTTGATAAGGGGCAGTCGTTATTGCGCATTGACAAGTTTTTAATGCACCGCGTTGAAAATGCATCGCGCAACCGTATCCAAAATGCTATTGAGCTGGGCAATGTATTGGTAAATGACAAGCCCATCAAGTCGAGTTACAAGGTAAAACCATTGGATATCATTTCAGTTGTTTTACCTCATCCGCCGCGCGATACAGAAGTTTATCCCGAAAATTTACCGATAGACATTGTTTATGAAGATGATGATGTACTAATAGTAAACAAAGCAGCGGGTATGGTAGTACATCCGGGCTATAATAATTACACCGGCACCCTTGTTAATGCGCTTGTTTACCATTTTCAACAGCTACCAACCTTACCGCGGAATGATGGCAGACCGGGATTAGTTCATCGTATTGATAAAGATACATCCGGATTACTACTCATCAGTAAAAACGAACGCTCCATGACATGGCTGGCCAAACAATTTTTTGACCATACCATTACCCGCAAATATATCGCCTTAGTTTGGGGTGATTTGGAAAAAGACGGCACAGTAACCGGTTATATAGGCCGTAGCATTAACGACAGGCGTGTAATGTCAATTTATGATGATCCTGAAAAAGGAAAATGGTCGGTAACACATTACAAAGTTTTGGAGCGATTGGGCTATGTTACGTTAATTGAATGCCAGCTGGAAACCGGCCGTACGCACCAGATACGGGCACATATGAAACATATCGGTCACCCCTTATTTAGCGATGCTACCTATGGCGGAGATAAAATTTTAAAAGGCACTATGTTTTCAAAATACAAGCAATTTATTGAAAACTGTTTTGAAATTATACCTCGACAAGCGTTGCACGCGCAAACTTTAGGTTTTTTACATCCAACCCTCAAAAAAAATATTTTATTTGAAGCGCCTTTACCACAGGATTTTGCTTCGGTTTTAGAAAAATGGCGCAAATATGTCGGCTCAACTGCCGAACAAAATGGTGAACTTAGCGCTTAATTAGGCATGATGTCAAATCTCATTAATTTTAACGGGCAAATAGTACCGGCGGATAGTAAATTACTTACCGTTGGCAATCGCTCGTTTAAATATGGAGATGGATTATTTGAGAGCATGCGCCTGCTAAAAGGACATTTGAAATTTGCCGATCTGCATGCCGACCGTTTGCAACGGGGCATGAAGGCTTTAAAAATTGATGGCTATTCACAAATGGATGCCTGGTTTTTAAAGGATATTACCGAGCAGTTAGCTATACGCAATAAAGTGAAGCACGGCCGCATGCGCTTAACCGTTTACCGCGATTCGGAAGGGTTATATACGCCTTCACTAAATACCATGGGCTATTGCCTGGAAATAACGCCGGTTGAAGAGCCCCGATATTTTTTAAATCCAAAAGGGTTGATAGTAGATATTTTTACAGAAATACCTAAGCCATCAAATTACCTGTCAAATATTAAAACATGTAATTCGCTCACTTATGTAATGGCTGCCATTTTTAAGGCGCAAAACAATTTGGACGAAGTGTTTCTATTGAACCAGAACGGCTTTTTATGCGAGGCAAGTAGCGCCAATGTGTTTGTTTACTATCAAAATCATTTATACACACCCGCACTTAGCGAAGGTTGCGTAGAGGGCGTAATGCGGCAGGTGATTATTAACCTCGCCAAAAAAATAGGCATCCCGGTTACCGAGGCCCAGATAAATCCTGAAATACTATACGAAGCCGACGAAGTTTTTGTAACCAACGCCAGCCGCGGTATACAATGCGTAATGGGTTACGGGGTAAGGCGTTATTTCAATAAGATAAGTAAGGTGTTGATGGATGAGTTGAATAGGATTTAATTCATAACTATTTTTTGTAAATTTGATTAACTAATATTTGTAGATATGGTAATTGAACGCACTAAGGACGAAGTAATAATTAGATTGCCAGCATACGTAGATACTAACGGTTTACAAAAACTCATTAACCTGCTAAGCTATAAAGAAGCGACAGCTAAAAGTGAAGCCACTCAATCTGATGTAGATGAGTTAGCAAAAGAAGTCAAAAAAGGTTGGTGGGCGAAGAATGGCAGTAAACATATCAAGTGAAAATTGTTGTTGACACTAATATTATATTTAGCGCCTTGCTAAATACTAACGGCACTATTGGTGAAATACTAATAAACTCTAAAGACTCATTTGAATTTTATAGTTGTAATTATATGCGATATGAAATTCAAAAGCATTGGGAAAAATTAAAGAAAATCTCGAAGCTATCTGATCAGCAATTAACTGATGCTCAATTTCATTTATTTTCAAGATTGAATTTTGTTAATGAAGATTTAATACCTGATAGTATTTGGGAAAAAGCTTATTTATTAGCAAAAGATATAGATGTAGACGATACTGATTTCGTAGCGCTAACACTTTATATAAAGGGAACGTTGTGGACGGGTGATAAAGAACTTTATAACGGTCTTAAAAATAAAGGATTTAAAAAAATTTATAACACTTTTAATTTAACTAATATAACATAAGCAATCTATTGATTAACTACAACTCTACAACTTCACCCCTCTCAAAAACTCCTCAATACTCATCCGTTTTTTTCCTTCTAATTGCACATCTGTAACGCTTACAAAGCCATCTTTAGCGGCAAATTTCAAATAAGTTTTGTTATCAGTTAAAAAGCCGCCGGGTTGTATGGCAGGATGAGTTTCCTGTACTTCGGCATTATATATTTTAAAAGTTTTATCGTTCAACAAAGTATAAGCTGTTGGCACCGGGCTTAATCCTCTTATCAAATTATAAACATCCTGTGCAGGGTTTATCCAGTCGATATTGCAAAGCTCCTTAAAAATCTTAGGTGCTTGTTTTAATTCTTCCTCAGGCATGTGCTCAGCTTGCGGGTGTTCGTTGTAACGGCCGCTTTCAACAGCCTTAACAGTTTTCACCAACAATCCCGCGCCTTTATTCATAAGGCGGTCATGTAAGTCGCCTGCTGTTTCTTTGCCTGTAAGGGTTATTTTTTCAGTAAATAATATATCGCCGGTATCTATTTCATGTTTCAGGAAAAAGGTGGTAACGCCGCTTTCTTTTTCGCCGTTTATAAGCACCCAGTTAATTGGGGCAGCACCACGATATTGCGGTAATAAAGATGCATGGAGATTAATCGTTCCTTTTGACGGCATATTCCACACTGCCTCGGGTAACATGCGGAAAGCCACTACTACCTGCAAATCGGCTTGCAATGATTTTAGTTCTTCTAAAAACGCAGGGTTTTTTAAATTTTCGGGTTGTAAAACCTTTAATCCATGAGCAACGGCATATAATTTAACGGCAGATTCTGTTAGCTTTTTTCCACGGCCCGCAGGTTTATCGGGAGCCGTAATAACGCCAACAATATTACTGCCTGCCTGTATCAATTCATCTAACGAAGCCACAGCAAACTGGGGCGTACCCATAAATACAATTCTCATATAAACCTTGTGTTTTGTATCAAATTCAATTCAACAAAAATTGTTTGCAGCAATTGCAATTATTGATAAAGCAAATATCTGCTGCGTATCGCTTTAAATTTGCTTAATCCCGGCTCCCAGCTATGGCGAATCTCTTCCTCACTTTTGCCTGCCTCAATTTGTTTTCTTAATATTTCATTACCGGCCAGTTTGGTGAAATAGGCATTAAAGAAATGCTCTTTATCCGGGAATGATTTATACATGCCTAATAACCACGCTAAATTAATCTTCCCCGTATTTTTTAATAGCACAGTATTGTAATTTTCCAAATCAATACCATAACAAACCTGGTTTTTTTGCGGCGGATCTTCGCTCATACCTGTAATACTTACCGGTTTAAAGGAAAAGCTATATTTCCCTTTTAGTGCCGGGTGCCCAACAATTTGAAACGGAAACATGGTACCACGTCCCAGGCTCAATGTTGTTCCTTCAAATAAACATACGCTTGGGTATAATAATATAGATTGATTGGTATTTAAATTTGGTGATGGATTTACAGGCAGTACATAAGTTGAGATGTGGCTATAGTTTGCTACTTTAATTATTTTCAACTTGCATTTTACATGCCCTTTTAACCACCCCTCGCCGTTTATCATTTGCGCGTACTCGCCGATGGTCATGCCATGAGTTATAGGTATGGGGTGCATTCCTACAAATGATTTATATGCGGAATCTAATATCGGCCCATCAATGATGTTTCCATTGGGATTTGGCCTGTCCAGTATCAGCAACTCAATATTATTCTCGGCACAAGATTCCATTACATAATGCAGGGTTGATATATAAGTATAAAACCGTGCACCTACATCCTGTATATCGAATATCATTAAATTCAATCCCTGAAGATCTGCCGGTGTTGGCTTAAAGTGCTTACCATAAAGTGAGATAACAGGCAAATGTGTAGCAGCATCAATAGCATCATCAACAGTGGCGCCATTGCTGGCATTTCCTCTGAAACCATGCTCGGGTCCGAATATCTTTTTAACGTTGATACCTAACTTCAATAAACTATCAACCGTTATTATTACGTGCGGACCAATAACTGAGGTTTGGTTAACTACCATTCCTATATTTTTCCCTTTCAGGTAATTGATATATAGATTGGTTTGATCGGCACCGGGAATTATTTTTTTGCCTGTACTGCGAGGCTGTGCCAATACCGTATTCAGTATTATGAAAATTAAAGCGGTAATCTTTATAAAAAGCCTTTTCTTATTCATAAATAACGTTGCACAGTAATTTAAGTAACGGTTTAAACCGCAAAAACCGCATATTTGCGAAGGTACAAAAATCATCCTGCATTGAGTTTCGCTTCTTTTATAGCTAATCGTATTACGTTAAAGGCTAACCGTACGTTTTCAAAACTGATTGTACGTATAGCTATTATTGGCATTACGCTGGGCCTTGGCGTTATGATATTATCATTAGCTATTGTAAGAGGCTTTAAGCAGGAAATAAAAGATAAGGTGCGCGGTTTTGATGGCGATATTAAAGTAGTTAAATATGACCTTAACAACTCGCTCGAAAATTCGGCATTCCAGCTAGATAATAATTTCCTGCACAAAGCAAAAAGCAATCCCCTTATTACCCGGGTAATGCCATTTGCCACCAAACCCGCCATCATCAAAACACATGATGAAATTGAAGGTGTAGTGCTTAAAGGTGTTGATAAAACTTACGACTGGTCGTTCTTTAAAAAAAACCTGGTTGCGGGCAAGCTCATCGACTTTACTGATACTGCCGATTCAAAAAAACAGGTTGTAATATCGCAAATAATTGCCAATCGCTTAAAGTTAAAGCTGGGCGATAAATTCCTGATGTATTTTGTACAGGAACCGCTAAGGAAACGTCCCGTTAAAGTAGTCGGAATATATAATTCGGGAGTTGAAGATATAGATAAGACTTATGTGGTAGGTGACCTGTCGCTTATAAAAAGGTTAAATGATTGGGATGATAATACTATTGGCGGCTATGAACTAAGAATTGCCGACTTTGACCAGCTAAATGAAACAGCCAAATTTATTGATTCAATATTGCCTATTAAGCTAAAGGATTATACGGTAGTTGAAAGCTACCCTAACATATTTGACTGGCTAAATTTACTGGATGTAAACACCCAGATAATTTTAATATTGATGACCATAGTTGCGGTTATTAATATGATATCGGCATTGTTGATCATGATATTGGAGCGTACAACCATGATTGGTTTGTTTAAAGCAATGGGCGCTGCCAACTGGAGCATACAAAAAATATTTTTATATAACGCAGCTTATCTTGTTGGGTTGGGTTTGTTATTTGGCAACCTGTTTGGCCTGGGTGTTGGTTTTCTACAGTTAAAAACGCACTTTTTCACGCTTGATCCGGAATCATATTACATGTCGTTTATCCCGATACAATTTGATTTATCCGATGTGGTGCTACTTAATATTGGTACACTTATAATTTGTTTATTGGTTCTGATTATACCGTCAATGCTGGTATCAAGAATTACACCTGTTAAGGCTATAAGGTTTAAGTAATTATAAAATTTTATACCCTACACCTAATTTGTAAAGTTCGTCATGAACATGGTTAACCAAGCC
>Ga0207153_1231_pt1 | contig 10245 bp, 6 predicted proteins | sample Alteio_BWMinHeat_27_FD_153580 | JGI IMG/M metagenome (GOLD analysis project Ga0207153, IMG submission 153580) | Enriched cells from forest soil in Barre Woods Harvard Forest LTER site, Petersham, Massachusetts, United States -... | ecosystem: Environmental > Terrestrial > Soil > Temperate forest >...
AAACTTTTTGCCAAAAGCGCAGTTGTAGGCCGAAACCGTGGCCAGCACCCCGGGGTGGTAGAAGGACGAATCCAGCCACTGTTTCAGCTCGCGCACGCGTCCCACGATTCCGGAATCGATCAGCATATTGAAGTCGCGGAAGCGGGAAATCTCCTCGCGCAGCGGATCGAAGCGCCGCAGCAACTGCACGTGTTCCTCCGGCAGCTGGGGAGCGTCGGAATCAGCCAGGATTTCGATCAGGGCAATTTCGAACGGCGACAGGGGCAGCGCGCCGTCGAGGCCGTAGCCACTTTGCTCCCACTGCCCGGGCACGCGGGGATGGCGGTAGAGGAAAGTCGAGATCAGGTCGGTCTTGTCGCGGTTTACGTCGGTGGTTTCGTGGCGGCGCACGAAGTAACGCAGCAGGGCTTCGGCGACTTCGGAATCGGTGTCTGGAGTGAGCGCCTGGCGCAGCATGGCGGGCGTAATGGCCATGTCGAGCAGATGCAGCCAGCGATACATCCGCGCCAGAGTGTTGGGCAGTTCGCGCGCGGAACAGCGCAGCGCGTCTTCATCAAGGCCGCTTGGCACCGGCACCTCGCCACCCAGCGTGCCGGTCATGAGCTTTTGATAAAAGCCCTGCACGGTCGCCAGAATGGCCAGTTCAAAGCGAAGATCTTCCGCCAAAGTGCCCCCGAAACGAGAGTTTCTCAACTGAATCTTTACTAATGTTCAAGTAAAAACGAAACGTTACCAGCGGTGCAAGTTACTACCGGAGCGGGCCTCTTCATGAGGTGGGATGAGATTTTCCGGAGGTACATGAACTTCCGCGCGGGGAATTTTTCACCACGGAGACACGGAGGCACTGAGAGAAGCAATGACTTCATGTCGTGAGCCCGCGCTAGATGCGGCTACGCGGCCGAATTAACGCTCCAGGCTAAACGCTTTAGTTAAACAAGGGGTTCTCCGTGACTCCGTGTCTCCGTGGTGAACGAATTGCAGCTCGAAGCGACTCAGAAGACGACGGTCTTGTTGCCGTAGACGAGGACGCGGTTTTCCACGTGCCAGCGCACGGCGCGTGAAAGCACAACCTTTTCCAGGTCGCGGCCCTTGCGGATGAGGTCTTCGACCGTGTCCCGGTGCGAGACGCGGACGACGTCCTGTTCGATGATGGGACCGTCGTCGAGTATTTCGGTGACGTAGTGACTGGTCGCGCCGATCAGCTTGACGCCGCGCTCGAAGGCCTGATGATAGGGGCGAGCGCCGATGAACGCCGGCAAAAACGAGTGGTGAATGTTGATGATGCGCTGCGGATAACGGCTGGCGAAATCGTTGGAGAGAATCTGCATGTAGCGGGCGAGAACAAGAAAGTCGGGCTTGTGCTCGCCGAGCAGTTTCTGGATGCGCGCCTCGGCTTGGGTCTTGTTGTCTTTCGTGATTTCAACGACGGCGTAAGGGATCTTGTAGAAGTCGGCGATCGCCTGATTGTCGGGGTGGTTGGAAATGATCAGCGGAATGTCGCAGGCCAGTTCGCCGCTGCGATGCCGATAGAGAAGATCGACCAGGCAATGGTCGTATTTCGAAACGAAAATGACCATGCGCGGGCGATGCGACGATTGCGCCAGGCGCCACTTCATGGCAAATGTTTCGGCAATGGGCGAGAAATGTTTGGCGAAATCGGCGAGATCCTTCTGCGAGAGGTCGATATCGAATTCGGCGGGATCGAACTCGACGCGCATGAGGAAGAGGCCGGATTCTTCGTCGGCGTGCTCGTCGGCGTGCAGAATGTTGCCGTTGTGGCGGTAAACGAAGTCGGCGATGGTGGCGACTTCGCCCTTGCGGTCGGGGCAGGAGATGAGCAGGATGGCGGAGTTTTTCATGGGGTGCACGACTACTCTGGTTTGTCATCCTGAGCGAAGGGATTGTCGCGCATCGCGCGCCAATCCCGCAGTCGAAGGATCTCTATAGCTACTAATGAATAGTCGACTCTATATTGCTTTGTCGAGAGAACGCCTTGTAACTGCCACTGTGATGCAAGCCGATAGGGATCCTTCGACTTCGTGATGCGATTCGCTGTGCGAATCGCATCACTCCGCTCAGGATGACAACAACTTTAGCGCTTCAACTCTTTCAGTATCTCCCGCGCCGCATTCGCGCCTGAGCCACCCGTCAAGCCTGCCCCCGGGTGCGTGCCGCTGCCGCATAGATACAGATTCTCAATCGGCGTCTTGTAGCGCGCCCAGTCGAGCAGCGGACGCATGGTGAAGAACTGGTCGAGCGCCAGGTCGCCATGGAAAATCTGTCCGCCGGTCAGGCCATATTTGTCTTCGAGGTCGCGCGGCGTGATGATCTGGTGGGTCAGAATCAGCTCCGGCAGATTGGGCGCATACGCTGCGAGAGTCTTCACCACGGTTTGGCCTAGCGCTTTGCGCTGGTCTTCCCAATCGCCTTTCAGCTTGTAGGGCGCGTATTGCATATAGATCGACATCACGTGCTTGCCTTCGGGCGCGAGCGTGGGATCGGTGAGCGACGGAATAGTGGCTTCGAGATAGGGCTGGCGCGAGAAGTTGCCATACTTTGACTCGTCGAAGGCGTGCTCGAGATAGTCGATCTCGTTGCCGATGTGGATGCGGCCTTTGAGCACAGCCATGTCGCCATTCTTGAGCGCGGTGAACTGGGGCAGGCCGGCGAGCGCGAGGTTGACCTTGGCGACCGTGCCGTTGCCGCGGTAGTGCTGCAGTTTCTGCACGAAATCGGGCGAAAGGTGCGTGGGATCGGTCAGCTTGAGCAGCGTGCGCTTGGGGTCGGCGTTGGAGATGACGGCGCGGGCGTGAATTTCTTCGCCGGTCGAAAGAATGACGCCCGTGGCAGCGCCGTCTTTCACATGAATCTCGATGACCTCGGCGCCGGTGCGAATCTCCGCGCCAGCGGTCTTCGCGGCCGATGCCATGGCCTGCGTGACCGCGCCCATGCCGCCGGCGGCGAACGAGGCGGAACCTGCGGGATGAGAATCTCCGGCGGCCCGAATCAATAAGACCAGAGCGCTGCCCGCGGACCAGGGGCCGAGAAAAGTTCCGAAGACTCCGCGCGCGGCGATGACGGCGCGCAGCAGTTCAGTTTCGAAGTATTCGGATGCCAGGTCGGCGACGGCCATCGGCCCCCAGCGCAGCAGGCGGAACATGTCTTTCTTGCCGAGGCTGCGGATCGCGCGGCCCGTCTTCAGCATGCTCCAGAGGTCGCCGCTGGAAGGATGGTCGATGTCGGGCGGTGTGGTGGCGAGCGCGTCGGCGATGACCTTGCTGATCTTGCGGAGCGACTGCTCGAATTCCGGATACTTCTTGGCGTCTTTCTCCGAGAACGTAGAGATTTCCTGTGCAGATTTCGCCGTGTCTTGAAAGAGTGTGAGCGCGCGACCATCGGGCGAGAGCGCGGTGACGCAGACTTCGGGAGTGATCAGCTTCAGCCCGTGTTTTTCGAGTTGCATATCGCGCACGATGTCGGGACGGATCGGGCCGGCGGTGTGCGCGAGAGTCGAGCAGCGGAAACCCGGGTGGAATTCGTCGGTGACGGCAGCGCCGCCGACCTGCGCGTTGCGTTCGAGCACGAGCGGCTTGAATCCGGCCTTAGCCAGATAAAACGCGGTGATGAGGCCGTTATGGCCTCCGCCGATGATGACGACGTCGCGCTTCGTTCCGTTCGTCGTCATCTACGCCGCTCCCTTGACGTCTTTCAGGATTTCCAGCGCCGCCAGCCGGCCGTTGGCGCCCATGATGCCGCCGCCGGGGTGCGTGGCCGATCCGCACATGTAGAGATTCTTGATTGGAGTGCGGTACTGCGCCCATCCCGGCACGGGGCGCAGGAAGAACAGTTGCTCCAGCGAAAGCTCGCCCTGAAAAATGTTGCCCTCGCTCAGGCCCCACTCGCGCTCCAGGTCGAGCGGGGTGACGACCATCTTCTCGATGATGATGTCTTTGATGTTGGGTGCGTACTCGGCGATGGTGTCGACCACGGTGTTGCCGAAGGCTTCTTTCTCGGTATCCCAGTTGAGGCCAGGGCGCAGCTTGTAGGGCGCGTACTGCACGAAGCACGACAGCACATGCTTTCCCGGAGGTGCGACGGAAGGATCGGTCAGCGATGGGATGACCATATCGATGTAGGGACGGCGCGAGTAATTGCCGTACTTGGCGTCGTCGTAGGCGCGCTCCATGTATTCGACCGAAGGCGAAATGGAAATCGCGCCGCGCAGATGTGCGCCGGGGCCAGGCATGCATTTGAAATTCGGCAGCGCATCGAGCGCCATGTTGACCTTGCCCGATGAGCCGCGAAACTTGTAGCGGTTGACCTCTTCCAGAAAATCGCCGGGCAGGTGCTGCGCTTCGATGAACTTGGTGAACGTGAGGCGCGGGTCGACGCTGGAAGAAATCACGTCGGCATGGATTTCATCGCCGTTGGCGAGCACGACGCCCTTGGCCTTTCCGTCTTTCACAATGATCTGCGCGATCGCGGCTTTAGTGCGAATTTCGACTCCGGCTTCGCGGGCGGCGTCGGCGATGGCGTTGGAAATTGCGCCCGTGCCGCCGCGAGCGAATCCCCAGGCGCGGAAAGCGCCGTCGATTTCTCCCATGTAGTGGTGCAGCAGAACGTAGGCCGTGCCCGGCGAGCGCACGCCAAGAAATGTGCCGATGATGCCCGACGCCGACATGGTCGCTTTGAGCACGTCGGTCTCGAACCATTGATCGAGAAAATCAATGGCCGACATAGTCATGAGCTGGACCTGGTTGTACTTGTCGTAGCTCGACATGCCCTGGAAGCGGCGCCCGAGGAAGAGCAGCTTCATGAGTTCGCGCGGATTCAGCGTCGTGGGGTCGGGAGGGACCATGCTGAGAATCGGCTTCACGAAGCGGCACATGGCCTGCATCGCTTTGCCGAATTCGTCGTAGGCTTCGGCGTCGACGCGCGAGTGGCGGGCGATTTCGCGGTGCGTCTTGCCGTGATCGTTCACGCGCCACAGGTAGTCGCCGCTGGGCATGGGCGTGAAAGTTCCGTCGAGTGGAAGAATTTCGAGGCCGTGGCGAGGAAGGTCGAGGTCGCGGATGATCTCGGGCCGCAGCAGCGACACGACGTAGGAGCAGACGGAGAATTTGAATCCGGGGACAATTTCTTCCGTGCAGGCCGCGCCGCCGAGCACGTGGCGGCGTTCGAGCACCAGAACCTTCTTGCCGGCGCGCTGCAGGTAAGCGGCGTTGACCAGGCCGTTGTGCCCGCCGCCGATCACGATTACATCGTAGGAGTTTGCCATTGGCTATTGTCCGAGCTCTAGGTCTTTCGGTGTTAGGTCTCAGGTCTTAGGAAACGCAATGATACGCGGGAAGGGAGCGAGGGGAAAGATCAGAGTCCGCTGGGAAGGACGGTCCAGCTACGGAGAGTGCTGCACGATGCTGGCAGGATTGTGTGCATGATGACCTGAGGTCGAAGCGCTATTCTATCGGGAAGTCACCGTTTTGTCTGCAAGAATAGGGACCACGTCGTCGTCATCCCGCGCTCCGCTCGAAAGAACGCGGGGCTTCGCGACCCGCGTTCGGGCTGAGCGCCGGGGTATAATCCGCATCGAGACAAATCTCTTCGAGGAATTCACCTTGCCCATCGGAACCGCATTTCACGAGCGCACTTTTCCCCTTTGCCACAGCCTGAATTACCGCGAGTGGTCGGGGTTTTACACCGTCAGCGTGTATGAGGTGCATCACGAGCACGAGTACAACGCCATTCGCAACGCCTGCGCGCTGATCGATATTTCGCCGCTCTACAAATATCGGATCACCGGCAAGGACGCGACCCGGCTGGTGAGCCGAATAATCACGCGCGATATCAACAAGGTGAAAGTGGGGCAGGTGATCTATTGCTGCTGGTGCGATGAAGAGGGCAAGGTCATCGACGACGGCACGATCTCGCGGCTGGAAGAGAATGTCTATCGCTGGACGGCGGCCGATCCCAGCCTGCGCTGGTTTCGGCAGAATGGGCTCAATCTCGACGTGCAGGTCGAGGATATCTCCGAGAAAACGGCGGCGCTGGCGCTTCAGGGGCCGACTTCGGCGAAACTGCTGAAAGCTGTGGCCGAAGCTGACATTGCGAATCTGAAATATTTTCGTGTTACACGAGGGAAGATTGCGGGAGTGCCGGTCGACATTTCGCGCACGGGGTACACCGGCGATCTGGGATATGAGATTTGGATGCCGTGGAATGATGCCGTCAAAGTGTGGGATGCGCTGGCGGAGAAAGGCAAGCAGTTTGATCTGCATGCGGCTGGGATGCTGGCGCTCGACGTGGCGCGGGTCGAGGCTGGGCTGTTGCTGATTGAGGTCGATTACACAAGTTCAAAGAAGGCGCTGATTGCGACGCAGAAGTATTCTCCGTATGAGCTCGGCTTCGGCAAGATGGTGCATCTGGAAAAAGAGAATTTCATCGGCAAACACGCGCTGGAACAGGATGCGAAGAAGGGCGTGGGTCGGCAGTTCGTGGGACTCGAAGTCGATTGGACCGACGTGGAGCAGCTCTACGAGCGCTACGGGCTGACTCCGGCGGCGCCCGCGCAGGCCTCGCGCGTGGCGGTGCCGGTATACGCGGGCGATAAGCAAGTCGGCAAGGCAACGACTACAAGCTGGTCTCCGACGCTGAAGAAGATGATTGCACTGGCGAGCGTGCAAACCGATCACTCGAAGCTAGGCACGCCGCTGCAGATGGAGATCACGATTGAGGCGATCCGGCTGAAGACGAACGTGAAGGTGGCCGGGCTGCCGTTTTTCAATCCTCCGCGGAAGACGGCGACGCCGGTGTAGTGTAGGGGCGGACGCATTCGTCCGCCCCGCGAGCGAAGCCAGCGTGTGGACGGCACGAGCGTTCGTCAAGATTCTTTGATTTTGACGATGAACATCCGTATGCGCTTCGCGCACCCCGGACGAATGCGTCCGGGGCTACACGGTTCGTGCCGCCCGGCGCTTTCCTGCGATGTAAATCCAGGCTCCGATCAGGACCAGCGCTCCGCATCCTCCCACCACTTTGAGCAGCGCCAGCGGCTTGTTCGGCTCGTCGGGCTGCGGGATCAGCGAGAGACCAATCGTTAGCACCGTCGTGAGAAGTCCCACGGTGGCCACCAGTTTGGCGATCGTCGTTCCTCCCGGCACGCGGATGACTTCGGCGCCTGCCGGTTCACGCTGCAGCTTGATCATCGCCGCAAAAAGATACAAGTACGGGATGAAGTATGTGATCACGCCCATGCTGACCAGCACGTCGTAGGCGCCTTTGACGCTGGTCCCGGCCTGTCCCAGAAAAATAAACACTACGCCGAGGACGAACTGCGCGAGCAGCGCAACCCATGGTGTTTTCCACTTTGGGTGCAGCGATCCGAAAGCAGGAGGCAGGAAGCGGTCGAGGCCAGCGACAAAGGGCAAGCGTGCGACTGCGGCGAGATAGGCTCCGGCGGCGCCGATATTGCTGAGCGCGATCAGAAATGCGACCAGCGGCAGGATGCCGGGGAATCCCACGCGAGCCGAAGTTGCCGAGACAGCCTGCACCAGTCCTTGCAGGCTGTTGACCTGAGTCGACGGCAGTGCGAGCAGAACGGAGACTGTGCCGAGAATGTAGCAAATCGTGACCGTGACTCCGGCGAACAGCAGCGAAAAGGGAATGGTGCGACGGGCGTTCTTGATTTCTTCTCCCATGAAGGACGCAGTTTCGCAACCTCCGAAGGCGAACGTCAGGACCGACCAGAAGATGATGTCGTTGAGGTGAGTGCTTGGCGTCATCGAGTGCAGTGTGAATGAAGTGGCCGATCCGAAGCGATGCCACGCCACGAACCCCATCACGATCACAATCGTCACCGGGATCCACATCGCGATCGCGCCGATGTTGTGCAGCCACTTGCCTACGTCGAGCCCGACGATGTTGAGGAGCGTGGCCGCGCTCAGCGTGAGCAGCGAAAAAGCGATATAGAACGTAGCGTTGCCGGAGAGATGCTCCCAGGCCGCTTGCCGCATGAACAATACATTGCTCGCGGCGAAGTAGAGCACGGCAGGGAAGTAGGGAAGATTGCTGGTCCAGTATGTCCAGGCGGCCATGAATCCGGAGAAGTCGCCGAAGGCGCGTTTGCTCCAGACGTACAGGCCGCCTTCGTTCGGATAACGCGACGACAGTTCCAACACCGACAGCGCTAGCGGTGTATAGAAGCAGAGCCATGCGCCGATCCAGATAACGACGGAACTTGGGCCGGCGGCAGCGGCGCTGGCGATCCAGCGCAGGCTGATGCCGGTGATCACATAGAAGAGGACGAGATCGCGAAACCCCATCACCTGCCGCGGGCGGTTGCGGTCTTCGGTTTCAGCGATGGATCCACCGGGTGCGAGAATTCTCGTGCTGTCGGCGGGTCGGTTGGACGACGGTTCTGTCAAAGGCGTGTCCCGGAGTCAGGCTGCTGCGAGCAACAAAGAAGAAGAGGAATACCATCTGCGCGAGCGAGGGGCAAGCGGGAAATACGAAACTACGTGATGTCGGAAAAGGAAGACGAGAAGAATTCAGGGTGCTGCCAGAACCGCTCGTAGCATTCCGGGCACAGCCAATCGTGACCATTCGTATAGCCTGATCCGTGCTCATCTTCGGACAGAAACAGCTCCCACCGGCAGACAAAGCAGTGGTCTTTCTTCCATCCGTCCTTTACCACTTCGAAGTTGGCGGGATCATCATTGGCCAAGGCGAGCTCAAAGGAGCAGGTTCCTTGCGTGCGATGAATCACGACATCGCGTGGCTTCCACACCGCTTTATGCCAGTGCCAGTTGTAGGCGCGGCAAAGACTGATTACGTCGCGAACGTAGTCAACATTCCACCTGGAGCCGTGAATCTCGATGGTTTCTGCCGACAGGACGCGGAATCCAAAATCGCGAAACGACCCGCGCTGAAAGGTCAACGGCTGGGACGGCATAGACCGTTCGCTATAGAAGGTGCGGATAGCAGCGGGATCAGCTCCGGCTTCGCGTAGCAGCTCTGCCGCAAAGCAGTGCTCTTCATCTAGCAATCCGAGGAGTAAGTGTTCGGTGGCTATGTGTTTGCTAGACAGGCGGTCGGCTTCGTCGCAGGCGAACTTCAGCACACGCTTGGCACTCTCGCTTAGCGGCAGATCAATTGACGTCGGTGTCGACGCAAGTTTTGGCGAGCGATTGTTAACCCGCTGCCGGATGGTTTCGGGATCGGCTTTCGGAAGCCAGCGACGTAGGGATTTCTCCTCGCGCAGCACGCCGAGCAGCAGATGCTCCGTGTCAATCTCCGGTGACCCATACTGACTGGCTTCATAGCGCGCGAAGAAGACCACACGGCGCGCTCTTTCTGTATACCGCTCAAACATCGTTTACTCCACCGCTACAGCCTTGCGTCCCCTTCGCTTCCAATACAAATATCCGGGTATGCCGAGCAGGACGATGAAGATGCTCCAGAAGGCGACCACCGGCCGCTTCCAGAACGTATTCAGAATCCACGCTGCGCCCGCAATGACGTAGATTCCTGGCAGCCAAGGGTATCCCGTGCAGCGATATGGCCGAGGAATCTCCGGACGCTTCCAGCGCAGCCAGAACATGGCGATCACTGTGAGTTCATACGACAGGACCATGCCGAGAATCACGTAGGTGTAGAGGTCGTCATAGCGGCCACTCAGAGTAAGCACGGCAGCCCAGATGCCTTGTCCGATCAGGCTGAATGCGGGGGTGCGCCACTTGGGATGTATGACCGCCATGCGCTTGAAGAAAATGCCATCCTGCGCCATGGCGAGATAAACGCGAGCGCCCGAAAGCGTGCAGGTGGCGGCGGCGCTGAAGCAAGAGACGGCGATCATCAGTGAAAGCCAGAATGCGGCCTTGGGCGAGAACAACACTGCCGCGGCCGCGTGGGCGATGGTTTCGTGCGCTGCAATTTCGTTGAGTGGGAGCGCGTAGACGTAGGTCACGTTCATCGCAATGTAGATCGCACCCACGGCGAGCACGCCCAGCACCATGGCCAACGGCACGTTGCGGCGCGGGTCTTTGACTTCTCCGGCGACCCACGTGATGTAAACCCAGCCGTCGTAGGCCCAGTAGACGGCGATCAGGCCGACTCCGAGCGCCGAGATCAGTTGCGTGGGGCCGAGGCCCATCGTCAGCCCGACACCATGCGCGCTGAAGTGCGACCAATCTCCCTTGCCGAAGGCGGTGTGGAAGCCACGCGATGTCGTGATTCATCGCACGCAAGGAA
>Ga0207153_1237_pt1 | contig 10169 bp, 9 predicted proteins | sample Alteio_BWMinHeat_27_FD_153580 | JGI IMG/M metagenome (GOLD analysis project Ga0207153, IMG submission 153580) | Enriched cells from forest soil in Barre Woods Harvard Forest LTER site, Petersham, Massachusetts, United States -... | ecosystem: Environmental > Terrestrial > Soil > Temperate forest >...
GGCCCCTAAGTTACCGGCCATGTGCGAAAGGGCTACGTTAACAATTGTAGCGTCTATAAGCTCCATTACCGCAGCCAATAATACGGTAATGATCAATAAGTTTTTTCTGAGTGGGTTCATGTTTTTTTTATCATTATATACCAATTGGTATATTTTAATTTATTATTTAACTTTACTGCGCCTAAGTGATACCTAAATCTGCATCAACTTATTTCACTATAAAACTAATTGCTTTTAACAACTGGTTGCAAATATATATCATATATTTAAAATAGAATTCCAAGATTTCGATTTGACCAATAATTGACAAACCAGTGGCATTTACAAAAGCCCGATTGTTATTGATTTGTAATTTAATGTTTTCCAGTGGTTTAAAGAAGCGCCCAAATCATCATGATGCGTATATTTGCAACTGGTTGTAATTTGCATCTACTTTACAGAATATTACAGACAATCCTTTTACAAATCAAAATATCAATTCAAAAATGGAAACATACAGATCAAAGTGCCCGATAAACCTGGTAGTTGAGGTTGTTGGGGATAAGTGGAGCTTTCTGATTTTAAGGGATATCATGTTTCGCAAAAGGCGTCACTTTAACGAATTACTGCGTCAATCAGAAGAAGGAATTGCTTCAAATATCCTTAGGGACAGGCTGGCTATGCTTGAACGGGAAGGTATGCTTACCAAAGGGAGAGCCCCTGAAGATGTGCACAAACAAAAGATCACTTATAGCCTCACCGAAAAAAGCATAGACCTGTTGCCAATAATGATGACAGCAATAGCCTGGAGTTTAAAATATGAGCCTGTTGATAAAGAAAAATACCAAAGGCCATTAGCATTACTTGCAAGCGGCCGGCCGGAATTGAGGCCTTTCAAAAAGATTTAATAAAGGAGCACGTCGCTAAAGCTGATTAAATACATTATCCACTAATTTACATATTATACCTCTGGCGCAGTATTTAAAGGTGTTTTATTACATTATTACTGGTTATTATTGAATTCATCTATTTCTTCCCATTTGTAGCTGTGTTTTCGTTGCTGACCGGAATCAGCACCCTATTTGCTTATCAAAAGCAAAATCGTTATGACCAAAGTAATTTCCGGCAATCACTCCTTGGTACTGGTCCACGTAAAGACCGGAACGGTATCAATGAATTTCTAATATTTGCAAGCGTAGTTTATTTTAAACAATAAACGCTATAACCATACTGCAGGGTTTGAAAACTATAGTAATTCGCAACTATATCATCCAAATACTTTCGCATATCAGCGCTTACCAGGTTTTGATAATCTGGAAAGAGCGGAATTAGTATCATGAAGGGTTTATTTCGCTTTAAATCATTGAAGAGTGTTTGTTTGGCCAGTTTGGTTTGAGTAGCATTGAAATAAATTGTAGGTGAAATTCTTTCTGAATATACCTGAACTTGTGCGCCAAAACCGGCCACAAATACTTTGTCTTTATAATTGGTATGTGTTTTAATCCAAACGCCTAACTTTTTGCGTGTTTCTTCGTCCGGAATAGTAAATGATTTATTCTCTGTTACCTCGAAGGTAGCGGTTTTGCCAGTCATGATTTTCTTAAAATTGATGAGCGGTTCTAATAGTTTGGGGAAAAACAAAATCCAGACTACAACCAGCATTTTTTTAAATGATACATTATAAGTGGTTATGACGTATTCAGTAAAAAATGCGCTGATAAGCGATAGCGGCGGCAAAAGTTCTTTTAAATGCAGCGCGCCAAATGTACCCACCGCAATTAAACCTGCTATTTCAAGTATTAACCATAAAATATATAAGTCGACTTTTCTTTTGATAAAGATATAACCCAGCAAAAAAGGATAAAATAAAAGCAGTTCCGAGTAAAAAAACTTATTGGTAAAACTTTCCAATTTCCAAATAAAAGCATGATCTGTGGTGCTCCCGGAACCATAATTATCCGACAAGCCATTTATAAAAAGGCTTTTCAAACCGATCCCGGCACTAAGGCAAATCACGATTAACACAATTACGCTTGAAAGAACTCCAGCCAAAAAAACCAACGCTTGCATTGGTCTTTTTCTCGCTATTACTGCAAACAAGGTAAATGTTCCGAAAACAGCTGAAAGACGAAACCCAATCCCTATGCCCGCCAATATACCGCTTATAAAAAGTCCTCGGCTGCTCTTCTGCTTTAGGTAGGTGTAAAAAGATAAGATGATAAATAAAACATCATAGGTTTCTGTAAATGAAACGTAACGTCCTCCTGTAGTACTCCAAAGTAAAGATAATCCATAAAAGGATATGGCAAATATTGCTGCCCGCTCGCCCGCAATGTGCTTGGCAATTTTATAAATATAAAATATACTTACAGACGAGCAAAGTGTCCCAATAACCCTCGGGAACCAATAATTAACACCAAATAAAACATCTGAAAGGCCAAAGATGGCAAATATAAGCGGAGACTTATTATCTGCTCCACCCTGGTAAGGTATAAGATGATTTCTAAACCAATTGCGCCCGATGTAGTGCCACATTGCTTCATCAAAAGACAGTACAAATCCATCGGTAAGCAGTGTTACCGCTAATTGTAATATTGTTAAACCTAAGATTATTTTCAGCGCCGTTTCATTATAGCTTTTAGCCGTTTGCTCTGTCATGCATTATCAAGTGCGTTTATGCACTTGATAAAATTGAAAAAAGAGGTTCTTTTGAAGCAAAGAATTACACCAACGGGTCTAATTACTTGACAAAATTTAAAAAGTGGTATAAATGCCTTCTTGTTGTGGGATGACCCGGCGGCTGCACACCTAAAGGCCTGGTCAATACGGCTCTAAATAAGGTGGTCAGCATAGTGCCGGTACTACAATTAGCTAAATTGTGCATGAAACCAAAAAGCCGCTTTCTGATGCAGAAAACGGCTTTTTATTGAAGTGCGCCCACCTGGGCTCGAACCAGGGACCAAAAGATTATGAGTCTTCTACTCTAACCAACTGAGCTATAGGCGCGGATAAATCATTGATTTTTTCCGGCTGCAAATATGGGAATTTGCGCTGGTAATTCAAAAAATCATTTCATATTTATATATATCACCTCATTTACACTTCATTATATTTGCGCCGCATATTATGGACAACATCAAAAACATCGTATTCGACTACGGTAACGTAATTTTTAATATAGATTTTTCAAAAGTAGCCGCCGCATGGGCTAAGTTGGGCGTTAACAATGCCTCCGATTTTTATGGACACCGTAACCAGGACCCTGTGTTTGACCTATTAGAACAGGGAAAAATAAGCGATGCCGATTTCCGCGACCGCATCCGCCAGTTAACACATAAACCTGAACTAACTGACGAACAAATTGATGGCGCATGGAATAGCATATTTGTAGGTATACCGCAAGGCAATCATGAATTACTGTTAAAGGTTAAGCAAAAATACCGCACATTTTTATTGAGCAACATCAACTCCATCCACTACGATTATGTGCATGATTACCTGGAGAAAAATTTCGGCTTAGAAAATAACAACCAGTTTTTTGAGAAAATATATTACTCGCACTTAGTAGGTAAACGCAAACCGGGGAAAGAAATTTTTGAACAGGTTTTACAAGAGAATAATCTAAAGCCAGCAGAAACCTTATTTATTGACGATAGCCCGCAACACATAGCCACCGCTAAGAAGTTAGAAATCCAAACTTATTTAATGACTGCACCGGATACAATTCAACAGTTCTTTAAAAAAGAAGGGCTTATTTAAGCCTTTTGTTTCCTGCGTCTCTTTTCTTTAGTGATCAGGCTTAGCTCACGGCTCATTTGGCCGGCAATGGCAGTATTTTCCTGCGCACGTCTAAATAAATATGGTAATACTGCTTTAACAGGACCGTAGGGCACATATTTAGCCACATTGTATTTGGCATCAGCAAGGTTAAAGCTTAAATTATCGCTCATACCCAATAGCTGCGAAAAATATACATGCGGATTATTATGCGCAATTTTCTTTTTGTTGATCAAATCACTTAATAAGCGGCAACTATCCTCGTTGTGAGTTCCGGCTACTATGGCAATTTTATCAATACGGTCGGTGCAAAAATCAAGCGCGGCGTTATAATCTTTATCAGCAGCGGCCTTATCCGGCTGTATTGGCGATGGATAACCTTTTTCAAGAGCACGCTTACGCTCTTTTTCCATATATGCGCCGCGCACCAGTTTTACACCTAAAATAAATCCCTCTTTATCGGCTATTTTAAAATCGTCTTTTAATGATTGCAGTTTGTCATGCCTATACAATTGGTAAGTGTTATAAACAATTGCCTTTTCTTTATTGAAACGGCGCATCATGTCTATAGCCAAATTATCTATAGTATCCTGTATCCAGGTTTCTTCAGCATCAATCATCACCGGGATGCCTGTTGAATAAGCTTTTTCGCAAATAGCCAGTACCCTGTCTTGTACTTTTTGCCATTCCTGTTGCTCAGCACCGATTAATTCAGCTTTAGCATCCAGTTTCTCCAATAATAAAAAGCGCCCCACACCAGTCACTTTAAATACAGTAATAGGTATATCGGTATCTTTTGTAGCGCGTTTAACGGTACGAATTATTTCTTCTCCGGTTTCATCAAAAACATTTTCATCGTCTTCTCCTTCTATCGAGTAATCTAATATCGTACCTACGCCGCCTGCTGCCAGGCTTTTTATAGTATTTTCACATTCCCTGATGGTTTCACCGCCGCAAAAATGTTTGAAAATGGTAGCCTTTATTAAGCCTTTAATGGGTAAACCTATTTTAACTGCGAAGTTGGTTATAGGCGGGCCAACTTGTACCAAAAAATTAACATTGATGATTTTAAATAACCAGTAAGCACGATTTAAAGCTGCATTGGAGCTATGTTTAAAGGCAATTTCGGTGTTTTCAAAAGACAGTTTGTTATTCGGGTCGCTCATAGTTATAGTTTAAACCTGCATGGTTATTGTAAGTTAGCCATGAGGTGTAAAATTATAAAATATAGGTTACATAACTTCACTTTGCATCGAATACTTTACATTTGCCCCAGCATGATTGAATTTAAAGTTACGGGCGATTATATACCCATGATACAACTATTAAAAGCTGCTAACCTGGTACAAACCGGTGGCGAAGCGCAAATTGTTGTAACAGAAGGCGAAGTAATATATAATGGCACCGTCGACTATCGCAAACGCTTAAAAGTAAAAAAGGGCGATGTAATTGAATTCAGAGGCGAGAAAATAACAGTGATTTAATTTTTATGGTTACCGATACTTTTTTTGACGATACTTTAGCTATCGATATTACTATGGCTACACTTCAAAGCATTAATTACTCAATATATTTTGACAACAGCCTTGATGAGCTGGTTAATTTTGTTGCCAAAGGTGATTATTCGCGCTTTTTTGTTTTAACGGATGAAAACACCGGCAAGCATTGCCTGCCGTTACTAAAAGAGAAATTTGGCGAGGATGCTAAATTTGATATTATTGAAATAAATGCCGGCGAAGAAAGCAAAGACATTGACTTCTGCATTGGTGTTTGGAAAATGCTGATCGATTTTGGTGCCGACCGCCAGAGCTTATTAATTAACTTGGGCGGCGGGGTTATTAGCGACCTGGGTGGCTTTGCAGCTTCAACATTTAAACGCGGTATTGATTTTGTCCACGTGCCTACTACCTTACTTTCGCAGGTTGATGCCTCTGTTGGTGGTAAAACGGGTATTGATATTGACAGTATAAAAAACATCATAGGCACATTTACGCAGCCTAAAGCGGTGTTTATTGAATATAGCTTCATACAAACATTGCCTGCACGGCAAGTACTATCAGGCCTTGCCGAAATGCTTAAACATGGCTTAATTGCCGACGCGTCTTACTGGAACCTGCTAAAAAGCAGCAACCTTACCGTACCAAGCGCCGAGTTGATCTACTTATCAATAGCTATAAAAAACAAAGTAGTTATTGAAGACCCGCACGAAAAAGGCATCCGTAAATCGTTAAATTTTGGCCACACCATTGGCCACGCTGTTGAAACTTACTCGTTAATTAACGATGAGGATAGCTTATCGCACGGGGAGGCAATAGCAATTGGGATGATTTGCGAATCTTACCTGTCCTACAAAAAAACAGGATTAAGTAAAGCAGAATTGGATGAAATTACGGGAGTATTGACCAGCTTATATCCTGCTTATTCATTAAATGCGGAAAACAATGAGGCGTTATATGATTTAATGCTAAAAGATAAAAAGAATCAGCGCGGTAAGATCAATTGTACCTTATTAGATACAATTGGCCAATGCAGCATTGATAATATTTGTACTAAAGAAGAACTTTTTGAAGCCTTAGCGTATTATACAAACTTATAGTATAATGCATGCCACATTTTGACGGACGCGATAATGCCGTAATAGTATTAATAAGTTTGCTTTTAGTTTTAACCCTAATTGAAATGGGTTTTAGCTATTATGAACACCGCAACTATTACAATAAGCGCGATACATTTACAAATATTTACCTGACGGTGCTCACGTTCCTCATCAACCTGGCGATGAAAGTAAGTACCTTTTTTATTTTGAGTTTCGTTTATCGGTTCAGGCTTTTTGTAATTTCCAATACCATTTTATATTGGATACCTTTATTAGTTGCACAAGACTTCTTATATTGGGTACTGCACTACACCGGCCATTACTGCCGCCTGTTTTGGGCAATGCATGTTACGCACCACTCGTCCGAATATTTTAATTTAACTACGGGTTTCCGTTCCACCGTTTTAGAGCCGTTGTATCGTGTATTTTTCTATTTGCCGTTAGCACTGATGGGATTTACCGCCTTAGATATTTTGTTCGCCTACCTTATCACTCAACTATATGGTAATTTAGTGCATACGCAATACCAAATCAATTTCCCCAAATGGTACAGTTATGTATTTGTAACGCCATCGCATCACAGGGTGCATCATGCCTCCAATATCCCCTATCTTGACAAAAACATGGGCATGGTACTTATTATATGGGATAGGATATTCGGCACTTTTCGTGAAGAAAATTTGCCCGAGCCAATAAAGTATGGCTTAACTCATAATATTGAGGATACCGGCCCGGTGAATATTATATTCCATGAATGGAAGGCCTTGATAAACGATATAAAAAAAGCGCCGGGTTTTAGCACCAAAATTAAATACCTGTTTTACCCTCCCGGATGGAGCCATGACGGGAGTACGCAAACTGCAAGAGTTATGCAGAAAGGGTATAAAATTATCAAATTCGCAAAAAATCAAAAAAACTCTTGACAAATCGATTTTACTTATTACATTTACCGCACAAACAAAACAAATGAAATTTAACAGCGCATATTTTTATGGTTACTACTTTTACTTCAACAGTAAGAGCCGGGACTAATATGCACTAACAAACATATATAAGAAACTGAAAAGTCCCGGCCCACAAGCCGGGACTTTTTGCTTTTAGCAGTATTATGAAATCAAACAAACCAAGAGTAGCTATACAGGGCATTCGCGCTTCCTTCCATGAAGAAGCCGCCTTCAAATATTTTGGCGAAAACATCCAAACCATTGAGTGCGGATCATTTAAACAAACATTTGATGCCCTGCAAAACGGTGAAGCTGATTATGTGGTGATGGCTATTGAAAACAGCATTGCCGGTAGCATTTTGCCTAATTATAGCTTATTGCTCAACTATAATTTCCCGGTGGTTGGCGAGGTTTATTTGCCTATTCAATTGCATTTAATGGCTTTGCCTGGCGTGGCTTTTGAAGATGTAAAATATGTAACCTCTCACCCTATTGCCATACGCCAGTGCATTGATTTTTTTGATGAATACCCACATTTAAAAATTGTTGAAAGCAGTGATACAGCCGCTTGCGCCAAACGTATCCGCGACGAAGAATTAACTGACACTGTTGCCATTGCTAATACACTTGCTGCTAAACTATATGGCCTGGATGTACTTGAACGCAGAATAGAGTCGAACAAGAAAAACTTTACGCGCTTTTTAATACTAACCCATCATGAAAACGTAGTAAAGGGATCTGCCAACAAATCATCATTATGTTTCCAGGTAAGTAACCAGGTTGGCTCATTGGCTAAAGTGCTTAATATTTTCGCCACACATAGCGTTAACATGAGTAAAATACAATCAATGCCGGTATTGGGCAAACCAAATGAATATAACTTTTATGTAGATGTGGAGTGGGAAGAAACCAAACAGTATGACATAGCCATAAAGCAAATACTTAAATACACGCACAACTTTAACATATTAGGTGAATATGCCCGGCATGAAGAACCCGGTATGGTAGAAAAACCATTGAACGTAACAACAGAAAAACCAGCAAGAAAATATATTAAAATTAAAAAATTAGAAGTTCAGTCAGAAAGACCGGGAGTCGGAAAGTCCGAAGAAGGAAAATAAATATAACTTAACAATAAGAACACAAAACTTCCGGACTTTCGGTCTTACCGACTTTCGGTCTAAAACAACAATAAGAACACAAAACTTCCGGACTTTCGGTCCTTGCCAACTTCCGGACAAATAAAAAAACAATGAAACTCGAATTAAACATCCAACCATTAAATTCCTGGATAACAACAGGAAGCGAGCCGCTTTTAATAGCAGGACCATGCAGTGCCGAAACAGAAGATCAGCTGGTAGCCACCGCTCATTTATTAGCAAGTACCGGTAAAGTAAGCGCATTGCGTGCAGGTATTTGGAAACCACGTACCCGTCCGGGAGAGTTTGAAGGCATCGGCAGCATTGGTTTGGAATGGCTTAAACGCGCTAAAGCAGAAACCGGCTTACCCACAACTGTTGAAGTTGCTACCGGCAAACACGTAGAAGAAGCGTTAAAAGCAGGTGTTGATATTTTATGGGTTGGCGCACGCTCAACTGTAAATCCATTCACCGTACAGGAAATTGCCGACGCGTTAAAGGGTGTTGATATCCCGGTAATGGTTAAAAACCCGGTAAACCCTGATCTTTCATTATGGATTGGCGCTTTAGAGCGTATCAACAATGCAGGTATCACTAAACTGGCAGCTATTCACCGCGGTTTTTCATCATACGAAAAAACAGCGTTCCGTAACGAGCCAATGTGGGATATTGCTATCCATTTAAAAACTTTAGCACCGCACTTGCCTATAATTTGCGACCCAAGCCATATTTCAGGTAACCGCGAGCTGATTGGTTATGTATCGCAAAAAGCGTTGGATCTGGATATGCAGGGATTAATGATCGAATCGCATATTGACCCGAGTGTTGCATGGACAGATGCTAAACAACAGGTTACGCCGTCGGCTTTGGCTGAATTAGTTGACCGTTTAACTTTACGTAAACCTGAAACACGCGATACAGCTGTTAATGATAAATTATCTGAACTACGTAACAACATTGACAAAATTGATGATTTGATCATCCAAAAGATGGGTGAGCGCATGCAGTTGTCAGAAAAAATTGGCCAATACAAAAAAGACAACAACATTACCATTTTACAGGTAAACCGTTGGGAAGAGATATTGAACAAACGTATTAACTACGGTAAAGCATTAAAATTGAGCCCCGAGTTTACCGAGAAACTGTTAGAATTGATCCATGCTGAGTCTATCCGTAAGCAAACCGAGATCATGAACCAACATATTGCCGGACAAGAATCAGAAAAATTGACTCACGCATAAAAAATTCTTTAAACCAAAAGAAAATTTTGGTCAACAGAAATGTCATTTCGACTAACGGGAGAAATCTATACACGATACGGCAGAAAATGCCTATGTATAGATTTCTCGCTATCGCTCGAAATGACAGCGTGTAGATTTATTTAAATTCAATATCAAAAACATTCATTAAACAATAATGAGTAAAAATATATTGCTTACCGCAACAAGCAAAGTAATTAAAGGCACGGTTGCGCTCACCGGTTCAAAAAGTGAGTGTAACCGCGCCTTGATCATCGAGGCTTTAAGCAACGGCAAAGTACAGGTGCAAAATATTTCGGATGCGGCAGATGCGGTGACCTTAGCAGGTGTATTGAATTCAAAATTCAAAATTCAAAATTCAAAAACGCTGATTGGGGCAATTGATAAATCCGAAATTGAAAATTCGAAATCCGAAATCAATATCGGTCCCGCAGGTACAGCAATGCGCTTTTTAACGGCCTACCTTACCTTAGGC
>Ga0207153_1238_pt1 | contig 10167 bp, 8 predicted proteins | sample Alteio_BWMinHeat_27_FD_153580 | JGI IMG/M metagenome (GOLD analysis project Ga0207153, IMG submission 153580) | Enriched cells from forest soil in Barre Woods Harvard Forest LTER site, Petersham, Massachusetts, United States -... | ecosystem: Environmental > Terrestrial > Soil > Temperate forest >...
GGGCACCACAGTCAGCACGGTACAGCCGGTATTTAACAATAGTGGCGCGGTTCAAGCCAACGCTGCCGCCTTGGACTTTACCGGAGGCGGCACCTGTAGCTTGAAATGTTCTGGATCATGGTCTGTGGCGAAAGGTGCGACACTGCAATTCGACTCAGGAACATTCGTGATGGGCGGCCAGATCGGCGGGCCTGGAGGCGGAGCGGGAACCGTAGTGTTCAACAGTGGCGCGCAGACACTCATGGGAACGTACAACATTACCGGCGGAACCGAGGTGACTGGAGGATCCGTCAATTTCAATGGACCGTTGACCAATGCCGGTCCTTTGACGGTGACCGCGGGCCTGGCAAACTTTGTGACTGTTCCAGTAGTGACGTTGACCGTCCCGACGCTGACGTTGAGCGGCGGAACCATGGCGGGCACGGACAATGTGACCGTCTCCGGATCGCTAACCTGGACGGGCGGAACGATGTGCACGATCTTCTTGCCGCTGACTCAGACTTGCACCACTTCGCCAACGCAGGCCGCAACCAATGCAAACGGGGGGATCACGTTTGGGGCGAGTGCCTTGGTGCTCGATGGCCGTACTCTGAACAACCAGCAAATCGCAACCATGTCGAGCAAGAGATCCTCCCTCACCCTGATGGACAGCGCTGTGGTGAACAACAGTTCAGGGGCAACCTGGAATCTGCCGGGGGATGTCGAACTGGACGGTCCCTCCGGTACTTTCAACAATTCCGGAACGTTCAAGAAGACGGGCGGAAACAATGCCAGCACTATTCAGCCGGCCTTCGTCAACAACGGGACGGTGCAGGCAAACACGGCCAGTGTGAGTTTCTCCGGCAACTTCACACAGAAGGCGGGCAGTACTTCCTTAAGTGGGGGCGGCGTGTCGGTGGCAACCCCGGCAGTTTTTACGGGTGGAAGTCTCTCAGGTAAAGGATCGTTTACTGGCGCGGTGTCGAATGTTAGCGCGACGGTTGCTCCAGGTACCAACGGGACTGTGGGAAAAATCTTTGTCTCCGGCTCATCGGGTAACTACACGCAGGATGCATCCGGGACTTTCAAGGTCAAGATCGGGGGGACGTCATCAGGCCAGTTTGATGTTCTCTCGGCGAATGGAGCGGTGAAGCTGAACGGTTCGCTTGCTGTGTCCACGATTAACGGATTCTCTCCGCAGCACGGAGATACCTTCACGATTATGCGCGGAGCATCGATCGCCGGGGCGTTTTCCAAGATCACATCCGGCTGGACGGTTACCTACAAAGCAGCTTCCGTGGTGCTCACATTTCAATAATTTAAGCTGACAGGCCACCCGGGTCTTTGAAAGCTCTCGATCTATCTGTTAGTCTGCCTTGGTTTCTCAAAACGAGGACGATTTCACCAATGCTCAACAAGAACGTTATCAGCGTCATCATTGCCGCACTGATTGCCTGTGCTCTGCCAGTCTCTGTCACCGCAGCCGACAAGAAAAAGAGCAGCACAAGCCCAGCCGAAACCAGCAAGCCTTCCTACGAACTGCCCCAACCGGCGAAAGAAGATATTGACTATTCCGTCTATCACCAGATCCGCGAAGAAGGGCTGAAACACTCGCACATCATGGAGTACGCATCGGCGCTCATGGATGGGATTGGCCCGCGCCTCACTGGATCGCCCAACGTTAAGCATGCCAACGAGTGGACGCGCGATCAGTTCACCGCCATGGGCTGCGCCAATGCCCACTTGGAAGATTGGGGAGAATTTGGCATGGGTTGGCAGCAACTCAACACTTGGGTGCGCATGAGTTCTCCGGATACGGCGGTTTTCATCGCCCAGGCTGCCCCGTGGTCGGCGTCTAGCAACGGCGCCATTGAGGGTCCGGCAGTGTCGATAGAAGCGAAAAAAGCAGAGGACTTGGACAAATACAAGGGCAAGGTGGCCGGCAAAATCGTTCTATTCGGTGAGATGCGCGAGGTCAAACCCGTCGAGAAAGCGCTGTTTGAACGCTACGACGACAAAGATCTTGCCAAGCTGGTTGAGTACCCATCGGCTCCCGACAGGGAGTATGAAGAGTACATGAAGATGTACGCCCAAAGAAGAGAGTTGTACGCGAAGGCGAAAGAGTTGCTGGTTTCCGAACATGCTCTGGCGGTGATCCTCCCCAGCCGTGATGGTAGAGAGAACGGCGGTTCCGGCGGCACGATTTTCGACGATCGCAATCTGGGCGGGTTCAGCTATCAGCGCGAGCATGCCGTTCCGTTTCCGGTGGTAGTGATGGCCATCGAGAGCTACGGTCGCGTGTATCGCCTGTTAAAAGCACACGTGCCGGTGAACATCGAGATGAACGTGGATACGAAGTTCTTTGGCGACCACGAGCACGGTTTTGACACCATTGCCGAGATTCCCGGCACCGACCCCAAACTGAAAGATGAGCTGGTAATGGTGGGCGGCCATCTGGACTCCTGGGCCGCCGGCACCGGTGCTACCGATAACGGAGCGGGAACCGTGGTTGCCATGGAGGTTATGCGCATCCTGAACGCGTTGCATGTGAAGCCGCGGCGCACCATCCGTGTGGGTCTGTGGACCGGAGAAGAGCAAGGTTTGTTCGGTTCCTCGCTCTATGTGAAGCAGCATTTCGGGTACGTTCCGCTCTCCACCGCCCCCGAAGAGATGAAGAAGCCGGAGTGGCTTCGCAAACCTGCTGGGCCGATTGAGCTTAAACCTGATCAGCAGAAAATTTCCGGTTATTTCAACGTGGACAACGGCAGTGGCAAGATCCGTGGAGTCTATCTGGAGGAAAACGCCGCTATAGCCCCCGTCTTCACGCAATGGATTGAACCGCTGAGGGACCTCGGTGTTACCACGATCACCTTGCGTCATACTGGCGGCACGGACCACGAGTCTTTCGACGCTGTGGGAATTCCGGGCTTCCAGTTCATACAGGATGAGCTGGATTACAGCACACGCACCCATCACTCCAACATGGACACCTACGAGCGGCTGCAGGCCACCGATCTGGAGCAGGCAGCCACGGTCGAGGCCATCTTCGTTTACAACACCGCGATGCGCGACCAGATGTTGCCGCGAAAGCCGTTGCCGCATCCTGAGCTTGATGAACAGCGTTCAAAGCCACTACTCCACCTGATGCCCGGTGCCATGGAGGACACTGACAAGGACCAGCCGGCCGAAAAGAAGTAGTCGGGCGGGACGCTTATTGTCCGCGAACCAGACGTAAGGCGCTGGCCAGGTTGACGTCGCCGTTTGCTCCCGGCTTGGATTTGTCGTCCTCACCCGGAACCTTGGCAGCATCGCCCTCGCCGGGTGCAAGGAACAGGTTGCTATCCACACCGTGCTGCCGGGTGTAGAGGTCGTAGTAACGGCCGCGCAGCGCGTAGAGTTCCTCGTGGCGCCCGCGTTCGAGGATTTGTCCCTGCTCCATGACTAATATCTGGTCAGCCCGGCGGATGGTCGAAAGCCGGTGCGCAATCACGAATGTCGTCCGACCTTGCATCAGGTAGGACAGGCCTTGCTGAATCAGGGCTTCGGATTCCGAATCGAGGCTGGAAGTCGCTTCGTCGAGAATGAGAATGCGTGGCTCAGCCAGGATGGCGCGCGCGATAGAAATGCGCTGACGTTGTCCCCCGGACAGTTTGACTCCCCGTTCGCCGACCACGGTGTCGTACCTCTCCGCGAAGCTCTCAGCAAACTCATCCACCCTGGCGATCCGGCAAGCCGACATGACTTGTTCCTCGGTAGCGTCCGGCCGGGAAAACACAACGTTGTCGCGGATCGTGCCATCGAAGAGAAACGATTCCTGCAGGACCACGCCCAACTGGGTGCGGTATGAATCCAACCGGACCGTGCTCAAGTCGACCCCATCGACTAGAATCCTTCCCTCCGTCGGAGTGTGAAAGGCAGCGATCAGGCCGATAGTGGTCGACTTCCCGGACCCGGACGATCCAACCAACGCGGTCACGGTACCGGGCGCGGCATGAAAAGATACATCCCGCAGAACCAACTTTTTTCCGTCGTAGCTGAAGCCGACCTTCTCGAAATCGATGTCGCCGCGAATGCTGCCGAGGGTTTGCGTGCGCCGCGGATCACGATCCTCGCGGCTTTCATCCAGAATCTCTTGAGTACGCTCCAGTCCCGCCAGGGCTTCGGTCAGTTGAGTACCCACTTGCACGATCTGCATAATCGGAGCGATCAAAAAGCCGAGAAAAAGCGTATAGGTGAAGAAGCCGCCGATGGTCAGCGAGCCGGCCGCCACCTGGTGCGCGCCCACGTACATAATGACGGCTCCCACCACGCCGAGCAGAACGCTGGCAGAAAGCGTCATCACGGATGTAGCCGTCAGGCTGCGCAGAACGTTGTCCAGCAGCCGCTGCACGCCACGCGCGAAGACGCTGTCTTCGCGTTCTTCCGCATGGTAACCCTTTATTACACGCACTCCGCCGAGTGATTCCGCGAGCCGTCCCGTGACCTCGGCATTGATTTTGCCGCGCTCGCGGAAGATTGGACGAATGGTGCCGAAAGCTTTCCTCAGGGCAATCGCGAACAACAGCAGGAACCCGAATGCGAGCGCGGTCATGAGCGTACTGATACGGAACAACACGACCAGCGCAATCAGCGCCGTGATCAAGCCGCCGACCAGGTCGACCAATCCTGTACCGACAAGATTCCGCACACCCTCAACGTCGCTCATGATACGTGCCACCAGGGCGCCGCTCTTGTTGGAGTCGTGAAAAGTCACTGACAATCGCCCGACATGAGACTGGACTTTGGAGCGCAGTTCACTGATCAGGCGCTGGGCGGCTTTGGACAGCAGTTGCGTGAGCGCAAACGACGTCACCCCTTGAATCAAGGTCGCCAGCAACACTGCCCCAACCAGCGGCTTGAGGAGTTGGAGATGATGCTTGACCATGACCGTGTCGATTAGGTACCTGGTGGAGTAGGGAAGTACCAGGCCGGAAACCCGGTTGATCAGCATCAGCACAAAGCCGACCGCCAACAGGCCCCGGCGCGGACGGATTAGCTCCCCGAGGATGGGCCAAACGATGCGCAATCTCTGACCGGCGGGGCGTGTATTGCGGGGTGGTTTGCTAGGTTGCGCCACGTTGTCATTAGACTCTGGCTGTGGTGGGGACGCTTCATTTTATGGGATTGCCAATGGGGTAGCATCCGCAACGCAATCGCTTGCGGGCTTGGGGTACACTAGAACTGAGTTCTAAGTTATAGGGCCAATGTTTACTGATCCCACTCATTCCGAGCCTGTGGCGGAGCATCCGGCAGGGCCCCAAATCGAGCTTTTGCTCGCCGACACTTGGAACGAGCCCCTCTGGAAACATCTGCTGGGCGAGTTGCGGGACAAGTTCGCGCCCGAAAAACTGCCGCCGCTGCACCTCACGTCGCGCCCGATGGATGTCGGCATGTTACAGAGCGACCGCGTCAGTGTGCCCTGGTTTCGCACCGTGTTCAGCAATCTGGGCGAAGTGATTTCACCAGAAATTCTGCCGCCATTGGAGCTCGAATCCCGGCCGGCAGATGTCGACGAGTTGATTTCTGACATGATGGGTCATGGATGGTGGACATCGCTGCTGCGCAATCTGGCGGACAGAGTTGCACCGGAGCGTATGCCTCCACTTGAGCTGACCTCAAAGCCGATGGATGTGGGGTTGGGCTCTCGCTCTATGCTGCTTGCGCGCTGGTCGTCCGTGATCAGCACTCCTAAGGTGTTCCTCCCGGACAAGCCGAAGGTCGAGGCGAGGTTTTCTCAGCCGCTCGCCGCACCGCCGAAACCGAAACCAGATCCGGCTGAGGTTGAGGTCGTCCACATCCTTGAAGCAGATTTGAGACGTGACCTGCGGCGCTCGATTTTTCGCCAGCGGTTGTGGGTTGCGTTTGCTGTTGTTGAGGTGATGATCTTGATCTGGAGTTCCCTCTGGCTAAAATAGCTTGACCCAGCACCGCTCCCGCACCGTACATCAAATGAGCGAGAAATCCCAAGACCGCGAACTGGGGATGGATCGAAAGATCACCCGCCGCGACTTTCTGGATGGAGTGGCACTCGCCGTCGGCGGAGCGTTGGTATCGTCTGCGGTTCCCCGCGTATTCGGCCTTTCTGACCTGGATTCAGCTCCTGAGAAAAATCCCAATTACTATCCGCCGGCCTTGACCGGCCTGCGTGGCAATCACGAAGGCAGTTACCCGGTTGCGCACAGCTTGCGAGACCACAGTTTTTGGGACTCCGCGAGCAAGCCCGAGAGCACAGGCGAGACCTACGACCTGATCATTGTGGGAGGCGGCATCAGTGGGCTGGCGGCAGCCTACTTCTACCGCAAACACGCGGCAAGCGCCCATATCCTCATTCTGGACAACCACGACGATTTTGGCGGCCACGCCAAACGTAATGAGTTTCGTGCCGGGGGCCGGCTTCTGCTCAGCTACGGCGGCACGCAGTCGATCGACACCCCGTCGGAGTACAGCGACGTGGCGAAGGGGTTGATTGCGGAACTGGGCATCGACACTCAGCGCTTTTACAAAGCTTACGACCAGAAGCTCTACGAAAAGCTGGGAACCGGCTGCTTCTTCGATAAAGAAACATTTGGCGAAGATCGGCTGGTGACCGGAATGGGATCCCGACCCTGGGCAGAATTTCTTAAGAGCACCCCGCTGACGGAGAAGGTCCGGCGCGATATCGAGCGGGTTTATACCGAGAAAGCTGACTATCTGGCGGGGTTATCTCGCGAGCAAAAGCGCAAGCGGCTGACCGAAACCAGCTATGCGGACTATCTTACCCAGACCTGCAAACTAGATCCCGACGCATTGCCCTTCTTCCAGACCTATACCCATGATGAGTTTTGTGTGGGAATTGACGCCGTTTCAGCGCTGACGTGCTATGAAGTCGGCGACGACTATGGATCGTTCACCTACGCTGGATTCGACGGCCTCGACTTGGGAGATCAGGGCAAGAAAGAAGAACCTTACATTTTCCATTTTCCCGATGGCAATGCGTCGGTGGCGCGATTGCTGGTGCGTTCCCTGATTCCAGCTGCGCTTCCCGGCCACGGCATGGACGATATCGTGACCGCCGGCGCCGACTATTCGTGCCTGGACGACCCTCGGTCAGCGGTTCGCGTCCGCCTGAACAGCACGGTCGTGAAGGTTGCAAACGACGGCCCGGCGAAATCGGCCAAGGGCGTTACGGTTGCCTACATGCGAGGCGGCAAGCTGCAAACGGTCCGTGCAAAATCGTGCGTGCTTGCCTGCTACAACATGATGATTCCGTTTCTCTGCCCGGAACTGCCGGAAAAACAGAAGGACGCCCTGCATCAGCTGGTGAAATCGCCGCTGGTCTACACGCACGTTGCGATCCGGAATTGGAGCACATTTCAGCAGCTTGGAATTCAGCACATCATCGCTCCCGGAAGCTACCACACTTACACGGCGCTCGATTTTCCCGTAAGCCTGGGCGAATACCAGTTTCCGAGCAAACCCGAAGAGCCCATGGTGCTGTTCATGCTGCGGACTCCTTGCAGTCCGGGACTGCCGCAGCGCGACCAGAATCGGGCGGGACGTGCGGAACTCATGCAGACACCGTTTTCCACTTTCGAACGGAACATCCGCGATCAACTGGCGCGCATGCTAGGGACTGCGGGTTTTGATCCCGCCCGCGACATTGAAGGCATCACCGTGAATCGCTGGGCGCACGGCTACGCCTATAGCCCCAACCCTCTGTTCGATCCGCAGTGGCGCAAGGGCGAGGAGCCGTGGGTCGTCGGGAGGCAGCCCTTTGGGCGAATCTCCATCGCAAACTCCGATGCAGGCGCCAGCGCCTATACCAACGTGGCGATTGACCAGGCATATCGCGCGGTGGAAGAAGTGATTGCCCGCGGGTAACTTGCAGCCGAGATCTGAATTTTAGAGGTGAGGATTTTCTACGCTTTGCCCGCGACTGCGCCACACTGAACCAAGTCCAAGTCCCAAATCTTGGGTTCGGAAGATAGACCCTGGACACCGAGTTCGCCTTCCCTTTGGCCGCCGGGCTTCCCAGCCCACACCACTTTGAACAGCGCTTTTTCCTCCCCGAACTGTATATGGATGACCTCGCCGGGCTTAACCATGCACGACATGCCCTCAAGCAAGGCGCCGTTGCGGCTGATGTTTCGCACTCTCACTAACTGCGTGAAGGGCTGAGCTTTTGCGTCCATCCCCCAAATTCGCACCGGCAACTGTGCTGCGACTCGCGGCTTCTGACGACGATCCATAGGTGGCAGCCTCGAAGTAGGTTGAGGGGATGGTACGGGGAGCCGATAAATAAAGAAATTTACCCCCGTCATCACCGGGGTGTACCTTCGTAACCGCCGCAAACGATTGCAGCACAGGATGTTGCGGGAGAAGCGTGGAGTCAGTCCATGTCAGGCAGGGAGCAGGAACCGGGGCCACGGGGATCGCCACAAGCGCCGCATCCCGCCGGGGTAGACGAGGCCGATGAACCCTTGGCAGACATCGCGAAGACGGACAACTGCTGCGTCAACTTGCTTCCATGACACTTCGGGCATTCCGCCGTCTGATCGCCGTAAACCAAAGCTTCGAACGGATGATTACAAGATTTGCAAACGTATTCAAAAATCGGCATAAGACTGCTCCGCAAAACGCTTTCTGACCACACTCCATTTAAAATCAGGTGGTGGCCACTTGGCAAACCGAGGCATTCGTTCCGCGGCGCGGCCTGCGTGGCGGGCATGTGCAAACCCTGGCCAGCTTTTTTCTCTCGCGCAGTATTCCCGTGCCGCCGGCGGAAGAACGCCTGATTGAAGTGGAGCCCGGAGTCAAAGTCCTCTGCCACTGCCATTGGCAGCCTGACCGCAAGAACGCACTGACCATCTTGATCATTCACGGGCTTGAGGGTTCGAGCGATTCGCAATACATGTTGGGTATCGCGGCCAAGGGCATGGCTGCTGGCATGAATGTGGTGCGAATGAACCAGCGCAACTGCGGTGGCACCGACGCGATGTCCCCCACGCTTTATCACTCGGGGCGATCCCAGGATTTGGCAGCGGTTGCGAAGTATCTGATCGATCGCGATGGCCTGTCACGCCTGGCGCTGGCTGGCTTCTCGATGGGCGGCAACCTGGTGCTGAAGCTGGCAGGAGAATGGGGAAAAGAAGGGCCGCCCCAGTTCTGCGCAGTGGCGGCCGTTTGTCCGGCTGTTGATCTCGGGCCTTCAGCCGATGCGCTTCACCTTCCCAGCAATCGCCTTTATGAGTACTACTTCGTCATCCGGTTGCGGCAACGGCTTCGGGAAAAAGCCCGGCTATTTCCCGGTCAATTCGATGTCTCCCGCCTGTACCGAGTGTCAAGCCTTCGCGATTTCGATGACAAGATTACTGCCTACTATTGCGGCTTCACCGGCGCTGATGACTACTATGTCCGCGCCGCCGCCGCCCCGGTTCTCGATCGTATTGCCGTGCCCACACTGATCCTGCATGCCGCGAACGATCCGTTTATCCGCATCCTGCCCGAAACCCGCCGCAAGATTCTGGCGAATCCCAACATCACGTTTGTCGAAACCGAAGACGGCGGCCACTGCTCGTTTTTGGCTGATCCCGACGGCGACGACGGCCATTGGGCGGAACGGCAGATTCTGAAATTCTTCCGTGGCTTCTGATAGTCGCGTCGGAAAAGCTAGCCTCGGCCTCCCTCCTATACAATCGCTCTCAAATGCCATCAGGTGCGAAGACCGCGATGTGTATCGCCATCCTTCTGGCACTCGCCGTCGCGCTGCGATCGGAACCGGTCCCGCAACTAAAGCCCACGGACTACGTCAACGATTTCGCTCACGTCCTAGACCAGGCCACAATCGCCCAGCTTGACGACATCTGCGGGCAGATCGACCAAAAGGCACACGCGCAGATCGCTGTAGTCACAATTCAATCCTTGGATGGCTCCGATGTTGAGAGCTATGCCGTCGACTTGTACAAGAAATGGGGAATCGGCAGCAAAGCCACAAATCGTGGCGTGCTGGTCCTGGTTGCTACACAGGATCACCGCTACTGGACCGAGGTTGGTTACGGGCTGGAGCCGATTCTGCCCGATGGCAAGGTAGGTGGCCTTGGCCGGGAAGCCGTTCCACTTCTGCGTCAGAACGACTACGGCGGCGCGATTTCGCTCATGGTATCGCGGGTC
>Ga0207153_1239_pt1 | contig 10144 bp, 13 predicted proteins | sample Alteio_BWMinHeat_27_FD_153580 | JGI IMG/M metagenome (GOLD analysis project Ga0207153, IMG submission 153580) | Enriched cells from forest soil in Barre Woods Harvard Forest LTER site, Petersham, Massachusetts, United States -... | ecosystem: Environmental > Terrestrial > Soil > Temperate forest >...
CGGGGTGCTGCTTTGCCAGGCGAACCGTTTAACGAATTTGGTGCACCCTGTCGTAGACCGCGACCGGGCGGAAATATTACGCAAGTTAAAGGTACTGATCAACGCGCATTTCAGGACACAGCGCTTTGCGCCCTTTTATGCTGCGCAGTTGGGTGTTCCCACGCGGAAATTGAATGAAATGACGATGGGGATGTTAGGCAAAATGGTCAATCAATTGGTCACCGACCGCTTGTTATCAGAAGCGGAGACATTATTAGGCGGGACCAAAATGCTGGTCAAGGAGATCATCATCGAACTGGGCTTCGCGGATAATGCGCATTTCTCTTATTTCTTCCGCAAGGAAAAGGATATGACGCCTTCGCAGTTTCGGCAGGCGATGCAGAATTTACAACAAGATCGTACAGATCTACAATGATTTTCAGCTTTTCGGTTTTCGAAATTTGGGCATTAACTACCAAATGAAACACTGCCCCGTAATTCCCCGGTCAGGGAATTTTAGGGGTTAAAGAGATAACCTATGAAGATCAATTTTGACAAAGCAAGTTTTAAGGACTTTGAAGATATACCGGGGTTGGATTTCCGGGAATGGGCGCATTTGTTCCAGCAGTATGTGGTGAACTGGGAAAGCCGTGGCCACTGGAATTACCGGCAGGAAAGTCTGGATGGTTGTAAACCGGTGGTCAGGCTGGATCTGCCGGGTAATACAAATAAGGATTTTGTGGCGCTGGTCTTTAATGATTACCTGGGCTTTACGCAACACCCGGCGGTGAAAGCGGCGGCTATTGCGGCTATTGAAGAATTTGGTGTAGGCGCAGCCGCCTCTCCCGCCATCGGCGGGCATTTCTCTTATCACCGGCAGATCGAGGAAAAGATCGCGAAGTTCTTTAACCGGGGCAGCGCGATCTTATATACGACTGGTTATACGGCAAACACGGCGACAATACAGGCCTTAATGAAAAAAGAGGATTTGGCGATCCTGGATATGAACGTTCATGCGAGTATGTATGAGGGTTGCCAGTTATGTAAAGTGAAAGTTTTCCCGCACAACAATATGGAAAAGCTGGAGCGCATCTTACAGGAAACGCAGGGGCAGTACCGAACCAGGATGGTTATTATTGATGGTATCTATTCCCAGCCGGCGGACATTGCACCCTTAGACCAGGTGGTAAAGTTAGCCAAGCGGTACGGTGCTTATGTGGCGATGGATGATGCGCATGGTGTGGGTGTGGTGGGTAAAACGGGGCGTGGGGTGATCGAATTGTATGACTTGTATAAGGAGGTGGATATCATCACCGGGACGTTCAGCAAGACTTTCGGGCATTTGGGTGGCTATGTGGTTGCGGATAGCGAGGTCATCAACTTTTTAAAGTTCCAGGCCCGACAACATATCTTTTCGGTTACGGCAACACCGGCATCGGCTTGTATCTTAAAGAGTATCGACCTGATCGATGAAGAACCGTTCTGGCGTGACAAGCTTTGGGAAAATATCAATTATCTGAAATCAGGCTTACATACGCTGGGACTGGATACGGCGCAAAGTGCTTCGGCTATTGTGCCGGTAATGACGGGTGATCCCGCATTGAATGCGGAGGCTTGTAAGTTATTATTGGAAGCCGGTGTTTATGCCAACCAGATCGGTTATCCGGCAGTACCCCGGAAAAATGCCCGTATCCGGATGAGTATCATGGCTACGCATACGCGGGAACATATGGACCGGGTGCTTAATGCCTGGGAATGGGTGGATCTAAAATTACAGATCAGCAATACTTATGGTCACCAAAAAGAAAACGGTTAAGGTAAGGGACAGCGATGTTACGCAACGCGACCTGTTGGACGCGGTGGGCCGGATATTGAGCGAACAGGGATTTCGCGGTTTAAAGACTAATGAGATCGCCCGGCATGTGGGAAAGGATAAGAACCTGATCCGTTATTATTTTGAGAACCTGGAAGGATTGGAGAAAGCTTATATAGCCGAAAAGGATTACTGGCCGCCATTTTTTGAACGTTTTAAAATAGGTGGAGATTCGACTTTGGATGAAGTAAAAAATATGTTTACTGAACTGATGCAGGAAAACTTCCGATTCTTTTTGGCTAACCCCGAAATGCAGCAAATTATCCTTTGGCAGATCAGCGAGGCTAACCCACTCTTGACCCACATCTCAGAGCAAAGAGAGATTGAAGGCGCTAAATTATTGGGCTTAACTGACCCTTATTTTAAGGATTCGGGTGTCGATTTCCGGATGATATTGGCGCTGTTGCTGGGAGGGATTTATTACGTGGTGCTGCACGCCCGGTATAATAAAAGTACGGTCAGCGGGATCGATGTGAACAGGCCTAAAGACCGGGATTCGCTGATCAAAACCATAGAGCAGGTTTTAGAATGGGCGTGGCAGGCCGCGGAAAACAAAAAAACAAAATGATTACTATCTTTACGGAGGACAAACAATGATACTAAAAAACAGAAATAGGTTAACAGACATAAAGAAACTATAGCGCATTCACGATCTTCTTGGCCACTGAAAAACTGGTAATTTTTAAATGGAAAGCCGAGAGCAAGTGCAATGCCCACATAAACGTGGGCGTGCTTGTTCCTGGCTTTCCGCGTATACCAGTACGTTCAGTGGCCGGGGCTTGCATTAGCCCACGTTTCTGTTTTTATTTTCACCAACAAAAAATGTCGACTATGCAATGGATCATTATAACAGTAGCCATACTTATTCCTTTAGCGCTGCTGGCTTATCAATACAGAAAAAGGAAATCACTTGCCAGGACGATTACGGCTGATAAAGAAGAACTGTTTATCAAAAACTGCAAAGCGCGGCAATTAACCGGCCGGGAAACCGAAGTGGCCAGGCTGATCTTAAAAGGCTGGACCTATAAAGCAGTTGGGGAGCATTTATTCATTTCTGAAAAGACCGTTGACTCTCATATGCAAAATATCTACGCCAAGACCGGCGCGCGCAACAAACTGAGTCTGCTCAATATGTTATATAGCGCCTGGTTGTAAGGGATGCCCCCGAATTCCCCTATTGGGGCATTATCCCTATTGTCTCTCACCTCTTCCTGTTCTCATCTTTGGGTTAAAATAATTGCCTATGGAGAAAATATACGCGTTTCCTGCTGTTGTGAAAAGTTGTGGCCAGTGAACGGGCGCGGCAGGATTTATTTAATCTACATATGAATATGATCCAGGAAATCTCGAAAAGGCTGTTGGCGGCATTGGAAAATGATTTGGAACAAGCCAGTTCCGCAGCTACCAATCTCCTTCAAAAATTAACTGCAACATTAAAGCTCACCCGCGATGCGCTCAAAAAACTCAGGCTGCATTTCAATGAAGTAACATTTAAAGATAAAACGGAGGAAATACCCATTTTCAAATACCTCAAGCCTTCGTTTTATCAATGGCAGATCTATTATACTGAACTGTATAACCTGGAATCCAATTTGCCGCAGGGAGACGCTGAAAAGCTGGTCTTGTTCCTGGAGCAGGAGTTGGCTTATATCGAGCGATTTTTCAAGCAGTATGCTTTCCTGTACCAGTATTACCGGCTGGATGCGACCGAACTCGATAGTCTTTATTTTATCCGGGGCGCGGATATGCAAAGCATCCTTTTACCGGAGGTGCCTGATCTTGACCACGGTTTTTCAACCAGTTGTGATTACCTGTTCGCTAAGTTCCGCGCTTTTGAAGCACTAAAGGAATGGGTGCTGGAACGGCTGTTATTATTGCGGAAGAAGCCGGTCGATGCGCAAAGCTTGCTAGGGAATGTCAAAGCCGGTGAAATGGCCTGGACGGGAGATACGATCGATCTGGCGGAAGTGGGTTTAGGTTTTTATCATACCGGTAAATTGAATAATGGTACGGCGGGTTTGGGCGAGATCTTCCGCTGGCTGGAAGAAACCTTCCGGGTAAATATCGGGGTACCCGCCAAACGTTTTGCTGAATTGCGGAAACGGAAGCGGCTGAGCCGGACCCGTTACCTCAATGAGATGCGGGACAGCCTGAACCTGAAGATGGATAACGAGAACGAGTATGTACCGACCGGTAAGAAAAAACCCAATTCAGCGATGGATGGTGATGAATAAAACGCTGTTTTTGAGTTCATTACTGCTTATTTTAAAGTAGTACTGCGGCTTACTTTAAAGGAAATTCGCAGTCGGGCAACCTTTGCTTTTGTGATCCCGCCGCAATGGGGCGGTGGGATAAAAAGCAAAACGTTATGTTAAAACATTTCACCTGGCAGCAATTTTTACTCGCTGCGTCGATCCTCACGTTTACGTGGTATGCGATCCTGCTCCTGGTCATTTACCGAAAAAAATTATTTGAGTTATTAAGCGGCAGACCCTTAGACGAAGCGCAAACCGAACCCTTAAAACGGGATTGGGACGAGGACTTTGAAGAGAACGCTTTGGAGGAAGAAGATGAACTGATGGGCAAGTCCGCATTACCTGAAGGGATGAGCAAGCTAAGTATGTCGCAATTTGGTTTCGCGCCCCGGCTGGATGAAGACGAGGACAACCGCGCACGTCAGCAAAGCGTGGTGCCGGATGTGCTGGAAGAACTGAAAAGCATCTTCCATATCCTGGAAACGCAGCAGGGCTCCAAAGCTGATTTTATTTCGCTGTTCAGCCTGGTCAGCGCGAAATACCCGGAAGTAAAGGGAACGCCTAACGAGGAGGCGCTCAACGATTATATCCGCGAGAACGTGCTCTTCCCCATCACGGATGAGGAACTCGGCAATTTGTGGAACTAATTATTAACGGCAATCATTTTCATTATGTTCAAATCGATCAAATCTCATATTAAGGAAGTTAAGGCGGCTTTCACAAGTCAAATCCCTTATACCTCGAAACAACAGGCCCTGCTTAAAACATTAATGTTCGCGACCTTAATGGTTACCATTAATTATTGTTTTGGGCAAGATGGTAACAGCGGCATTAACCAGGCGACCACACAAGTTAAAAGTTACTTTGACTCCGGCTGTAACCTGATGTATGCCATCGGTGCCGTGGTCGGTATTATCGGCGCGGTTAAGGTCTTTAACAAATGGAACTCCGGGGAACCTGATACCAACAAGGTGGCGGCCGCCTGGTTCGGCTCATGCGTATTCCTTGTCGTGGTAGCGACGGTTTTAAAATCATTTTTCGGACTATAATTTATTGCCATGTCAGTTTACCAGATCAATAAGGGCGTATCGAAGCCTATCGTTTTTAAGGGCCTCAAGGCGCAATACATCGCTTACCTGGCTATCGGGCTGGTATTGCTGCTCATCAGTTTCGCGATCTTGTATATCTGCGGCTTAAGCCTTTGGGTGATAATGCCGCTGATCTTCGGGTCGGGTACGGCGCTTTGCTTTACCGTATTCGTGTTAAGTCACCGGTTCGGCGAACACGGCCTGATGAAACATTTCGCCAAAAAACAATTGCCGGATTATCTCAAATGCAACTCCAGGCAAGTATTTATCCATTTAGCTATTAAAAACCATGGGAATCAATCTCAATAAAATACTGCCCCTCACCAAAGTCGAAAACGGCACCATCCTGTCCGCACAGGGGGATATCACGGTAGCCTATGAAGTCAGGCTGCCGGAAATATTTACTCTATCCGACCGGGATTACGAAGCTTACCACCAGGCCTGGGTGAAAGCGATACGTTTGTTACCGCAAGGGTCGATCTTTCATAAACAGGATTGGTTTACCCAAAGCAGCTTTAAGGCTGATTTTGAGAGGGCCGGTAAAAGTTTCCTTTCCCGTTCGAGCGAAAGGTTCTTTAATGAACGCGAATGCCTCGACCACCGCTGTTATATCTTTTTGACGCAAAAACCCAAGGACAGGAAAGTAAGTTCATCGGCTTACAGCAATATCCTGCGTAAAAGTTTGGTGCCGCAACAAACCGTTAACCCGGTACTGTTCAAGGATTTTTTAGATTGTGCCGGGCAGTTTGAGCGGATATTGGCGGACAGCGGTTTTGTCTCTTTGCTGCGCCTATCGGATGATGATCTGGCAGGTACGGTAGCTTCAGCCGGTGTGATCGAGCGCTATTGTTTTTTAGGTGCCGGTGGAAGTTTACCGATGCTCCAGGATATTCATATTAAGGACGGGATCAGGGTGGGCACCAAACATTGTGAATTGTATACCCTATCCGATGTGGAAGACCTGCCAGCTCTTTGCGGCAGCCGGATCAATTACGATAAGTACAGCACCGACCGGAGCAAGTTCAGTATCGGCTTTGCATCACCATTAGGCCAGCTTTTGCCCTGTAACCATATTTTGAACCAATACTTGTTCATCGAGGATGGGCAAAAAACGATCAAACGGCTGGAAGCGAAAAAATTGCGACTGCAATCGCTATCCGGTTATAGCCGGGAGAATGCGATATCGCGGGATGCGGTGAATGATTTCTTAAATGAAGCTATTGGCCAACAGCGTTTGCCGATCAAAGCCCACTTTAATGTGCTGGCCTGGTCGGATGACGCGACAAAGGTGAAAGACCTGAAGAACCTGGTATCGTCTGCGATGGCGCAAATGGATGCGACCGCCAAGCGGGAAACAGACGGCGCGGCGCAGATCTGGTTTGCGGGGATGCCCGGTAACGAAGCGGACTTCCCGATGAACGATACCTTTGATACCTTCGTGGAGCAAGCCGCTTGCTTCTTTAACCTGGAAACCAATTACCGCAGCAGCATCAGCCCCTTCGGGATGCGTTTTGGAGACCGGTTAACCGGTAACCCGGTTCATGTAGACCTATCGGATGAACCGATGAAGCTGGGTTACACCACCAACCGCAACAAGTTCATCTTAGGGCCGAGCGGTTCGGGAAAATCTTTCTTTACCAACCACATGGTACGCAGCTATTATGAGCAGGGCACCCATATTGTATTGATCGATGTGGGGCATAGCTATAAAGGTTTATGCGACCTGGTAAATGGTTATTATTTCACTTATTCGGAAACTTCGCCCATTAAGTTCAATCCATTTTACCTGACCGATGGCGATGTACTGGATACGGAGAAGAAAGAGAGTATTAAAACTTTGCTATTGGCGCTTTGGAAAAAGGATGATGAGACTTTCCGCCGTTCCGAGTATGTGGCGCTATCTAATGCACTGACCGGTTATTTTCAGCACCTGGACGACTTCCCGGAGATTTTTCCCTGCTTTAATACCTTTTATGAATACCTGGTGGAGCATTACTTACAGGTACTGGAAGATGGCAAGGTCAAGGAGAAAGACTTTGATGTGGCGAATTTCCTGTATGTACTCAATCCGTATTACCGCGGCGGGGAATTTGATTACTTGCTCAACGCGACGGAGAACCTGGATTTGCTGAATGAGCGCTTTATCGTCTTTGAGATTGATGTGCTGAAAGATCACCCCATCCTTTTCCCAGTGGTGACACTGATTATCATGGAACTCTTCATCAGTAAAATGCGCAAGTTGAAAGGTGTACGCAAGATGATCCTGATCGAAGAATGCTGGAAAGCCATTGCCAAAGAGGGCATGGCCGAATACCTGCGCTACCTGTTTAAAACCGTGCGTAAATTCTTTGGCGAAGCGATCGTGGTCACCCAGGAAGTGGAGGATATTATTTCCTCACCTATCGTGAAACAGGCCATTATCAATAACAGCGACTGTAAGATATTGCTCGATCAAAGCAAGTATCAGAACAAGTTTGATGTGATACAGGAACTGTTAGGTTTGACCGAAAAGGAAAAGGCGCAAATATTATCGATGAACCGGGCCAATGACCCTAAGCGCAAATACAAAGAGGTATTCATTTCATTGGGTGGGCAATATTCCAAAGTCTACCGCACCGAGGTCAGTTTGAGCGAATACCTGGCATATACCACGGAAGAAAGCGAAAAGGTCAAGGTCCAGCAATACGCCAAAAAATACGGCAGCATCCAAAAAGGTATCGCGATGCTGGCCCTGGAACTCACCAATAAAACTAATTAAGATGAAAGCAATATTCAAATTAATGATAGCTGCCATTTGTTTGTTGGCCGCTTGTCAAAGCAAAACTGCCCAGGTACAATCCTTTATCGCAGGTACTTATGTGAACCACGCACAAAGCGAATACGGTATCGCGGATGATACCCTAACATTTGCCCATACGGATGGCCAGCAATATACCATCACCCGGAACACCGGCTACCAGGCTATTCGAGACGGAAAGCATCTACCGAAAAAGCACAAGCTGGAAAAGCTCGAAGGCAATTATGATAGCCAGTCCAACCTACTGAACGAGACAACGACAGGCCGCGTTTTTCACTTCAACCCGGCTAAGCGAATAATGCTATTGAACCAGGCCGTTTACCGCAAACTAAACTAACAGAATTATTCACGAATACAATTGAATACATCGCTTATAGCGGTGTACAGGGAGGTCATTGTGTTAAACCGAGCCATAGCGAGCTCATGAGTGCCATTAAAAAACAAATCAAATGACGAATAAAATTAGAAACATTATGAAAAAATATATGGTCATTCTGCCTTTATCGGCAGTCAGCATCTTTGTGTCCATACCGCAGGGTGCGGATGCGCAGATCGTGGTGAGCCAGGTATTATCGGAAACCGTTGGCCGGGTGATCCGGGCCATCGACCTGGAAGTACAACGATTGCAAAACCAAACGATCTGGTTACAGAACGCGCAAAAAGCGCTGGAAAACCAGCTATCCAAACTCAAACTCACCGAAATATCCGATTGGTCGCAGAAACAGCAGGACCTGTATAAAGGCTATTACGATGAATTATGGCAGGTCAAATCCGTGATCACTTACTATGAGCGCATCAAGAATATGACCGAAAAGCAGGCAAACCTCGTCAGCCAGTATAACCATGCCTGGGCTTTATTGAAGTCGGACAAGCATTTTTCAGCGGAGGAGCTGAAATATATGGGTTCCGTGTATTCCGGCATTTTGCAGGAGAGCGTGAAAAACCTCGATGAGATCTTAGTGGTCATCAATTCCTTTAAAACGCAGATGAGCGATGCCAAACGGCTGGAACTGGTGGATAAGGCTGCCGACCGAATCGATACGAATTGCAGCGACCTCAAGCAGTTCAACAGCCAAAACCAGGTCCTGAGCATCCAGCGGGCCAAAGATGAGAACGAAGTATTGTCCTTAAAAAAATATTATGGGATCGATTAAGCGAAAGGCTTTCTTAGGCGCCGCTTGTTGCTTGGGTCTTTGGGCTTTCTCCTTTCAGTCGGCTTCAGCGCAGACTTTTGCCGAATGGTTTTCGCAAAAGAAAACGCAGCTCAAATACCTCACCCAACAGATCGCCGCCTTAGAGCAATACGGCAGCTATGTCAAGCAGGGCTATGCCATTTCGCAAAATGGCTTAGGCAACATCGGCGGCTATATCAAGGGAGAATACAGTTCGCATACGGCTTACTATAATGCTTTGAAATCGGTTAACCCGGCCATAAAAGGTAACGGTAAGGCGGATAGTATCATCAGCTATGCGGCACAGATCCCGGGCCAATTCGACCACCTTGGGAATTTAAGCGATGCTGTTATTCGAATTGGTCACCATGGTATTGGTCGCCGCGACGATGGGCTGCATCACGCCGTTCATCACCGCAATGACCGTCGGGAACAGCATAATCGCCATACCCAAAGCGAAAGGGCGCAACAGCGGGTAGAAATCGAGCGGCTCGGCCTGCGCGATCTGCCGCCATACCCTTGAAGCGATATACCATAAAGCGGCAAAACCTGCGATACCCCGTGCCGCGTTGATCAAATTGCTGCATAGCGGTATCATTTGGTTATACACGTTATCCAGTATGGGCTGCATCCCTTTCAGGCTGGAGCTAATATCCTGCGCCTGCGTAGCGGTAGCACTAAATAGCAATACCGCCGTACTTATCAATAAAATCTTCTTCTTCATGGATACAGTGCTTTTAAGTTATTGACCTCGTTCTGTCGCTGCTGGCGTTGCACAAGCAACACCTGGGTGCGCCGGTTAAAATCCCGCAAAAAGGATAGCTTATCATGGCCCGAAGCATAGATCCGGTCAATGGCCGAGAGGCGTTCATCATCCGACATCCGTAATTTGGAAGCCGTCAGGATATTGGCCAGGTCATTGACATCGGACAAAGCCGCCGAAGTCAATTGCGCATACACCCGCCCCAGATAAGCCAGCT
>Ga0207153_1241_pt1 | contig 10060 bp, 7 predicted proteins | sample Alteio_BWMinHeat_27_FD_153580 | JGI IMG/M metagenome (GOLD analysis project Ga0207153, IMG submission 153580) | Enriched cells from forest soil in Barre Woods Harvard Forest LTER site, Petersham, Massachusetts, United States -... | ecosystem: Environmental > Terrestrial > Soil > Temperate forest >...
GCCCGCCAGGTCCTCGGTTACGATGCCTTCTGCTAATGATTTATTTACTACTGATCTTATTAATTCAGCTTCTTCCTTCAATCCAAACGCGTCTTCAAACATCATGGCGGCTGATAGCACAGTTGCAAGCGGATTAGCGATATCTTTACCTGCCGCCTGTGGGTATGAACCGTGGATAGGTTCAAATAATGAAGTGTGTACACCAATAGATGATGATGGCATTAAACCCATTGAGCCGGAAATTACAGATGCTTCGTCTGTTAAAATATCACCAAAAAGGTTTTCAGTAATTAATACATCATAGCTGTTTGGCCATTGTACAAGGCGCATAGCAACCGCGTCAACAAACTCATAGCTAACGGTTACTTCAGGGAAATCTTTTTCCATATCCTGTACTGTTTCTCTCCAAAGGCGGGACGTTTCCAGTACGTTAGCTTTATCTACGCAACATAACTTTTTACCTCGCTGCATGGCCATTTCAAAACCTAATTTTGCCAGGCGCTGTACTTCAGCACGGGTGTAGGTACAGGTATCAAATGCAGTGTTGCCATCGTCTTTACGGCCGCGTTCGCCGAAATAAATACCGCCTGTTAATTCGCGCAGAATAATCAGATCCGTACCTTCAATGCGTTCTCTTTTTAACGGAGAATTATCAATTAATGAAGGGAAAGTAAAGGTTGGGCGCACGTTAGCGAATAGTCCCAGTTTTTTACGCATCTTCAATAAGCCCTGTTCAGGGCGTACAGTAGCTTTTGGATCGTTATCAAACCTTGGGTGACCAATAGCGCCAAACAATACCGCATCGGCAGCCATACATACCTCGTGTGTCGAATCAGGGTAAGGCTCGCCTACGGCATCAATGGCGGCAGCACCGGTTAGGGCAGATGTCCATGAAATTTCGTGGTTAAACTTAGTTGCTATGGCATTACATACTTTAACAGCCTGGTCAATTACTTCCGGGCCAATTCCGTCTCCTGCTAATAGGGCGATATTTAGTTTCATTTGTTGTTTTTTTGATTTCACCGGTTAAGGCTTGATTTTACTGATTTATTTTTAATTCCGTCCGTCATTGCGAGGAACGAAGCAATCTCTACACATGCTAATCAATATACGAAGGGTATGTTAAAGGGCCTGTTTTCCAAATAACATGAATTTTTTTACTTGCTTGTCCTACGCAGGGATTGCTTCGTTCCTCGCAATGACGCGTGTTTTGTTTTTTCTAAATTATATTCAACATTTTTTGTGTTGCCTTTATCGCACAAACTGTTTGGTCTGAGTCGAGGCCACGGGTTATAAATTTTTTTTCCGGTGTTTCCCAGGTAATGATGGTTTCGCATAACGCGTCCGAGCTACTGCCGGGGGCAATGCGTACGGCGTAATCTATCAGTTTGGGTAAGCGCCTGTTCTTTTTAGCATATACTTTGGTTAATGCGTTCATAAAAGCATCAAACTGCCCGTCGCCCTGCGCATTCTCTTCAAATTTCTCACCATCCACGGTAACAGCGATAGTAGCTGAAGGGCGTAAACCCATCGAATTCATCAGCACATACGACTCAACAACCACTTTATCCTCGTAAAGACTGCTGTCCAGAACATCGGATATAATATACGGGAGATCCTCTTTAGTTACTGTTTCCTTTTTATCGCCCAACTCAATTACGCGTTGGGTGACTTTTTTCAGGTCGGCATCGTTGAGCTTTAGGCCCAGTTCCTGCAGGTTTTTTTCAATGTTAGCTTTGCCCGATGTTTTGCCTAAAGCATATTCACGCTTGCGGCCGAAACGCTCGGGCAGCAAATCGTTAAAATAAAGGTTGTTTTTGTTGTCACCATCGGCATGTATGCCCGCTGTTTGGGTAAACACGTTATCACCAACGATTGGTTTGTTTGATGGAATCCTGACCCCCGAAAATGTTTCCACCAACTTACTTACCGTGTAGATGGCAGATTCTTTAATGCCTATTTCCACATCAGGCGTAAAATCTTTAATAACCGCTACAGCACTGGCCATGGCAGCGTTACCTGCACGTTCGCCCATGCCATTTACGGTTAGGTGTAAGCCATGTATGCCGGCTTTTACAGCTTCTAACACGTTGGCTGTGCCTAAGTCATAATCATTATGCGCGTGGAAATCAAAGTGCAGTGTGGGGTATTTGGCAATTAGTTCTGTTAAAAACTGTTCTGTTTCGGCAGGGGTTAGTATGCCCAGCGTATCAGGTAATAAAACGCGTTTTACCGGTTGTGTTGCCAGGAAATCTAAAAACTGGTGTACATAAGCAGGGGAGTGGCGCATGCCGTTGCTCCAATCCTCTAAATAAACATTGGTTGCAATGTCATTGCTTTGTGCAAGTGAAATAACATGTGCTATCTCATCAAAATGCTGTTGAGGCGTTTTTTTTAGCTGGTGTGTTAAATGGTTCATTGAACCCTTGGTTAACAGGTTTTGAACCTTAACACCCGCGTTGATCAGCCAGTCAATAGATACGCCGTTATCTACAAAAGTTAAAACTTCAACAGCATTAGTGTAGTTATTTTCGGCAGCCCAGTTTACTATAGATTTAACCGCCTGGAACTCGCCGTCAGATACACGTGCGGAAGCAATTTCAACGCGGTCTACGTTAAGCTCTTCCAATAATAATTGAGTGATAGTTAGTTTTTCAGAAATTGAAAATGATACGCCCGATGTTTGTTCTCCATCGCGAAGCGTAGTATCCATTATTTCTATTTTTCTGCGGTCCATGGGAGGGTAATTAGGTTGATTGAGTTGATTGGGTGAGTAGTTGATTTTTACCACTCACTTACTCACCCAATCAACCACTTAACTTAAATTAAAGCGGCAAATGCTCCGCAAATTCTTCTATCTCGCCTTTTATGCTTTGCAGGTAATCGATATCGTCAAAGCCGTTAAGCATGTTGTTCTTTTTGTAGAAATTGATGTCGAACGATTCTTTTTCGCCTGTTGATTTTAGCGTAATGGTTTGTGCCTGTAAATCAATTTCTAACTCTGTTTTTGGATTAGCGGTTATCGCGGTGAAGATCTTATCTAAAAAACCTTCGCTTACCTGTACCGGCAACACACCAACGTTTAAACAATTGTTACGGAAAATATCCGCAAAGAAACTTGATACCACAGCCCGGAAGCCATAATCATAAACCGACCAGGCAGCATGCTCGCGCGATGAACCTGAACCAAAGTTTTTACCGCCAATCAATATTTTACCGCTGTAAGTAGGGTCGTTCAATACGAAATCCTTTTTAGGCGAATTGTCCGGGTTATAGCGCCAGTCGCGGAAAAGGTTATCACCAAATCCTATACGTTCTGTAGCTTTTAAAAAGCGTGCAGGTATGATCTGGTCCGTGTCCACATTCTCAATAGGAAGCGGAACCCCGGTGCTTGTTAGTATGTTAAATTTATCGTAAGCCATGTTTGTTAGTTCGTGGTTGATGGTTCATGGTTCATAGCCAATAAGACTACTATGAACTATGAACCATGATCTATTAGCTATTAAACCAATTCTTCTATTAACGTTCTTGGATCGGTTACTACGCCGGTTACCGCTGCTGCGGCTGCTACCAGCGGACTGGCCAACATAGTGCGGGCACCCGGCCCCTGGCGGCCTTCAAAGTTCCTGTTCGAGGTACTTACCGCGTATTTACCGGCAGGTACTTTATCGTCGTTCATTGCTAAACAGGCAGAACATCCGGGTTGACGAAGCTCGAAACCTGCTTCGTTTAAAATATCCAGTAAGCCTTCTTCCTTAATTTGCGATTCAACAATATGCGAACCGGGAACCAGCCAGGCTGTAACGTTAGCAGCTTTGTGTTTGCCTTTTACTAATGAGGTAAACGCCCTGAAATCTTCAATACGGCCATTGGTACAACTTCCCACAAAAACAAAATCTACCGGTTTGCCTATCATGGTTTCGCCCTCATGGAAACCCATGTAGCCTAATGATTTAGCATAAGTTGCAGCGCCGCCTTCAACATGCTCAGCATCAGGAATATCGTGAGATATACCCATGCCCATGCCCGGGTTAGTGCCGTAAGTTATCATCGGTTCAATGGCCGAGCCATCGAAAGTTAATTCTTTATCAAATACAGCGCCTTCGTCGGTTTTTAAGGTTTTGTAATAAGCCAAAGCTTTATCCCAAGCCTCACCTTTTGGCGAAAACTCGCGGCCCTTTACATAATTGACAGTGGTTTCGTCAGGAGCGATCATACCACCACGAGCACCCATTTCAATACTTAAATTACAAACCGTCATACGGCCTTCCATGCTCATGTTTTCAAAAACATCACCGGCATATTCTACAAAATAACCTGTAGCACCTGATGTTGTTAATTGCGAAATGATAAATAGTGCCACATCTTTAGGCGTAACACCTTTACCTAATTTGCCATTAACGTTAATGCGCATTTTTTTAGGCTTAGGCTGCATAATACATTGGGTAGCCAAAACCATTTCCACTTCTGATGTACCGATACCAAAAGCGATAGCACCGAAAGCACCGTGAGTTGAAGTATGCGAATCGCCGCAAACGATGGTTGCACCAGGTTGGGTAATACCGTACTCAGGGCCTACTACGTGAACAATACCATTTTTTTGGTGGCCTAAACCCCAATAGCTGATGCCGTATTCGTTAGCGTTTTCTTCCAGCATTTGTAATTGGTTAGCCGAAAGCGGATCGGCAACCGGCAGGTGCTGGTTAATGGTTGGTGTGTTATGATCGGCAGTAGCGAAGGTGCGTTGCGGGTATAAAACGTTTGTGCCACGGCTTTTTAAACCGAGGAAAGCCACAGGGCTGGTAACTTCATGTATAAGGTGCCTGTCAATAAAAAGCACATCGGGCCCACCCTCTATCTTACGTACTACGTGGGTGTCCCACACCTTATCAAATAATGTCTTGCTCATTTTATTTTTATTTATGCTTTTTGCGACTGTATATATAGGTTGTTATCAGCAACCATCAGCGTTAAAAGGTCGTCGTCGTTTATATCCAGCTTGTTATCAGCCAGTTTTAAAAAGCGGTGATATGCGCCGCCTAATTCATTCTTATCAAGATTGTAGCCCAAACGCTCCAAGTGGAACTTTAAAGCATGCCTGCCGCTACGCGCAGTTAGCACAATGCTGGCACTTGGAAAACCAACGTCCTCGGGACGGATGATCTCGTAATTTTCACGATTCTTCAAAAAGCCATCCTGGTGAATACCTGAGCTATGCGCAAAGGCGTTGCTGCCCACAATAGCTTTATTCGGCTGTACCGGCATGCGCATTTGCGAGCTTACCATGCGGCTAATTTCGTAAAAGTTTTTGGTGTTTATTTGGGTGTATAAACCAAGGGTATGGTGCGTTTTTAATACCATTACTACCTCTTCGATAGAAGTGTTGCCGGCACGCTCGCCAATTCCGTTTACTGTTCCTTCTATTTGGCGTGCGCCGTTTTGAAGGCCCGCAATGGAGTTTGCGGTTGCTAAACCAAGGTCATTATGGCAATGTACCGAGATAATAGCTTTGTCAATGTTTTTAACATTCTCTTTCAGGAACTTTATCTTTTCACCATATTGGTCGGGCAGGCAGTAACCATTGGTATCCGGAATGTTTACCACGGTTGCACCTGCCGCAATGACCGCCTCGATCATCTGCGCCAGATAATGCACATCCGCACGGCCCGCGTCTTCCGCGTAAAACTCAATATCCTCGACTGATTTTTTTGCATACTTAACCGCATCAACGGCACGCACCAAAATTTCTTCGCGGGTGCTGTTAAATTTGTTTTTGATGTGCATATCAGATGCGCCGATACCGGTATGGATACGCGGATGCTTAGCATATTGTAATGCTTCAACAGCTGCATCAATATCGCCTTTGTTGGCACGGGTAAGCGCGCAAACTATAGGGTTTTTTACCGCTTTTGATATTTCTACAACGCTTTGAAAATCGCCGGGGCTTGATATAGGGAAGCCTGCTTCTATAATGTCCACGCCCAGTGCTTCCAGTTCATGGGCTATCTCAATTTTTTCAGGGGTTGTTAACTGGCAGCCCGGTACCTGCTCGCCATCGCGAAGCGTGGTATCAAAAACATAAACGCGGTTTGGATCGTGTAACATGGATGATTTTTTTAATGTTAATTTCTTATTAGTATCAAGTGACTAGTATCAAGTAGTAGATTTTTGTCTTCATGTTTGATACTAATAACTTGTTATTTTACTATTTAGATAAATATTAAGTAGTTAGTATGGTTATCTGTTTTGATACTCGATACTAACTACTTGCTACTCATCTAAGCTTCTACTACCTGGTTTTCCGGCCTTAAGCTACGTACAGTTTTACCTGCGCGCCATAATTCGCTATCGCGAAGCTCGGCTAATTCGGCATCCAGTTTTTCGCGGTAATCAGGCTTGCTGTTTGAGTCGATTGATTTTTGCGACTCTTTGCCTGTTGCCACGCTATCATATAATTCTTCAAATACAGGTTTGGTAGCATCACGGAATTTTTTCCACCAATCTAACGCGCCACGTTGTGCGGTGGTTGAGCAATTGGCATACATCCAATCCATACCGTTTTCTGCAACTAATGGCATTAACGATTGAGTTAACTCTTCAACAGTTTCGTTAAATGACTCGGAAGGAGAGTGGCCCTTACTGCGTAATACATCATATTGTGCAGCAAAAATACCCTGGATACAACCCATCAGCGTACCACGCTCGCCGGTTAAATCGCTGTAAACTTCTTTTTTGAAATCTGTTTCAAACAGGTAACCGCTACCAACCGCGATACCTAAAGCGATAACGCGCTCAAAAGCTTTACCTGTAGCATCCTGGAAAATAGCGTAGCTTGAATTTAAACCACGACCTTGCAGAAACATACGGCGCAATGAAGTACCTGAGCCTTTTGGCGCAACTAAAAATACGTCAACATCAGCAGGAGGTACAATACCGGTTTGCTCTTTAAAAGTGATACCAAAACCGTGAGAGAAGTATAATGCTTTACCCGGGGTTAAGTGTTTTTTAACAGTTGGCCACATTGCAATCTGTGCAGCATCGCTTAACAAATAGCAAATTATGGTTCCTTTTTCTAAAGCTTCTTCAATTTCAAAAAGCGATACGCCCGGTACAAAGCCGTCACTTACAGCTTTATCCCATGATTTTGAATTTTTACGCTGACCAACAATTACGTTAATGCCATTGTCTTTTTGGTTTAGCGCCTGGCCCGGGCCTTGTACGCCATAGCCAATAACAGCCACAGTTTCATTTTTTAATACTTCCTGTGCCTTTGATAAAGGGAACTCCTCGCGGGTAACTACATTCTCTTCGCTACCACCGAAATTTAATTTTGCCATTGTTTTGTTTTCTTATTTGATTTCACCGATGATTGTTTGATGTCACCGATATTTTTTTGATTACACTGATTGTTTTTTGATTTCTCTGATTATATATTCTTTACGCCATTGTTCCCCCTTCAGGGGGTTAAGGGGTTTTACATACTAAATACTTTTTGTCCTTTGTTTAAATATTCATTTTCTAATACTTCTTCTCCCGGTTCCAGTCTTTCAAATTCGCGGAGTTTGGAGTTGAAGCCGTCGCTGTTTTTGATGATGGCTACCCGTGCGCTGCGTACAAACTCTATCAGGCCATAAGGCTGTAAAATACTGATCAGGTTGTCCGTCTCTTCACGGTGACCGGTTGTTTCAAACACGGTATAGTCTTTGCGGATAACTACTGCACGTGCACCATTTTCGCGCAGCAAACGTTCAACGCTTACCTTTTCGGCAATTACATCTGTCGATACTTTATATAAAGCCAACTCCTGCCAAATCACATCTTCGTTGGTATGATAGTACACTTTCAATACTTCTACCTGTTTTTCTATCTGGCGGCAAAGCTTGCGCACCACTTCTTCCGATTCGGTAATTACGATGTTAAAACGGTGAATGCTTTCAATTTCAGACGGCGAAGTATTCAGGCTTTCGATATTGATTTTACGGCGCGTGAATATGATGGCTATACGGCTAAGCAAACCTATCTGGTTCTCGGTATAAACCGTGATGTTAAACTCCTGCTGTTCTATATTTATATCGCTCATTTTTCTTTTCGCTTTTCATTCCCCCTTTAGGGGGTTACTTCAACCTTATCTCGCTAACGCTGCAACCTTGCGGCACCATCGGGAATACGTTATTCTCCTTAGTTACCATTACCTCTAATAAATATGATCCATTGGTTTCCAGCATTTCTTTTAACGTGCCGGCTAATTCTTCGCGTTCTGATATGCACTTACCCGGTATACGGTAAGCTGCTGCCAAAGCCACAAAATCAGGACTTTCAATATCTACAAACGAATAACGGCGATCATTAAATAGCTCCTGCCATTGACGAACCATACCTAAAAAGCGGTTGTTAAGAATAATGATCTTTACATCAACGCCGCTTTGCATAATGGTGCCTAATTCCTGGCAGGTCATTTGGAAACCACCATCGCCTATTACAGCTACAATGGTACGATCTAACGCGCCATATTTAGCGCCGATAGCTGCAGGCAGGGCAAAACCCATGGTGCCCAAACCACCACTGGTAACGTTGCTGCGCGATTTGTTGAACTGCGCGTAGCGGCAAGCCACCATCTGGTGTTGGCCAACGTCGGTTACTATAATAGCTTCGCCGTGGGTAAGGTCGTTCAATTGTTTGATAACCTCGCCCATGGTCATTTCGCCCGACTCCGGATTCAATTCTTTTTGTATTACCTGGTCAACTTCTTTTTGGGTGTATTCGTTGAATAATTTTACCCAATCGGTATGGTCGTTAGATTGTATCAGCGCGGTAAGTAACGGCAGGGTTTCCTTGCAATCGCCCCAAACGGGTACGGTTGATTTTACATTTTTATCTATCTCGGCAGGGTCAATATCTAAATGAACAACCTTTGCCTGTTTTGCATATTTATCAAGGCGGCCTGTTACACGGTCGTCAAAGCGCATACCTACGGCTATAAGCACATCGCACTCATTTGTTAATACGTTTGGCCCGTAGTTGCCGTGCATGCCTAACATACCTACGTTTAAAGGGTGATCTGTTGGTATAGCGCCCGCGCCTAAAACGGTCCATGCTGCGGGGATGCCACTTTTTTCTACGAAGGCTTTAAACTCTGCTTCGGCGCTGCCTAATATTACACCTTGCCCGAATAATATAAACGGCTTTTTAGCGGTATTGATCAACGCTGCCGCTTCTTCAATATATTGTGTACGCACAACAGGTTTTGGGCGGTAGCTGCGGATATGGTCGCATTTTACATAGCCCTCGTAATCAAATTTCTGTATCTGCGCGTTTTTGGTGATGTCTATTACTACAGGTCCGGGGCGGCCGCTTTTGGCGATATAAAAAGCCTTGGCAATAGCTTCGGGTATTTCGGTAGCATCCGTTACCTGGAAGTTCCATTTGGTAACAGGAGCGGTTATATTGATAATGTCTGTTTCCTGGAAAGCATCGGTACCCAATAAGTGGGCAAACACTTGGCCTGTGATACAAACCAACGGCGTGCTGTCTATCTGTGCATCGGCTAAGCCGGTAACTAAGTTGGTAGCACCCGGACCGCTGGTAGCAAATACCACGCCCACTTTGCCTGATGTACGTGCATAACCCTGACCGGCATGAATACCGCCCTGTTCATGGCGCACTAAAATATGGTTCAGCTTATCCTTGTAATCATACAAAGCATCGTAAATAGGCATAATAGCGCCACCCGGGTAACCGAAAATGACATCAACGCCCTCTGCTATCAACGCATCCAATAAAGCTACGGAACCACTGACGTTAGTAGTTGATTTCACCGATGTTTCTGTGATTTCACTGATTGTTTGTATATCCTGTATTGCTTCCATCCGTATTCTTATTAATTAAACTGTTGGTTGTATATCTCGGCTGGCGTGATAGAATATTCGCGTCCTACTTTTTTCAAATCAGGAAAATTTAGCGTTAACGGAGAAGTAATAAGCCTTAAGGAAGTAAATTCAAGGCTTGGCAGCTATCAACCCGCCCTGGTAGAGTATAATGAATATAAAAAATATAGAAGCGA
>Ga0207153_1243_pt1 | contig 10011 bp, 8 predicted proteins | sample Alteio_BWMinHeat_27_FD_153580 | JGI IMG/M metagenome (GOLD analysis project Ga0207153, IMG submission 153580) | Enriched cells from forest soil in Barre Woods Harvard Forest LTER site, Petersham, Massachusetts, United States -... | ecosystem: Environmental > Terrestrial > Soil > Temperate forest >...
TTTGCTGTGTTGCGTGCTATCAACAACATAACCATTGTTGCACCAGCCGATAATTTTGAAACACGGGAAGCTGTTAAAGCAGCAGTTAAATTAGAAAAACCTGTTTACTTACGCTTTGGCAAAAAAGCAATGCCAACGTTAACCGATGATGAAAACAATGGGTTTCAATTCGGCAAAGGGCGGGTAATTAAAAAGGGAGGCGACGTTACGTTAATAGGCACAGGCGAAACAGTTTATCCTGCTTTACAAGCCGCCGAGATATTGGCTGAGCAGCATATTTCTGCAACTGTAGTAAGTATGCATACTATTAAGCCCTTGGATAAAGAATTGGTGTTACGCTTAGCGCATAGCACAGGAGCTATGATAACCATTGAAGAACATAGTGTTAATGGTGGTTTAGGTGAGGCCTGCGCTTCGTTGCTGTTGGAAAGCGGCTACCATAAACCATTTAAAATAATGGGCATACCGGATGAATATACAGTAACCGGGTCGCAAATTGAAATTATGAACCATTACGGTTTATCTGCAGATGGGATTGCAGAGGCTGTGATTAAGCTTTTGAATAAATAGAATCCATATTACAAGACTTGCGAAGTTTTGAAAACTTCGTAAGTCTAAACCAATAACCAATTATGAAGCATATTAAAGTACTCCTCCTGCTTTTACTGGCTTTTACCGCGTGTAAAAACCATGATAATGCTTCGCATCCTAAAAAGATGGCGGTTATTGTATCTACCTTAAACAATCCATGGTTTGTTTTTTTAGCACAAACAGCAGCAGCACGCGCGCAAAAACTGGGTTATGAAACCAAGATATTCGATTCGCAAAATAACACAGCTTTAGAGACCGATCATTTTGAAAATGCTATCGCTTCCGGCTACAGCGCCATTTTATTTAATCCTACAGACGCTAATGGCTCAGTAGTAAATGTATTAAAAGCTAAGAAAGCAGGTGTTCCTGTTTTTTGTATGGATAGAGAGGTAAATTCAGCTAATGCTGCTACGTCGCAGATTTTATCTGATAGTTATTCAGGTTGCGTGGCATTAGGCAAATACTTCGTGCAAACCATGCACAAAAAAGGCAATTATGTAGAGATATTGGGTATCGTAGCCGACAATAACACATGGAACCGCTCTAAAGGATTTCATAGCTTGGTTGACTATTATCCCGGATTAAAAATGGTAGCGCAGCAGAGTGCTGATTTCGACCGAAATAAAGCCATGGAAGTAATGGAATCTATCCTGCAGGCGCATCCTGATATTACCGGCGTGTTTTGTGGCAATGATGCCATGGCCATGGGTGCATACCAGGCGTTGGTAGCATCGGGCAAAGCGGGAAACGTGAAGGTATTTGGTTTTGATGGCGCGGCTGACGCGATACAGGCAATTAAAGAGAATAAGGTGACCGCCACCGCCATGCAGTTTCCAAAAGTTATGGCAGAAACAGCTGCTAATTATGCCGATGAATATTTTAAAGGAAAACGCGATTTCCCGAAGAAAATACAGGTAGCTGCCGAAATGGTGAATGCCAATGATATTGATGATTATATAGCTTACGGTAAAAAGAATTAGGCTATGGGAAAGAAACTGTTAAAATGCGCCATAATAGTTGTTGTATCCATATTTGTGGTATATAACTCCATCTACTTTAAAAAACTGGATGAAGTAAAGGCATCAGCAAATAAAGAGTTTAACGCTACGGCTTATGCCCGTAATTATTTAGATAAAAAACTAATACCTTCTATTGGCACTATTCCATCAACGGATAGTTTGTTAAGTATTTTGAAGCAAAATGCGCCGAATGCTTTCAAAACCTATTCGCACGCCATGGATATTGGCAATATCGGCTATTTCATGAGTAAAGGCCAGGGCGTAGTCACCTCGATAGACGAAAGCGACGTTTCTATCCTCACTCCGGATAAGCAAAACATAAAGATTGCTACCGAATATATTTTCGGCAACGCTTTGCGCGATGCGCCGGGCATTATCAATATCAATGATTTTACTAATACCGGCGATTTGAACAGTATTTCATCCGAACTGGATAAGATCGTTCGCAATGAAGTTGTTCCGCCATTTAAAGCCAAGGTAAAAAAGGGCGATAAGATAGAATTTGCAGGTGCGTTTGAATTGAACAAGGAACATTTGAACCTCGATAATATTGAGGTAATTCCATTTTATTTAAAAATCCAATAAGTGTTAACGGCAGAAAATATCGGCAAAAGGTTTTCGGGTGTTGTGGCACTGGAGAATGTGAGCATGCAATTTCCTGCTGGAAAAGTTACTGCCATATTAGGCGAAAACGGCGCGGGAAAATCTACGCTGATGAAAATATTAAGCGGCGTTTACCCCGATTACGAAGGGCAGGTTATTTACAAAGGCGAGGTAGTCTGTTTTAAAAACCCGCGTGAGGCGCAAAACGCCGGTGTGGCCATCATCCACCAGGAGCTGAACCTTATTCCCTATTTAAGCATTACAGAAAATTTATTTTTGGGCAGAGAGCTAACAAATAGTTGGGGCATGCTTGATAAATCTGCAATGCGCGGTAAAGCCGAAGAGCTACTTAAAAAGTTAAAGCTTGAACTTGCTGCTGATACATTAATTGCCGATTTAAAAGTCGGGCAACAACAAATTGTAGAGATTGCCAAAGCGCTGCTATATGATTCGGAAGTAATTATAATGGACGAGCCTACCTCTGCCATTAGTGAAAGCGAGGCAAATATATTGTTTGATATTATAGTTAATCTAAAGGCAGAGAACAAAGCTGTTGTTTATATCTCGCATAAGCTAAATGAGCTGTTTAAAATAGCGGATAATTATGTGGTGCTTCGCGATGGTAAAACCATTGAAAGCGGCGAAATGGCCGGAATGACGCATGATGCCCTTATACACAAAATGGTGGGTCGGGATATTGATATTGCCCGCAGCAACGAAGAAACTATGGATAAGCAGGTGCTATTTGATGTTGCCAATATTTGCCTGAGCATATCTGGTAAAAGTGTATTAAATGACATTTCATTTTCCCTGTATAAGGGTGAGATATTAGGCATATTCGGTTTGATGGGTGCGGGACGTACAGAATTATTAGAGACACTTTTAGGAACCTGCGATGGTACGCCGCAAGGAATAGTAACACTTGATGGCAAAGTAGTAAATTTCAAATCGGCAACACAGGCTATCGATGCCGGGTTAGCATTAGTACCCGAGGACAGGAAAAAAGACGGTTTGGTTTTGGGGTTAGATGTAAAGAATAATATCAGTCTGAGCTCTTTACATACTACACACCGCACGGGCATTATTAATAACCAAACAGAAGTCGGTTTAGCTCAAAAGTATATATCGGCGTTAAAAATCAAAACGCCATCAGAAAAGCAATTGGTTAAAAACCTGAGCGGCGGTAATCAGCAGAAAATAGTATTGGCTAAATGCCTGGCAACCGGGCCAAAGGTTTTGATGCTTGACGAGCCAACACGAGGAATAGATATTAATGCTAAAAACGAGATCTATAAATTGATAGCTGAATTGGCAAAAGATGGTTTGGGCATAATCATGGTGTCGTCTGAACTGCCGGAGATACTGGCAATATCAGACAGGATATTAGTTATGGCCGACGGACGAATTACCGCCGAATTTAAAACAGCAGAAGCTACAGAAGATAAGATACTAAAGGCCGCCATTGGCGAGGATATTTAAAATATAAGTATGAGCATATTACAATACCGGGCACAATTAAGCAAATTCCAGTCGCTGATAGCGCTGGTGCTGTTGTGTATCGGCATCAGCCTGATGTCTGATAAGTTTTTAACGATAGATAATACCTGGAACGTAATGCGGCAGATATCTGTTAATATTTGCATTTCGGTGGGTATGACCATGGTTATCCTGACCTCGGGAATTGACCTTTCCGTCGGTTCCGTCTTAGCTTTTTGCGGTGCGATAACAGCGGGGTTATTAAAATTTGGAATAGAAGTACCATCAGGTAATTTATACATCGGCTTTACACTTTTAGGCGCGATACTGATAGGGTTGTTAGCAGGATCACTATTAGGATTATTTAACGGGTGGACCATTACCAAATTTAAGATCCCACCGTTTGTTGCAACACTGGCTATGCTTACCATTGCACGTGGCTTAACCATGCTTTGGACTAAAGGCTACCCCATTTCGGATCTGGGCGAAAAGTTTGATTACATCGGCACCGGTTGGTTTTTAGGTATTCCCTTACCCGTTTGGATATCAGGCATTGTAGTTATCATAGCTGTTATTATTACCAATAAAACAGTGTTAGGCAGATATATCTATGCCATTGGCGGCAATGAATCGGCCTCGCGCTTGTCGGGCATCAATATCAATAAGGTTAAAATGACAGTTTACGCCATTGCGGGCGTATTATCGGCTGTTGGTGGCATCATGGTAACTTCAAGATTGGATTCGGCGCAACCTAATGCGGGTATGAGCTATGAGTTAGATTCAATAGCTGCAGTGGTGATTGGCGGCACATCATTGTCCGGTGGTCGCGGTACTATTATGGGGACGGTTTTAGGAGCCGTAATTATTGGAGTATTAAACAATGGTTTGGTTCTACTAAACGTATCGCCATTTTGGCAGCAGGTGGTTAAGGGCGGTGTAATATTGTTAGCGGTAATTATCGACAAGGCTAATTCAAAAAACGATTAAGAGTTTATGCAAAGCGGATATATTTTAGCCATTGACCAGGGAACAAGCAGTACCAAAACTATTGTCTTTGATGCACATGCGAATGTTGTTGCAAGGGCTGTTGAACCACTAAAAACGCATTACCTGGATGATGGCTTTGTTGAGCAAGAGCCGGAAGAAATTTATAGTAATGTTTTGGCATCCGTAAAAAACTGCTTGGATGAATTTAAAAAAGGTGGCGGTAATTTAGATGACATTAAAACATGCGGCATCTCCAATCAAAGGGAAACCTTTGTGGTTTGGGATAAAACCGGTAAGCCGCTTTATAATGCAGTTGTTTGGCAATGCAAGCGGTCAGTAGGTGTTTGTAAAAAATTGGCCGATAGCGGACTTGAAAACGAGATTCGGGACAAAACCGGGCTAATTATCGATCCTTATTTTTCGGGCACGAAGCTAATTTGGCTAAATGAAAATAATCCCGAAGTTAAAGATGCAATAGCAACCGGCGACGCTTATTTTGGCACAATTGATACCTGGTTATTATATAAGCTAACTAACGGGCAACAATACATTACTGATTATACCAATGCCTCACGCACGTTGTTTTTTAACCTGTACACGCTGCAATGGGATAAAGAGCTGTTGGTAAAATTCGGCTTATCAAATTTAAATCTGCCTGCCTTACAACCATCTTCCTCCTATTTTGGCGAAACAGATTTTGGTGGCTTGTTAGCTAAACCTATCGCTATAAATAGCATGATCGGTGATTCACACTCTGCTGCTTTTGGCGAGGGGTGTTTTAAAGAAGGCACGGCAAAAGCTACGTTAGGTACAGGTTGTTCAATACTAATGAATATCGGCAGCAAGGCTAAACCATCCGGAAACGGTATGGTGACCACCATTTGCTGGAGCACCGGGCAACAGGTGGATTATGCTTTTGAAGGCGTTATTGTAACCTGCGGCGCTACAATAGAGTGGTTAAAAAATGAACTCGGCGTAATATCAGATGTTACCCAAACAGAAGCAATGGCCAACGCTGTAAATGACAATGGCGGCGTTTATTTAGTACCTGCTTTTAGCGGCCTCGGCGCGCCACATTGGGATATGAACCGCAAGGCATCAATAACCGGACTTACATTTAATACCAACAAAAACCATATTGTTAGGGCCGGGTTAGAGTCTATTGCCTACCAGATAAAAGATGTAATTACCGCCATGCAAACAGATGCCGGTGTTGAGCTGAAAGAGCTGATGATACACGGCGGCCTGACCAATAACAAATTTGTATTGCAGTTTTTAGCGGATTTACTCAACTGTGGTGTAGTAAAAAGCAATATGCCTGATGTATCAGCATTGGGAACAGCGCTATTAGCAGGCCTGAAAGCAGGCATTTTCAAGGATTTGGACGAGATAAAAAAGCTTTGCAATAAGAATTCGGCAATTGAAAAGACTGGTGATAAGAGTAAAATGGATAATTATTACGAAGGATGGCAACAGGCTATCCAAACTAAATAAGTTGTCATTTTAACCACTAAATCCCTTGGAGTTGAAGGAGAAATGATACGTGGTTGGAGACTTACGAAGTTTTAAAAACTTCGTAAGTCTGACACGTTAAATAAACATATCATGGATGGCGAATCGAAGAATGACAGGGATATTGATTAATGATAAAACAATATGAATACAAAACTCTTATTTATAGCTGCAACTTTGGGGTTAATGTCTTTCAAAGCCAACGCCCAAGTAAAATTAGCCGCCCTATTTACCGACGGTATGGTTTTGCAACAACAAACTACCGTACCCGTTTGGGGATGGGATAAGTCAGGTGCACATGTTACTATTACTACCTCCTGGAATAAGAAACTGTACAACGCTATCGCAGATGCATCAGGTAAGTTTTTGGTGAAAATTGCCACTCCCGTTTACGGTGGCCCCTACCAGGTTACAATAAGTGATGGTAAGCCTGTTGTTTTAAGCAATGTATTGATTGGCGAGGTTTGGATATGCACCGGGCAATCCAATATGGAAATGCCGGTAAAAGGATTTAAAGGACAGCCATTATACGGATCAACCGAAGCGATATTAAACTCAAAAAATAAGAACATTCATGTTTATACCGTTCCGCATTCGTCAAAAACTACTTTACAAACAGATAGTAAAACAAGCAAATGGCTGGAGGCTGATCCGGAATCTATTTCCAACTTTAGCGCAACAGGATATTACTTCGGCAAGCTGTTAAATAAAATGCTGGATGTACCCATTGGATTAATTAATTGCAGCTACAGCGGTTCATCCATACAGGCATGGATGGACCCGGAAACATTAAAGGCATTCCCCGAAATTAAAATACCTGCCGCTACCGATTCTATAAAAGAAATAAGCCGCACGCCTACTACTTTATATAACGGCATGCTGGCACCCGTAATTGGCTATGGCATTAAAGGCGCGATATGGTACCAGGGCGAATCAAACTATGATAATCCGGATCAATATGCTAAACTTTTTGAAAGAATGGTAAAAGTTTGGCGCACGCAATGGGGCGAAGGTGAATTTCCTTTTTACTATGCGCAGATAGCGCCGTACGATTACGCGCAGTTGCCACCTTACAATAAAGGCGGTAAATACAATTCGGCTTATGTAAGGGATGTACAGCGTAAGGAAGCGGATATTATACCCAACAGTGGCATGGCTGTATTAATGGATATCGGCGAATCATTTACCATTCACCCGCCTCATAAACAACAAGGCGGTGAGCGATTAGCATACTTAGCTTTAGGTAAAACTTACGGTGTGAAAGGGATTGCAGTTGCAAGTCCATCTTACCAGTCTATTTCGGTAAAAGGCAACGTGGCAACAATTAAATTTAAAGACGTTCCCAACGGCTTAATGTCATACTTTAAACCATTAACCACTTTTGAAATTGCAGGTACTGACAAGCACTTTTACCCTGCAAAAGCTACTATTAGCGGCAGCTCGGTAAATGTAACCAGCGACCAGGTTAAAGAACCTGTAGCTGTGCGCTATGCATTTAAAGATTTTGTAGTAGGAGAATTATTTGGGAATGACGGATTGCCCGTTTCTTCATTCAGGACGGATGATTGGGGTTATGAGATGCAATAAATTTGACTCGGTGCAGATCAAAGATCAAGGGTTAACACAACTTAACATATTTCGATGTTAACCATATTAAAATATTGATAATCAAATAAATAACACCAAAATAGGGTTAACCTATGTTAAGTTGTGTTAACCCTCTTGATTTTTTCAATTTCTCGGATGAAACTGTATAATCGTCCCCTTTAAATATTCCCTGTCCAAATGCGTATAAATCTCTGTAGTTGTTATGCTCTCATGACCCAACATCTCCTGTACGGCGCGGAGATCAGCGCCACCTTCTACTAAATGTGTAGCAAATGAATGGCGGAAAGTATGCGGACTGATAGTCTTTTTCAAACCCACTATTTCAGCTAATTGCTTGATCACCATAAAAATATAAACCCTACTTAACCTGCTGCCGTTACGGTTCAGGAAAACCATATCCTCCTCGCCTTTTTTGATAGGTATATGCACCCGCACCTGCTCTATCCAAATTTCTAAAGCTTTTATGGCCGAGCCACCGATAGGTACTAAACGCTCCTTACTTCCCTTACCTACCACCTTTATAAATTCAATATCTAAATAAAGGTTGGATAGTTTTAGTTCCGTTAACTCTGATACCCGCAAGCCACAACCGTACAAAACTTCCAGTATGGCTTTATTACGCGGGCCTTCGGGTCGGGATAAATCAATCGCTTCAATCATTTTATTGATATCCTCGTAGCTTAAAGTATCGGGCAACTTGCGTTGGATTTTGGGCGATTCTAACAGTTCTGACGGATCACTTTTGATAATGTCTTCCATCAGCATGTATTTGTAAAAAGCTTTAATGCCGGATAGTATTCGGGCCTGTGATGATGGTATCATGCCCAACTCATTAACCCAATTGATAAACAGGCGCAGGTCTTTCAATTTAATATTATCAGGACTTATTGGTATTTCTAATGCTTCGGCAAACTGGCGCAGCTTATCAATATCGCGGCTATAGGCTTCAATGGAATTAGCCGAAAGCGACTTTTCCAGTTTAAGATAGGACTGAAAACCTTTTATTGTAGACGGCCAGTTCAATTGATTTTAGTTTTAATGATTTATAGTTAAGTTTGAAGTAATGAATATACAAATTATAAACGGCCCTAATTTAAACCTGCTGGGCGTGCGCGAAAAATCAATTTACGGCGATACCGGCTTTGAAACATATTTTACAGAGCTTCAAAACAAATATCCTGACATTAGCTTTACCTACTATCAAAGCAACGTTGAGGGCGAAATTATAAATAAATTACACGAGGTGGGCTTTAAATATGACGGCATTGTTTTAAACGCCGGCGCATATACCCATACTTCGGTTGCTATTGCCGATGCTATTGCCGGGATAAATACTCCTGTTGTTGAGGTACACATATCTAACGTGTACAAGCGCGAAGAGTTTAGGCATTCATCAATGTTAGCCAGGAATTGTAAAGGTGTGATAGCGGGATTTGGGTTAGATTCGTACCGCCTGGCCGTTGAAAGTTTTATTGTTTAGTTAGTAGTAGTTATAGAGGTTGCAAGAGTTATAAAGGTTAAAGTTGTTAATATTAAATGCGATATATAAATAGAGTTTTCCTTCCTGCATTAATTGCTTTTGTGCTTTTGGCGAATAGTGGCTTTGCGCAAACTGCGGCCAAAACATCCACCCGTTTACGGGATAAGCAACGAAAAGCTACGCATTCACGTGATTCGTTGATAAGGATGCTAAATAGGTCTGATACATCAGTAAACAGTTTACTGCAACGATTAGGTACTTACAATACCACCTTCAACCAAATTACCAATAACCTGGCAGGCGGGTTGGATACTGCCGATATAAGCCAACAATATCCTTCTGCCTTAAAAAGGATAAACCGGGTGAAGGCCCTTGCCAATACACATAAGTCAAGCACATTAAGATACCTGTTTGTATTACGAGATAATTTAGACCATTTACAGGGAATGCTCCAGAACTGGCAATCAGACCTGGATGATATGAGTGTGAAACTGATTGAAAATCAAACCGATCTGATCAAGTTTCCAAAGGACACTATATTAAAAAAATCACCTGCAGACAGCGCCCTGAAAAAAGTATTTTTTGCTAAACGGAAAGTCGTGTTCCAGTTATGGAGCGAAACAGACTCAGCAAACCGGGTGGCGTTATTTAAACTTAACCTGCTGCAAGATAAAGTAGGAACGCTTTATACTAATATACTGGACGAAAGTGACCAGATAGATTCAAAAATAAGCC
>Ga0207153_1244_pt1 | contig 9996 bp, 9 predicted proteins | sample Alteio_BWMinHeat_27_FD_153580 | JGI IMG/M metagenome (GOLD analysis project Ga0207153, IMG submission 153580) | Enriched cells from forest soil in Barre Woods Harvard Forest LTER site, Petersham, Massachusetts, United States -... | ecosystem: Environmental > Terrestrial > Soil > Temperate forest >...
AAACACAAATCTCATTGTAGCTTGTTTAAACAGCATTATACAATCCGAATCATAATTTATTAGCTAAATACAAATGGATATTAAAGCATTATCAGCTACCGCATCGGCATTAATGGCCGGAAACAGGGGCCTCTTGGCTATGGACGAAAGTTTACCAACAGCCAATAAACGTTTTGCCGAAGTAGGCATACCACAAACAGAAGAATACAGGCGCAAATACCGCCAGATGATAGTTACCACGCCAAACTTTGGCGAATGCATTAGCGGCGCCATATTGTTTGACGAAACAATTTATCAGAAAAGTGACGACGGGAAACCGTTTGTAGAAATACTGCAGCAGGCAGGTATTATTCCCGGTATTAAGGTTGATGAAGGGACAGTTGACCTGGCTGGTTTCCCCAAAGAAAAAATAACAGAAGGATTAGATGGCCTGCGCGACAGGTTGAAGAAATATTATGAATTAGGTGCCCGCTTTTGCAAATGGCGTGCGGTTATTACTATAGGCGATGGCATACCTACCAATGGTTGTATCGAAGCAAATACTCATTTGCTGGCCCGCTATGCAGCTTTATGCCAGGAGGCAGGGTTGGTGCCAATTGTTGAGCCGGAAGTATTAATGGACGGCAACCACACCATTGAAACCTGTAGCGAAGTAACCGCAAGGACCTTAAGGGAACTGTTTAAACAATTAATAGATCAGCGGGCAGACCTGCATGGTACTATTTTAAAACCCAACATGGTTATTGCCGGGAAAGATAGTCCTAAGCAAAATAGTATTGACGAGGTGGCAGGTGCTACAGTTAATTGCCTGCTGGCAAATGTTCCTCATGAAATTGCAGGTATAGCGTTTTTATCAGGCGGACAATCAGCACAGGATGCTACAGCGCATTTAAATGCTATGCATGTAAAGTATAAAGACAAATTACCATGGCCGTTAACTTTCTCTTTTGCCAGGGCTATACAGCAGCCTGCCCTTGAAATTTGGAAAGGTAAGGATGAAAACGTGAAAGAAGCACAAATAATGCTTTATCACCGTGCATCGTTAGATGATGCCGCAAGGAGAGGGGAATATCAACCATCAATGGAAAAGGAAAGACCGCAAATATCATGAGCACTGCCAAATTATACCCTTTAAAGTTTGAGCCCCTATATCAATACCGTATTTGGGGCGGCCGAAGGCTTGAAAAATTGCTGAGCAAACCGCTGCCACCAAAAGACCCGATAGGCGAGGCCTGGATTTTAAGCGACCGCGACGATCACCCAAGTATTGTTACGGATGGTGAGTTGAAAGGGAAAACTATAAAAGACTTACTTAAAGATTCTGTAGAGGAATTAATGGGCAGGTACTCGGCAGATTATCAAAGATTTCCGTTGTTACTGAAATTTTTAGATGCGCAAAAGGTTTTATCGGTTCAGGTACATCCATCTGACGATAAAAAGGAATATATACCCAAAGGTGAAAGTGGTAAAACCGAAGCTTGGGTAGTGCTGCAAACTGGTCCGGAAGGATTGATCTATGCAGGGCTTAAACCCGGAACTACCAAAGAAAGCCTGCAAAAAGACTTGGACAATCATAAAGTGGTTGATGATTTGGCAAGTTTTTCGCCGAAATTGGGCGACGCCGTTTTGATAAAGGCAGGAACCGTACACACGCTGAAAGACCTGGTTGTTTTTGAAGTTCAGGAAAACAGTGATGTTACCTATCGTTTGTACGACTGGGATAGAGTAGATGAAAAAACCGGCAAGCCACGTGATCTGCAGGTTAAAGAAGCGATTGCCTGTATTGATTTTACCAAAACCAATATAAAACCGGTTGAGCCGGTTAAAGAGGAAAGCGGGAACGAGGTAAAAGAAAAGCTCCTCGATTCAGATAAATTCAGGGTATGGCGCTTGAAATGCAAAACCGCCTGTACAGTAGGCGAAGAAGGCGCGCCACGTATATTGATAGGTGTTGAAGGATCAGGCAAAGTACAAACACATTCTGATAGCTATGAATTAGGCAAAGGTGAAGTAATGCTGATACCTGCATCTGTTGGTCCTTGCAAGTTTGTTACGAATAACGAATCGGTAATATTAGAAGTGGCATTGCCGGAAAAGTAAGCGAATTATGAAAAAATTAATTGTTTTTGATCTTGACGGGACGCTTGCAGAAAGCAAGGCCGCTATTGATAAAGATATGGTTACCGTGTTAGACGCGTTGCTGAACGTAGCCAAAGTGGCCATTATTTCGGGCGGCGACTGGCCCCAGTTTGAAAAGCAGGTGCTGGCTAAAATCGGCAAGATCAAACAATTAAAAAACCTGTATATCCTGCCTACCTGCGGCGCTAAGTTTTACCGGTACAAAAAATCGGGATGGGTTAAAGTTTATTCGGAGGATTTCTCGCCTGATCAGAAAGAAAAAATTATCGAATCGTTAAACAAAGCGGTGGAGGGTTCACATATCAAACCCGCTAAAACATGGGGCGAGCAGATAGAGGACAGGGGAAGCCAGATAACTTTTTCTGCATTGGGTCAGCAAGCGCCATTAGACGCTAAAAAAACCTGGGACCCGAAATTTGCCAAACGCAAAAAAATGCAAAAAACGCTGAGCTTTAGCATTCCTGAATTTTCGGTAAATTTAGGTGGTACAACCTCGGTTGACGTTACCCGTCACGGCGTAGATAAACATTACGGCATCAATAAGCTTAAAGCAGTATTAGGCATCAAGAAAAGCGAAATGTTGTTTATAGGCGATGCCATTTTCCCCGGAGGCAACGATTACCCTGCCAAGGAAGCCGGGGTAGCATCGGTTTGTATCAAAGATCCAAACGAAACCAAACGTGTGATACAAGGCATTATAGCATGTTTGGACAAAAAAGGGAAATACACTAAAGGGTTCGATTTTTAAGCAATCTATAAACATGCCCATTCAAGTGTCCACACTTGAATATAAACTATTTAAGCGTCCACGCTTAAATAGTTTATTGCAGTTTTCATGTAAGCGTGGACGCTTATAACTTTGGCATTCAAGTGTGGGCACTTGAATGGGCGTAGTTTTTGTTTTTAAACAGCTTTTAACCTATGCGTACATCATATTTCGCCAGTAACCCTAAAATACTATCAGCAGAAAACGTAGCACGCTTTACATTGTTCAATTCAGGGTCAATGATATAATTATACGCGGTTGTGAAATTAGCTGACGATAAATCGGTTTGGTTAAAAATAGCGCCATTCAAATCGATATCGTTAAATACAGACCCTGGTAAGTTAGTGCCCGAAAAGTTAACTTCCTTTAAAGTTGTTTTAATAAAAGTAGTTTTTGGCATCTTTTTACCCATGAAAGATGAGTAATCAAGCAGGCACGATTCAAAACGCACACTGAATAAAAAATCGATACAAGGACTAAAATTTATACCCAGCATTTTGCAATGTTTAAAAACCACGTTATTCAACGTGGTTGAGGGCAATTTCATCATCGATAAATTACAACCGTCGAAAATGCAATCCACAAATTTGCAGCGCAAAAATTCGCTGTTTGAGAAATCGCACTTTTTAAACACGCAATCATTAAACTCTTTACCGTTTATCTGCTTTTCTGAATAAGAAATATCTTCAAAGGTTTTATCGTCGTGTACATGCGCTTCCATGCTTGTAGTCTTTACGCAAAGATAAAAATAACCTGTCGACCTAATGTTAAGTTAAGGCAATTAACCAATAGAAATGTCATTTCGACCGAGGTACGAGGGAGAAATCTATACATAAGCATTGTCCAACGTATCCGTGTATAGATCTCTCACTATCGTTCGAGATGACAAATCGCTTAACTTAATGACATTGACCGCTGGGACTTAGAAGCGCATCGATTCGCATTTTGTTGGTGTTGTCACCAACAAACGGGAAACATTATCTTTAAAGTGTAAATGGTCTGCTTGTTGGTGACAACACCAACAAGATGCAAAAAATAACCTGTTGCCGTAATATTGTAAATTATGAGTCACAACAACGAATAATCAAAACTTTTTACTGTTACAGTGTTTGTTACTACATCAATTATAACATATGATATCTGTAAAAAAAGAAGGTGTACTACTACGAACAACCGACCTTGAGTTTGAAAACGAAGGCGTTTTAAATCCGGCGGTAATTACAGATGGTAAAGACATCCACTTATTCTATCGTGCCGTACGCAAAGGAAATTACTCTACCATAGGTTATTGTAAACTAAGCGATCCGCTAACCGTTACCGAGCGGCGTACAACTCCGGTACTTTCCTCATTAATGGATTACGAAACGCACGGATTGGAAGACCCGCGAATAGTTAAAATAGACGATGTTTTTTATATGACCTATATCGCGTATGATAGTAAAGACGCGGTAGGTGCGCTTGCCTTATCAAAGGATCTGGTAACCTGGGAACGTCAGGGTATAATTGTTCCGCAAATTCCTTATAAAAAGTTCTCGGAACTGGTAAAGGCTAATCCAAAAGTTAATGATGCTTACCAGGATAACTTTAACCCCATTAACACCGTGGTTATGGATAAGGACCTGGTGTTTTTTCCGCGCCGGGTTAATGGAAAGCTTACTTTTTTACATCGCATAAAACCGGACATACAAATAGCTGCGGTAGATAACATTGCTGATTTAACGCAAGAGTATTGGGAAAACTATATTGCACATCTGGACGAGCATATCTTACTATCACCCAAATACGATCATGAAATACGCTATGTAGGCGGTGGTTGCCCGCCAATTGAAACCGAACATGGTTGGGTAATGATCTATCACGGTGTTAAAGATGCGCCCGTTAAGGGGTTTGAATATTCGGCCTGCGTGGCTTTACTTGATCTTAACGATCCCACAAAAGTTATCACGAGATTGCCTTACCCATTATTTAAACCGGAAGAAGACTGGGAGCTTTCCGGCGATGTGGATGATGTGGTATTCCCGACAGGAACTGTGGTGGTAGATGATACTTTATATATTTATTACGGAGCAGCCGACGATATTATTGCAGTTGCCACAATTAGTTTAAAAGCGCTGGTTGATGAGTTGCTGGCAAACCGGTAGGTACTATATCGTATTCGCTAAAAAAGTACAATAAAAGGATAATTTCTGCTTGATAAACCGTCAGATATACGCTAATATTGTTGCCCGCAAAGAACTTAATTAGATGAAGAATTTTCTTGACCAGGATTTTTTATTACAGACAGAAACCGCTAAAAAATTATACCATGATTTTGCCAGCGCAATGCCTATTATAGATTATCACTGCCACTTACCGCCCGATCAGATCGCTAATGATATCAACTTTGAAAATCTTACCCAAATTTGGCTTTATGGCGACCATTATAAATGGCGTGCTATGCGGGCAAACGGGGTAAATGAGGATTTTATTACCGGCAAAAAAAGCGATTGGGAAAAGTTTGAGAAATGGGCCGCAACCGTACCTTACACTTTGCGCAATCCCCTTTATCACTGGACGCACTTAGAGTTGCAGCGTTACTTCGGGATAAAAGATATTTTATCTGCTGATACCGCTAAAAGGATTTATGATGAGTGCAGCGAAAAGTTACGTTCGCCGGAATTCAGCATCCGCAACCTGGTAAAAAATAAAAATGTAGAGTTGGTAGGTACTACTGACGATCCGTTGGATAACCTTGAGTTTCATCAAAAAATAAGCAAGGACGGCTATTCAGTTAAAGTGCTGCCGGCGTTCCGCCCGGATAAGGCGATGAATAGCGATGATATTGCTGTTTTAAACACCTATATCGATCAATTAGAGAAAGTAGCGAATGCTACTATAGGCGACTACGAAAGTTACCTGGCCGCCCTTAAAAAGCGGCATGATTATTTCGCGGCAAATGGCTGTAAAATATCTGATCACGGTTTGGAGCATATTTATGCAGAAGACTACACCGAGGCCGAAGTTAAATCTATATTCGCTAAAATAAGAAGTAAACAAGCTATAACACTGCAAGAGAATTTAAAATTCAAATCGGCTATGTTGTATGAGTTTGCTTTATGGGATCATGAAAAGAATTGGGTACAGCAATATCACTTAGGCGCTATCCGCAATAACAACGAGCGCACCCTACGTGAGCTTGGGCCTGATACGGGCGTAGATTCTATTGGCGATTTTTCGCAGGCCAGAATGTTATCCAAATTTTTGAACAGGCTGGATTCAACCAACCAGTTAGCGAAAACCATTCTTTATAATTTGAACCCGGCAGATAACGATTTAATGGCCTCTATGACCGGCAATTTTAACGACGGGTCTGTGGCTGGTAAAATACAATTTGGCTCGGCCTGGTGGTTCTTAGATCAAAAGGAAGGCATGACGCAACAGCTAACCTCGCTATCAAATATTGGTTTGGTAAGCCGCATGGTTGGTATGCTAACAGATTCGCGCAGCTTTATGTCGTTCCCAAGGCACGAGTATTTCCGCAGGATATTATGCAACCTGTTTGCTGATGATATTGAAAACGGCGAGTTGCCTAACGATATTGAGTGGACAGGAAAGATCATTAAAGATATTTGCTACCACAACGCGAAAGCGTATTTTGAGGTGTAAAATTGCAGGGTGCATGGCGGAAGGCGGACAAGTAAAAACGTCCCCTGCACTCGCTCGGCTCCTGTCGAGTGAGTGATATCAAAACGGCATCTTGCCGTAGTAAAATAACTGTATTATACTATAGGCCGGAGGCCTTAGTATATAAGTCACTCGGCAGGAGCCGAGCGACGGCGGAAAGTAAAATAAAACAATAAAGGCCGCGTTTCGCGGCCTTTATTGTTAAGTAAAATATTTAAATCTTAGGCTATTCTAACCTTGATCACCATTTTCTTGATCAGCCCTTCGCCAATCATTGGTGCGTGAACATCATCAGGATAAAAAATAACGAACTGGCCACCTTTTAAGCTGAAGTACATATCGGGCATATCAGCATAAAACAACACATCCTTTTCGTCGCTGTAAGCGCCTTTAGGTTGGGTGCAGTCTTTACGTGGTTTCCAGCCTATGCTTTCATAGCCACGGATACAAACCTGTATATCAATGTTTTTATTGTGGCATTCAAATTTTTCTAACGATACTTCGGCTGCTTTGCCTTCATTATCAGATACGATAGCTAACAGGCCGTCGGCAATTTCAAACTTGCCAACTTCCATATTTAGTAAATCCTGCGAAGCAATATATTCAAAAGCGGCTTTAAAGTTTTTATGTAAGCCGTGGTATTTTTCGGCGTTAGCCAATGAATCTATGATCATGTTTTTTTGGTTTATAGTGGATAGTCCATGGTCCATAGCTTAATTTAACTATGGTCTATGGACTATCAACCATTGACTAATTTATCGTTGTACCCTGCCAGAACCGTCACCTTTAACCAATTCCTGTACTTCGTTTAAAGTAGCATGGTTCAGGTCGCCCGGGATAGTATGTTTAATTGCTGATGCAGCAACGCCAAACTCGGCAGCATCGCTCATTTTCATATTGGTAACTAAACCAAAAATAAAGCCGCTGGCAAATGAATCGCCGCTACCAACACGGTCAACTATACGCACTTCGTATTGTTTAGTGTGATAAAACTCTGTGCCATCATATACCAACGCACTCCAGCCGTTATCAGAAGCGCTATGGCTTTCGCGCAGGGTAGAAGCAATATATTTAAACCCAAATTTCTCTTTCATTTGTTTAAATACGTCTTTGTATCCATCAAGGTTCAATTCGCCTTTGGTAACATCTGTACCTGCGCTTTTAAAGCCTAAAGTAGTATCAGCATCTTCTTCGTTACCAATACAAACATCAACGTATTTACAAAGCTCGGTCATAACCTCGCGGGCTTTTTCTTTGCTCCAAAGTTTTTTACGGTAGTTAAGGTCAATACTGGTAGTAATGCCTTTTGCTTTCGCAGCTTTTAAAGCAGCCAAAGTAAGCGCGGCAGCTTTGTCGCTAAGCGCAGGAGTAATGCCTGTAGTGTGGAACCAATCGGCACCTTCAAATATTTTATCAAAATCAAACTCGCTGGCTTCAACTTCTGATATCGAAGCGTCGGCACGGTCATAAACAACCTGCGATGCGCGCATAGAAGCGCCGGTTTCTAAAAAGTAAATACCCAAACGTTTACCGCCACGTGCCACAAACTGGGTATCAACACCGTAACGGCGCAGGTGATTAATAGCTGCCTGTCCAATTGGATTTGCAGGGACTTTAGATACAAATGTTCCGTTTAACCCGTAGTTGCAAAGTGCGGCTGCAACATTTGCTTCGCCACCACCGTAAGTAACATCGAAGGTATCGCTTTGTACAAATCTTTTGAAATCAGGAGTTGATAACCTCAACATTATTTCTCCCAGTGTTACGACTTTTTTAGACATCGTTATTGTGCTGTTTTAAATTGAAAATTAAGTTTATAATACACTATGCGGAAAAACCGCGTATCTGTCAAAATTACATTAAACCAAACTAACTTACTAAGTTTTTAAATAAAAATTACGGAAACGATTTCGTAAACATTTTGGAGGATTTGGTAGCCTATATTAAGCGTTATCCTAATTTCTTCCTACATTTATCCCGTAAATACATTAAAATTACCAAAATGGATAAGAAGGCCGCTATTTTAAAACTGATACCCGAGCAGGGGATATTACCTTTATACTTTAATAAAGATACCGAAGTTAGCATAAGCATTTTACATGCATTGTACGAAGCAGGCATTCGTACAGTTGAATACACTAACCGCGGCGAAGCAGCATTGAAAAACTTTGCCGAGCTACGCAAAGTTTGCGATAAAGAATTGGGTGGAATGTACCTGGGTATTGGTACCATTAAAGATGGTGCAACCGCGCAGGCATTTATTGACGCGGGTGCAGATTACATCATCAGCCCCGGATTGGTGGAAGATGTAATACCCGTTGCCAACAAGCATGATATGTTATGGGTGCCGGGTTGTATGACGCCTACCGAAATTATAAAAGCCGAACAATTAGGTGCTAAATTCATTAAATTGTTCCCCGGCAATTTGTTAGGTCCGGCGTTTTTATCAGGTATTAAAGAATTATTCCCTAATATTTTATTTATGCCTACCGGCGGTGTGGAGCTAAGCAAAGAAAACATTGGTGGCTGGTTTAAAGCCGGTGTTTGTGCGGTAGGCATGGGCAGCAAGCTAATAAGCAAAGATGTTATGGAAGGCAAAAAATATGCTGAACTGACTGCTGCTACCAAAGAAGCAATCGAAATTGTAAAAGCAAGCAGGTAAAAAGATAGTGACCCGTTAGGGTCTACCTATTTGTAGAATATATTAACATTTGAATTTTGCCCTGTTTAAGGGCTACCCAATTGCGAAGGGTAGCCCTTAACAGGGCAATTTTTTTGTCTTACACTATGTATATTACAAATAGGTAGACCCTAACGGGGCAATTTTAGGTTGTGGTTTTGTTGTATCAAACTCACATTAATTAATCTCACGTCAACTAATGCAATAAAACACTTGCAGCCAAAATCTGTTATTGCTCTATATTTAATATAGGCCTTATACAAATTGGAAAATAGAAAACGTATTGCTATACTGGGCGGCGGGCCAAGCGGGTTATTCATGTTTAAAAGATTGGTTGAATCTAAACGAACGGACATGGAGATAACCATATTTGAAAAGAAAAACAGGTTAGGCTCCGGAATGCCTTACAGCGTAGACGGCGCGAACGACGAACATATTACCAATGTATCGGGGAATGAGATACCTGCAATGGTAACCTCACTGGCCGATTGGATAAAGACAGTTTCAAAAGATACGCTCGATAAATTTCATATTGATCCCAACCGCTTTAACGAATACAAGGTATTGCCCCGTTTATTGTTCGGGCAATATTTAACTGCGCAATTTGACTTATTGCAAAAACAAGCAAAGGGTGAAGGTGTAGAGTACCAAATCCATTACAATACCACGGTTACAGATATTGTTGATTTTCCCGAAAAAGAAATAGTTGTTGTAGAAGCTGCCGGCAATAAGTTTGAATTTGACCACG
>Ga0207153_1246_pt1 | contig 9938 bp, 13 predicted proteins | sample Alteio_BWMinHeat_27_FD_153580 | JGI IMG/M metagenome (GOLD analysis project Ga0207153, IMG submission 153580) | Enriched cells from forest soil in Barre Woods Harvard Forest LTER site, Petersham, Massachusetts, United States -... | ecosystem: Environmental > Terrestrial > Soil > Temperate forest >...
CCAGTAATTTTTAACAGGCTATGCCCTTACAAAACCGCGTTGATCCAAAAGGAAATATCATCAGTACCGCCGCGCGTGGCGCATGGCTGTTTTTGGATTGGTTTTTCCGTTAATTATATGTTACTCAATACCCAATAGCCTTTTCCTTTGTATAGCGTTATCTATTGTTTTGGCTGCATCAGTTTTTGCGTTTGGCGTATTACCGCATAAAACGCCTGTAAGTATAAATATATATGCTTTCGAAAGAATTTTGCAATATGAGTACATAAATTGTTGGGGAAAGCAACACACGCTTAAAATAGACCTGACTGATCCTCATGGATATTACGAACGTGAAAGATTTACCCGGTATGCAGGCGGCATGCATCTCATTTTATATAATGGGTTTAATTTTTACAAAAGGGTATCAATTAAAGAAGACCCGGTGAACGGGTACAATAAGGAGCAGCTTGATGAGATAGTCGCGTTAATGCATCAGCTTAAATAATACCCACAGTGTTTATTTTTTTGTAAATTGGTTCAACAATAAATCGTCAGGATCTTGAAAAAAATCAAACTTATACTTATCGCAATTTTGAGCTTTACGGTAACGGTTGCCGCAGCCCAGCAAAGCGAGCAATTTGTTAAAATTGAAACCCCGCAGGGCTCATGTATTGTTAAGTTGTATAACGAAACGCCTATCCATCGTGACAACTTTATCAAACTGGTGAAAAGCCATTATTTTGACGCGACAACTTTTAACCGCATTTTAAAAGGATTTGTTATACAGGGCGGCGACCAGGATTCATTGTACGAAAAAGGCAGGACTTTAAAACCCCAGCAAAAATGGATTGCGCCTGAATTTAATACAGCATTATTTCATAAACGCGGAGCATTAGCTATGGGCCGTGATGGTAATGCCGCCAAAGAATCATTCACCACGCAGATTTATATTGTTGACGGACGAAAATATACCGATGCTCAACTGGATGCCATTGAGAAAAAGAAAGGCGTGCATTTTAGTGATACCCAACGCGAAGTATATCGTACCATTGGCGGCACACCATCATTAGATCAGGACTATACCGTATTTGGCGAGATTGTTAAAGGGATGGATTGGATAGACAAAACAACAGCAGCAAAGGTTGATAAAAATGGCAACCCCGATAACATAGTCTGGATGAAGCTAACGCTATTAACACCAAAGCAGGCGGCAAAGGAATTAAACTGATTTAATTTGTATCGTTTTTCGATTCCGCATATGCCTTAAATTTATTGAGTACAGCTTTGCAGAAATCGCGTTGCATATCAATAGGATCATTATCATTCGGCTCAAATGATTCGGTTATTTTTACCGGGTTGCCTGCCGTAAAAGTTATGGTTGATTTGCGGCCATCATCCAATGTGTAGGCCATGCTTTCATTAACTTTCACCTCCGTGTAAACGCCGGTAAAATTGAAGTTAAAGCTGCCGTTTTTCAGCCCCATCACAAACAAAAATTCGCCACCAATACGTACGTCATTTTCTACCTTTGGGGTATGCCATTCGTCGGAGATATTGTTCCATTGCATAATATCTGCAGGTGTAGCCCATAGCTCCCAAACTTTCTCAATTGGTGCATTTATCTCAACGGTTACTTTAATTACTGTTTTAGCTGTGTTATCCATTATAAAAATTGTTTTGTGAAACTAATCGCTATTCTCATTCTTATACCCTGCCAGCAACGCAAAAATAGCCATGCCATGCCCGCGGCCCAAGTCAAAATCGGTTTTGAGCCAGTTCCATACTTCTGTAGCTTTAACAGTAAGCACACCATTTTTGGTAAAACCTTTTTCTTCCGCCAGGTTCCTGAAATCCTGTGGAGTTTTCCCGGTTTTGGTTTGTATGTTTTTTAAGTAAGATTGATAGGATACAGTTGGCATAATTTTTAATTTTTATTCTAATACCAGGCAATTATGCCCGTTTAATTTTAGTAATTCAATGGTTTTTACCGGGCAAAAATCATCGCCTTCAATTCGTAATATACGGTCGCAATCGTCAAGATCAAAATTTATTAAAGCAAACGGGAATTGCCGGGACAAAACAGATAGCAATAGTTTTGCCTGTTTCTTTTTAGTAACATCCGTTTTAAACACCTCAACCATTCCCTTTTTATTCTTATTGCTCGTTATAATCGTGGTTTACCATCCATTGGGTGCCAAACTTATCGTTCACCATCCCAAAGTAGGCTCCCCAAAACATTTTTTGCAATGGCATAGTAATTTCGCCACCCTCGCTAAGTCCGTGAAATATTTTATTAGCCTCGGCTTCGCTATTCGTGGAAACGCTCAGGTAAATGCTGTTGCCGGTTGTTAGATTCTGGCCCATCGAGCCCAATGCATCCGTACCCATTAACACATTGCCATTGCCTATAGGTAGTGATATATGCATTATCTTATTGGCATCTTCAACAGACAGGTTAGCTACCGCTTCCGGGGTATCTTTGTAGCGTTGTAATACTGAAAACTCGCCGCCAAATACCGATCTGTAAAAATTAAATACTTCTTCTGTGTTACCTAAAAAGTTTAGGTAGGGATTTATCATTGCCATTGCTTTATGTTTTTTAAAGTGAGATTAAATTATTGAGTGGAAAATTTGCTTAGTCGTTTATTTTATGATAAGTGATATAAGAGACTGTTAGTATAGCGAATACAACTATAGCGGTTATAGCATCTGATCCAAATCCATCTATAGATAAATGTGCTATTAAGGCCGACAAGTAAACAATGCCCAACGCGACATAGGCCCATTCTTTCAAAAATTTCCACATCGGAATGATCAATATTAAACCACCAATGAAGCTGCCGATACCAACTTCCATTGCAAACCAATGCGGCAGACTTAAATGCTGCATGCCATCTTTAGCCATTTGTCCGTTGATAAAAAAGATGCCCGGTAAAATAAAGAGGGCCAATAAACCTGTAGATACCCAGTAGATAATTTTTGTTGCTTTTGAAGCGGTTGTTGTTGTGGTCATGATAATTTAGTTTAATTGGTTAGTGGTCTAAATATGCTGTTTTAATTTAAATTTTGTTACCTGTTTTGTGCTGCCAATACAAATGTAAGTTGGTTATTTTTAGCGTATAGGGTGTAATTACAGCAAATTGAGGGGTTGATTGCGACAACTCTATTTCCTACTTTTACAATATGAAGCACATATCAATCTTAGTACCTAAATGGGCTGTATTGGGCAGCATTGAAGGGCCGCGCCAGGTTTTTACCGAAATTAATAAGTTTGTAAATAGCCTGGGCAAGCCTGCCTTATTCCAGGTTAAACTGGTTGGTTTAACTAAAGAAACACCTGCTGCCGGTGGCAAATACACCGTTTTTGCAGATGAGCTTTTACAGGATATAAAAAAGACCGACCTTATTATTATCCCGGCCCTTGATGGAGACATGAGTAAGGTACTGGAAGCTAATGCTGATTTTATTCCCTGGATAGTTGATCAGCATAGAGGAGGCGCTGAGGTTGCCAGTTTATGCATCGGCGCGTTTATGCTGGCTGCTACCGGATTGCTTGACGGGCGCAGCTGCGCTACCCACTGGCTGGTTGCCAATGATTTTAAAAAGATGTTCCCGCAGGTAAACCTGGTGGAAGACAAGATAATTACTGATGAAAATGGCCTCTATTCAAGTGGTGGCGCTTTTTCTTATCTTAACCTGATATTGTATATAGTAGAAAAGTATGTGGGGCGTGATATAGCGTTATTCTGTGCCAAAGCTTTCCAGATTGAATATGCGCGTACCAGCCAGTCGCATTTTGTGATGTTCCGCGGGCAAAAGGATCATGAAGATGCTGAGATCAAACAAGCGCAGGAATTTATTGAGCAAAATTTCAAAGAAAAAATAACTATCGACCAATTGGCAACGTTACTGGCGGTAGGCCGCCGTAACCTGGAGCGAAGGTTTAAAAAAGCTACTTCAAATACAGTAGTGGAGTATATACAGCGGGTGAAAATAGAAGCAGCTAAAATGAGCCTGGAATCATCGCGCGAAAACGTAAACGAAGTAATGTACAATGTTGGCTATACTGACACCAAAGCGTTTCGTAATACTTTTAAAAAGATAACCGGGTTGTCGCCGATAGAGTATCGCAACAAATACCAGCGGGAAGCGATAATGAATTAATATGTTATCTTTTCAATTAGTTCAACAACCGGACCTGGACAATTTATTAATCTTAAGCAAAAAGGTGTTTTATGATGCGTTTCAGCATTTAAATAACCCGGATGATTTTGACGCGTATTGCTCAGCAGCCTTTACACACGAAAAGCTTTTATCAGAAATAGAAAATCCTGATTCTGTATTTTATTTTGCAGTAGTGGGAGACGAACGAGTGGGCTATATCAAATTGAATTTTAGACAGGCTCAAACTGAGTTTCAGGATAATGACGCTTGCGAAATTGAGCGCATCTACATATCAGGCAGTCACCAGGGAATGGGTATTGGTAAAAAACTATTGGACTTTGCCATTACCAAAGCCGTCGAAAATAATTTACAATATATATGGCTTGGCGTTTGGGAACATAACTATAATGCCATCCGGTTTTATGAACGCGAAGGATTTAAACAATTTAGCAGCCATGAGTTTGCGTTAGGACACGATATACAAACTGATATTTTAATGAAAAAGGAGTTGTAGTAGCATATCAATAAAAAACGCCCCTGGTCTTTCGGCCAGGGGCGTTGTGTAAATATAATTCCTAAATTATTTCAGATCAAAACGATCAAGGTTCATTACTTTGGTCCAGGCAGCTACAAAATCTTTTAAAAATTTGTCTTGTGCATCTGCACTGCCATAAAGCTCAGCAATGGCTCTTAGTTCGGCATGCGAGCCAAATACCAGATCGGCACGGGTAGCTGTCCATTTGGTTGTACCTGTTTTACGGTCGCTGCCCTCATAAACTTCCCTGCTGTTTGCTACAGCTTTCCATGCAGTACCCATATCCAGCAGGTTTACAAAAAAATCGTTTGTCAGCTGGCCGGGGCGCGAAGTAAGTACTCCATTGTTAGAACCATCGAAATTAATATTCAGCGCTTTTAAGCCGCCCATCAAAACAGTTAGCTCAGGGGCAGTTAGTGTTAATAAATGCGCTTTATCTATAAGTAATTCTTCGGTAGATGATGCGTGTTTAGCCTTGCGATAATTGCGGAAGCCATCAGCCAACGGCTCAAGGTAACCAAATGACTCTACATCTGTTTGCTCCTGCGATGCATCCATCCGTCCCGCGGTAAACGGAACAGTTATAGCGTGGCCGGCATCTTTAGCTGCTTTTTCAACTCCGACAGAGCCTGCCAATACAATCAAATCGGCAATTGAAACTTTTTTACCTGTTTGGCCGCCGTTGAAATCTTTTTGTATTCCTTCCAGTACGCCTAATACTTTTTGTAATTGTACCGGGTTGTTAACCTGCCAATACCTTTGCGGAGCAAGGCGAATATGCGCGCCATTAGCACCGCCCCGTTTATCAGACCCACGGAATGTTGAAGCCGAAGCCCATGCCGTAGCTACCAACTCAGAAACACTTAAGCCGGATGCCAGTAATTTTCCTTTAAGGGCTGTAATATCATTCTCATCCACCAAAGCATGATCAACTGCAGGAATAATATCCTGCCATAGCAATTCTTCCTTTGGTATATCGGTGCCAAGATAAAGAACGCGAGGCCCCATATCGCGGTGAGTTAATTTAAACCATGCCCTTGCAAAAGCATCTGCAAATGCATCCGGGTTTTCCAGGAAACGCCTTGATATTTTCTCATATACCGGATCAAACCTTAAGGCCAAATCTGTGGTAAGCATGGTAGGGCGGTGTTTTTTTGCACTATCGTAGGCGTCGGGAATAATATTATCTGAATTTTTAGCTACCCATTGTTGCGCGCCTGCGGGGCTTTTTGTCAACTCCCATTCGTAGCCGAACAGGTTTTCAAAAAAGTTATTGCTCCATTTTGTTGGTGTTGTAGTCCACGTTACTTCCAATCCGCTGGTAATGGTATCTGCACCTTTACCCGATCCATAGTTATTTACCCAGCCAAAACCTTGTGTTTCCACATCCATTGCTTCGGGCTCCTTACCCACATTATCTGCCGAAGCTGCACCATGCGTTTTGCCAAAGGTGTGACCACCTGCAATAAGGGCAACTGTTTCTTCATCATTCATAGCCATGCGGCCAAAAGTATCGCGAATATCCTTAGCAGACATTACCGGGTCAGGGTTCCCGTCTGGTCCTTCCGGGTTTACATAAATTAACCCCATTTGAACGGCGGCCAATGGCTTTTCAAGATCGCGGCTATGAATATAGCCATCGGCGTCATCGTCTGATACCAGCACACCATGACCTTCTACTACACCTTCCGAGCCATGTGCATATCGCAAGTCGCCGCCCAGCCAGGTTTTTTCCGTTCCCCAGTAAACAGACTCATCAGCTTCCCAGGCATCTACGCGCCCGCCGGCAAAACCAAATGTTTTAAAACCCATTGATTCCAAAGCAATATTACCGGTAAGGATGATAAGGTCGGCCCATGATATATTGGCGCCATATTTTTGTTTAATTGGCCAAAGCAATCTGCGCGCTTTATCAAGGCTCACGTTATCCGGCCAGCTATTTAAAGGTGCAAAACGTTGCAAACCCGCACCGCCGCCGCCACGACCATCAGTAACACGGTATGTACCGGCACTGTGCCAGGCCATGCGGATAAATAAACCACCGTAGTGCCCAAAATCTGCCGGCCACCAATCCTGCGAATCAGTCATTAGCGCGTGGAGGTCTTTTTTTACCGCTTCCAAGTCGAGCTTTTTAAAGGCTTCGGCATAGCTGAAATCTTTATCAGCAGGGTTAGATAAAGCTGAATTTTGACGCAGGATGTTTAATTTTAATTGATTTGGCCACCAATCTGTATTGCGTGTACCGCCACCGCCGGTATTATGTTTCATGCTGCCGTTATGGAACGGACATTTACTGATGTCATTTGAGTCTTTTTCCATTGGTTGTTAGTTTTAGTTTATAACAGGTGCCCGCATTTGCAGGTTTGCTTTTGTAAAATTAGCAGAAGAAAAGGTAAAACCTAATCGATTAGCTCTATATGTAATAGCTAAAATCTATTAAGTTGATTGTGATTAATAAATTTAAATTATATAAAGGTGATTCGGGCAATATATCAGTAAATGGTAAAAAAATAAAATTTAATGATATTACGCCTGCGTGATTAAAGTTAAGGAAATGTATGTTGGCATCATAAAACAAATGCTCACTTAATCATAACTTATTTCCTACGGATAGGGTTAGTACCTAATCATATAAGAACGCAATTAAGGATTATTGAAAACTGGTTTCTTAATTTTAACTTAGCAGAAGATTTATATTGTGTGTCTCCCTTTACAATGAAGCTAACGTAATATATAACCATGATGAGATCTTGGAGAAGATTAATTATTATATTGAAGTATCTTTTTTACCGGGGTGATGTTTTTAAAAATATCAAAAGGCATTTTCAATTAATAAAAGTTCTTCGTCCTTTCGGTGCTCAGGGACTTATAAATAATAAAACATATATAATTTATCTTTTTTCTTATATCTCCAGATCATTAAATGTGCCGACCAAGTTTCAATGCCTCATCCATCATTATTCTTTTTTAAAAAATCTGTTTTCCGAAAAACAATTATATCATTTACTTAAAAAAGGAATAGAATGTTATAAAGAAATCAGCGACGGCGATGAATATACTATTATACTTACATCAAGCACGTCCCTTGAAATTGATGGATCTTTGACTTTACTTTTTAAAATAAATAATATAAAAATCGCCAACCTATCTTTTACTATTGTCCCCGGAAAAGCATTTGACGTAGATGAAGAGCATATAATCTACATATCCGGGTTGCAAAGAACCGGGAATCAGGTGAATAATATTAAAAAAGCTATAGATCACTTTGTAGATATTACACCTGCTGTAATACTTTTAAAATCATTAGAATCATTCGGGCTGTTTCTTGGCATTAACAAGCTTCTTGGTATAACAGCTGCCAATCAGCTTTCTTTCGGGTATACAGGTGATTATGACAAGTATTATGCAGTTTACGATGAGTTTTGGGAACTAAACGGCGGTAAGCTTATTAACGACAGTTATGTCATTCCATGCCCTATACCACAAAAAGACATTTTACTGATCAAGCAAACGCACCGCAACCGTGCCAGGAAAAAACGACAAAAATTGAGCGAAATATCGGCTGAATGCAGTTATAATATTAAGCAGGCGTTGGCTTGCGAAAACGATGATGACATTCCATAAATGCCGGTATATAGATTAATGACAGGACTTAAAAGGTCTTTCAAAATTCTCATTTCGTCATTTTAATCTATATTTGGGCTTCAAAAATTAAAAAAGACACAATGGCAAAGGCATCTGAAGTTAAAGTTGGCAATATATTACGTTATAACGGCGAATTAGTAACCGTTACCGAAGTGCTGCACCGTACCCCCGGTAAGGGCGGCGCGTTCTATTTAGATAAGTTCCGTAACATTAAAACCGGAAAAATTGTAGAGGCCCGTTTAGCTACAGACGAGCAGGTTGAAATTTGCCGTGTAGAAACTAACGACTATCAATACCTATACGATGATGGTGATTTCATGGTGATCATGAACAATGAGAATTATGAGCAATTCAATATTTCTAAAACATTATTGGGTTCTTCTGTCAGGTTTTTAAAAGAAGGAATGGACATTATTGTATCATTTGAAAGTGAAGAACCTATAATGGCCCAAATGCCTAATAACGTGGAGTTAGAAATTACCTACTCTGAGCCTGCAGTTAAAGGCGATACCTCATCGGGCGCGTTAAAAACAGCAACTACAGAAAATGGTGTAGAAATAAAAGTGCCTCTTTTTATAAACCAGGGCGATAAAATAAAAGTTGATACCCGTACCGGCGATTATATTGAACGGGTGAAATAAGCATTTTGCAAAAAAATTGGAAAAGCCTTAAATCGAAAGATTTAAGGCTTTTTGTTTTACGATAGCTTGATATGTTGTGGAACGACTATGGATTCATCCTGTTAAAATAATCGGCAATGGCAGCGTTATTCGCTTCTGCCCTTGATTCACTTGTGCCGAAGGTTAACTCATTTTTACCTTCATTCAATTGATTAAATATCGATTCCACAAAATCACTTACAGCAGGATGTTCATCGTGAATACCTTTGCCGCCCAGGTCGGTATTCAAGGCAGGTGGGATAATTTCTATCACTTCGGTATTTGTTGATTTCAATTGGTGCCTTAGCGATAAAGTAAACGAACGCATAAACGCCTTGGTAGCGCAATAAACAGGTACTTTTGAAAGTGGTACAAATGCCAGCCCGGAGGTAACATTCATGATAGTGTCCGGAGACTTTAATTTTAAAAACAGGCTGGTTAAATGAAGCGGCGCGGTAACGTTCGTGGCTATTTCATCATTAGCTTTATCATAAAAGCCATCAGCAGAAATATCCATCCAGTTTTGGATGCCTGCATTATTAACTAATACATTCAGATCGGGGTGTTCTGCAGATATCCACTTAAATAGTTCTTCCCTGCCTGCATCGTTACTTAAGTCACATTGATGCGTAATAACCCCGGCAAGTTTAGCTGAGGCTTCTGCCAAAGCGTCTTCGCGCCTGCCGCAGATGATAACCGTATTGCCATCTTTAATAAACCTTTCGGCAAGGCCAAAACCGATGCCGCTGGCGCCACCGGTAACCAATATTTTATTGTTGCTTAATTTCATGTTTTCTGATTGATTTTATCATACAAAGATGAGCGTAAAAACCGGAACCTTGTTTACGGGATTCAATCCATTGTTTGCAAAAATCAAACCATGGCTTATGGCAAAGTGTTGTATTGCTATAATTTACTTAGAAGATAAAAACATACTGCCAAAACCACAAAAT
>Ga0207153_1247_pt1 | contig 9931 bp, 6 predicted proteins | sample Alteio_BWMinHeat_27_FD_153580 | JGI IMG/M metagenome (GOLD analysis project Ga0207153, IMG submission 153580) | Enriched cells from forest soil in Barre Woods Harvard Forest LTER site, Petersham, Massachusetts, United States -... | ecosystem: Environmental > Terrestrial > Soil > Temperate forest >...
AACAGCATTGCCATGCTCATCAAACACATGGCCGGGAACATGCGCTCCCGTTGGACCAATTTTCTGGACAGCGACGGAGAAAAACCCGATCGTCATCGCGACCGCGAGTTTGAGATCGATCCGGCGACAACCCGCGGGGATGTCATGCGATGGTGGGAGGAGGGATGGCGCTGCGTATTCGATGCCATCACGCCGCTCACGCCGGATGACCTCAAGCGAAAAGTTTTGATTGCCGGCCGCGAGCACACCGTCATGCAGGCGATTACGCGTCAGCTATTGCATTACGCGGGGCACGTCAATCAGATTGTGCTGCTCGCCAAACATTTTCGTGGTCCGAGATGGAAATCGCTGAGTATTCCGAAAGGTCAGTCAGAAACATTCGCTCGGCAGTTTGAGAAAATGCACGCTGAAAGATCGCAGGTTACTGTCACGAAATGATCGCGTCGTTGGCGGGGATGCTAGCAGGACCTTGCTTCTGGGAAGCTAGTTTTCCAGCAGCGCCGGAGCCGTCGCCAGCAGTCCTGCCGCCAGTTCCAGGTCATGCAAATCTTCACGACTGAAGTCCTGGGAAAGCTTCTGGTCCAAACTTTTGCGCGAAATCTGAATTACGCCCACGACTTTCGATTCCCGATCCATGATTGGAACCGACATCAGTTTTTGAATGGGTGGTGGCGTCGCCGCATCTTCAAACTCACTGCCACTGCCGCCGCTTCCGGCGCCGGGCTTGATGGTTTCAAAGATGCTCGCATGCTTCACGCGGGCAAAGTTGTTGAAGATTTCCGCTTTCTTGCTCAATGCCGTGTGCGCCGCGACCGCCTTGCTCGAAAGCGGAATCGCGCCGGTCGTCCGCAGGTATTCCGGGAAAATAAAGCGAAGCAATCCTTTTTCCAGCCGTAACAGCGCGACCTCGGTGTATTGCACGCGAAAAACTTTGGCCAGCACCATGCACAAATCGAGCGGAGTCACTCCCTGCCCCAGCACAGTTCCCAGTGGCAACAGGTGCTCAGGAAGTACAACCTCTTCCATCATTCCCGGATCGTTGTTTTGCGTCATATGAGGTTCGCGCCCGCGCTTTTGCGGACAGCACGTCAACTGTACCGCACTTCGCGCGCCACAAGGTACTTCCGAAAGTAACGGGTTGACGGATCGTAAATCCTTTGTTTTCAGCGCGGCCGCGAATTGAGCAGACCATCCAGCGCAGTAACCGCCACTTCCGTGCCCGCCACAAACCCGCAATCCCCTGACAGTTTGTGTCATGCGTCGCCTTCCTCTGCATCTTCGCCGGGGTCAGCCAAGCTCCCTTTCTTTTCACAGCGGAAACTCATTACACTGACCAGCATATGACCATCCCGACTCAACCGAATGTGAAGCTAGCGAACGGCCCTGACTACCGCGAGAGCTACGCCAACAGCGTGCAGATGCGGGTGAATATCTGGGATTTTTTCCTCGTCTTCGGCACCCTGCAGCAACAGACTGAAACGCAGGTCGAAATCCGCAACATCCAGGGAATCTACCTCAGCCCGCAACAGGCCAAAGCGTTGCTCGGACTCCTGCAGCAGAACATTGCCGGCTACGAAAGCGCTTTCGGAGAAATCAAACTCGACCCGCGCATGAACCCGGCCGGGCCGGTGCACTAGTCGTTAGATTCTTCGCCACGGATTGACACGGATTCACGCGGATCAAAACAAAATGACCAAAGAACGATCCGTGAAGATCCGTGGGAATGCGTGGCTGATTGGTGCGCACCCGGCTGTCACGTTCGCGATCATCCTGATCGCGATTTTTCTGCTGCACGCGCCCCTGCTGCAACTCCCTTATTTCTGGGACGAAGCTGGATACTACGTCCCCGCCGCCCGCGATCTATTGTTGAGCGGAAGTCTTATCCCTCACTCAACCGTTTCGAACGCTCACCCTCCGTTGGTGCTGGCCTGGCTCGCACTGTGGTGGAGAGTCGCAGGCTATGCCCCGCTCGTGACCCGCTCCGCCATGCTGGTGGTTGCAGCCTTCTCTTTGCTCGGGCTCTTCCGCCTTGCCGAACGCGCGGCTAACACTGAAGTCGCAGTGGCCTCCGTATTGTGCACAGCGTTGTATCCGGTGTTTTTTGCCCAGAGCTCGCTCGCGCACGTCGATCTTGCCGCTGCCGGACTCACCTTCTGGGCTTTGTACGCCTACGTCGAAGAGCGTCCGGTTGCGGTCGCGGTCTGGTTTTCACTGGCCGCGTTGGCGAAGGAAACTGCGATTCTCGCGCCGATGGCGCTGGCGGCCGGGGAGCTTCTGCGCTTGGTTGTCCCGCGTTTCGTCGACCTTGGGTGGCGCAGCGCTTCCAGCGCTGCGAAAGAAGGTCCCGCTAAGGTCGCGGCTTCAGCCGCTGAGGGACTCCTTTCTCGCCCCACCTGCCGCCTGCTGCCTTTACTGCTCCCGCTGCTGCTGTTGACCCTCTGGTACACCTATCACTACGCTCGCACCGGCTACGTCCTCGGCAATCCCGAATTTTTCCGCTACAACGTCGCCGCCACGCTCGACCCTCTACGATTCCTTCTCGCGCTCGCCCTTCGGCTGTGGCAAACCTTCGGCTACCTGCACCTATGGATGCTGACGCTGGCCATGCTGCTGGCTATGCTCCTACCGCCAGTTCCAGACCATGTAGGGACGGGCGCATTCGCCGGTCCGGCCGAACGAAGTTCGGCGGCCAACGTCCGGCAGCGCATCCCCATACCCGTGCAGCTTGTTTTTCTCGTCGTCGTGGCCGCGTACGTGATCGCGATGGCGCTCATCGGCGGCGCCGTCCTCGCACGTTACATGCTGCCCGCCGTGCCGCTCATCATCATCCTGGCTGTCTCAAAGTTGCGCCGGCGTCTCCGCTACTGGCCCGCCGCGGTTGTTGCTATCGGACTCGCATTCATCGCTGCGTGGTTCTGGAATCCGCCCTACGGATTCTCCCCCGAAGACAACCTCGCCTACCGCGACTACATCCTCCTCCACCAGAATGCCGAGCGCTTCCTTGAAGCGCGCTACCCCATGGCGCGCGCGCTCACCGCCTGGCCCGCCTCGGACGAACTCACCCGTCCCTGGCTCGGCTACACGACGCGCCCGGTCCAGGTAGTACGCATCGAAGATTTTTCGCTGGAAGAAATTCTCTCCGCCGCCGATTTCCGTTCTCACTTCGACGTGGCTCTCGTCTTTTCCACAAAATACGATCCCGGTCCCACGCTATTGAGCCGCTCTCAGAGGTGGATCGAACTGAAGCGCCGCTTCTTTGGTTTCCACCGCGATCTGCCCCCCGCCGCCACGGCGCAGATTCTTGGCGGCCGCATCGTGTACTCAGCGGAGCACAAAGGCCAGTGGATCGCGGTGATTGAGATAGAGAAAGAAGAAGAGATTCTCAACGCCAAGCACAATGCACATGCTATTCCCGGCATACCCGCATTCGTGCAATGAAAACCCGGCGCCCAGCAGAGACGGCTGGTTTCAGTAGCAGAGAGAAAGATCTGAGCTAGCCCGGCGGGCCTATCTCAGCATGAGGTGGCAGGAGTGCGTCTTGATCACAAGCCAGACCTCTTTGCCGGGCTCCAGCTGCAGCGCGTCGCGCGCGGCGAGCGTGAGGTGAACTTCCATCTCTACACGGCAATTCACGCGCGCCGCCACAATCACATCCCGCTGCTCCAGAGACAAAATTCGGCCGGGAAGGACATTGCGCGCGCTGAGTCCCACCGGCGCTGCCGTCGCCAGCAAAATATCACCCGCGCGGATTCCAACCCGCATCACCGACCCCACGCCTCCGCGTACCAACGGCGTTTCCAGCAGAACGGGATTTCGCTCATCCGATGCCGTCAATCGGCAGGTCATGGTTCCGCGCTCCGGGCGCACTGCCTCCACCGCTGCGGTAAAGACATTTTCAAATCCGGCCAGCTGCGCCACCGTTTCCAGCAGCGGCGCGGTCATCACTTCATGCGGAGTGCCCTCGGCCACCACTCGTCCGGCATCCAGCACAATCACGCGTTCGCCCAGGGCAAACACTTCTTCGCGGCTATGGGTCACGTAAAGAATGGGAATGCGGTGAGCCCGGTTCCATGCTCGCAAGTCGTCGATGATCTGTGCCTTGGTCGCTGCATCGAGCGCCGCCAGCGGTTCGTCCAGCAGCAGCACCGCTGGATCGGTCACCAGCGTCCGCGCCAGTGCCGTGCGTTGATTCTCTCCGCCTGAGGTTTCGCGTGGATATCGCTTCGCCAGATGAGAAATGCGAAAGGCGCGAAGAATCTCGTCGGCTTTTGCCCGGCGCGCAGTCTGCGGCAACTGCGCCAACCCGTACTCGACATTCTGTGCGACGGTGAGGTGAGGGAAGAGCGCGAGGTCCTGAAATACATATCCTGCGCGGCGTTTGGCGGGCGGGAGATCAACGCCTCGATCGGCATCGAACCAGACGCGCTCGCTGGCCACAATTCTTCCGGCATCAGGCTTTGCCAATCCCGCAACGCAATCGAGCAGCGTCGTTTTTCCCGCGCCGGACGCGCCAAAAAGAATCGTGAATCCGGGCGCAACCCGCAATGCAACGTCGAGTGCGAATTCGCGCCCTTGCGCAGCATAGATTTTTCGGAATCTACCTTCCAGCATGGGGCCAGTCGGTTCATCGGCGGCAGACACGGTCGCCGCTGAAACCACGCCGACTTCGGCAGTGCGCGCATCGTTCATTCGTATCTATTTTACGAGTCCAACCGACCAGGGCTTGCGATTCACCCCATAAACTATGGTTAGCACCGCAAAGCAAAATGCGAGCAGCAGCAATGCCGTCGCATTCGCCCCGGCGTAGTCCGAAGCCTGCACCCGGTCGTAGATATCGATGGAAACCGTCCGCGTGACGCCGGGAATATTCCCACCCACCATCAGCACGACTCCGAATTCGCCCATCGTGTGCGCGAAGCTCAGCGCCGCGCCCGTCACTAGTCCTGGAACCGACAGAGGCGCAACCACGCGAAAAAAAGTTCGCAGCGGGGAAGCGCCGAGCGTCGCAGAAGCCGCCATCAGCTTGCGATCCACGCCGGCGAACGACGCGGCGAATGGCTGGACCGCGAAGGGCAAACTGTAAAGAATCGATCCGATCACGAGGCCGCTGAACGTGAAGGCCAGTGTGTGCCCGGTCCGTGAAATCCACCATCGCCCTAGGGGGCTGTGGGGACCCAGCGCGATCAGCACATAAAACCCCAGCACCGTCGGCGGCAAAACAATCGGCAGCGCCACGACCGCTTCCACCAGAAACTTCCCGCGCCAGCGCGAGAACGCAATCCAGTACGCCAGAGGAATTCCGACCACCAGCAGGGCCGCTGACACCATCACCGCCAACTGAAATGTGAGCCAGAATGCCTGCCAGTCAATGGTCATGATGAAGTATTGGAGCGGCGGACGCCCTCGTCCGCCGGGTTACGGCACCGTGAACCCAAACTTCCGCAGCACGTCCGTCGCTTCCTTCGTCTTCACATACTCCTCAAACTCTGCCGCTTCCTGCTTATGCTGCGACCGCGACACCACCACCACGCCCTGCGCCAGCGCCGGATACGCGTCCGCTGGAACCACCCAATATTTCCCCTTGCCCTTCATCGCCGGTGCGGACGCATGCGCCAGCGCCACAAATCCCACCTGCGCATTGCCCGACTCCGCAAATTGCGCTGCCTGCGAGATATTCTCGCCCAGCACCAGGCGGTCGGAGATTCGCTCGTACAGCCCATAATGTTTCAACGCCGCCACCGCGGCCCGCCCGTACGGAGCATGCTGCGGATTCGCAATCGCAATCTTCTTCACCGCGGGATCGAGCAGCACGTCCATCCCCTTGTGCTCCACGTCCAGCGAAGAATCCGCCGGCACCCACAGCACCAGCTTTCCCACCGCATACTGATACAGCGTCGCGCCATCGGCCTGGCCCGCGCTCACCAACTGCCGCGGATAGTCCATGTCCGCGGAGAAGAAAACGTCGAACGGCGCCCCATTCTGAATCTGCTGCGTCAGCGCGCCCGACGCTCCAAATGACAGCTTCACTTTCACGCCCGTCTTGTGCTCGAAGTTATCGGCGACTTCCTGCAGAGCTGTGCTCAAATCCGCCGCTGCCGCGACCGTGATTTCCCGGCCGCTCGTTTTTTCCTGCGCCCATGATGCGCCTGCTCCAACCAGCAGGCACAACGCTACCGCACAGGAAAAGATGTCTGGAATTCTGGTCGCCCGCTTCAAATGTATCTCCTTGTCCCGTGGTGCCAAAATCTGGGGTGCCCCATTTCTCCCCGATTTTGGGAGAAGTGGGGATTTTTCATTTTCCCAAAGTGGTCCAAACCCGCGTCGCAATCCCGCTTTTGAATTGATTCGCGCCCTTACCGTTCCCATACTGGCAGTCGGACAATGCTCAGTCAGATCATGTCAACTTATCACTTTCACCGCCGTATGCGCGCCTTCGTGCTCATTCTAAGTTTCCTTGGCTTGCCAGGTGTTTTCTTAGTCGCTCCATCCACATTCGCACAAGGCGCTCGTCCACACTTCCCGAACGCTCCGGCTGCTGACTCCGACCGAGACCATGTGAAAGAGCGCAATCGATGGTTCTTCCGCGGGCGCATCGTTCCTGGCATGGCCCCCGGCAAATCGTCTGCCGAACTGCGCCGGCGTGCCTATCAGTCCAAGCTGCAGATGCGCGGGCAAACACAGCGACGAGCGGTTCTCGCTGCCGCCGCAAACTCGACCGCTCAAACATCGCCTCAGCCTTCATCCCTTGCCTGGACGCCCCTCGGCCCGGTCCCGCTGGCCTCCGACGCCACCGGCAACGGCACGCAGGACTATCACCAGGTCACAGGCCGTGCCACGGCCATCGCCATCGATCCCGCCGATCCCAGTGGCAACAGCGTTTACGTCGGCGGCGCACAGGGTGGGATCTGGAAGTCCACCAACGCCGCCAACGCCGTTGCGAACTCCGTAACCTGGACTCCGCTCACCGACGATGAAGCAACGCTCTCGATTGGCTCGATCGCCATCCAGCCCGGCAACAATAATCCCGCCAACAGCGTAATCCTCGCCGCGACCGGCGAAGCCAACAACTCCGCCGACTCCTATTTTGGCCTCGGCATTCTGCGCTCCGCCGACGCCGGCAACACCTGGACTCTGATTTCTACAGGCAACGGCGGCGCGCTTTCATTCAGCGGGCTCGGCGGAACGCGCATGGCCTTCAGTACCGCACCGCCAAACACGGTCGTCTCCGCCATGGCCGCAACTTCGGAAGGCATGAAAGACGGCGCGATCACCGCCAACACCATGCGCGGCCTCTACACTTCGACAGACGCCGGCCAAACCTGGAACTACGATGCCCTCCTCGATCCCGGCAACGCGCCGACCGACGCGACCTCAGCCACATCGGTCGTCTACAACGCAAGTGCGGGAATGTTCTTTGCCGCCATCCGCTACCACGGCTTTTACTCTTCGCCCGACGGCGTGACCTGGACTCGCCTGGGTGCTCAGCCCGGAGGCTCTGCGCTCAACCCAACCGCCTGTCCGCCGCAATCTACCTCGAACAACCGCGGCTGCCCCATCTACCGCGCCGAACTCACCGTCGTTCCCGGCCGCAACGAAATGTACGCCTGGTACGTTCACTTCACTTCGTCCGGACTCGCCGATGCCGGCATCTGGCAGAGCCTCAACGGTGGCGCCTCGTGGACCTCCATCGCCGACACCGCCATCGACAACTGTGGAGACCAGGACGGCTGCGGCGTCGAGCAAGGCGATTACAATCTCGAGCTGCTGGCAGTTCCCAACGCCTCGTCGGCAACGGATCTCTACGCTGGCGCTATCAATCTCTTCAAGTGCTCCATCAACGCTCAGAATCCCGCTTGCGTGTCCCCGCCGTTCCTCAACCTTACGCACGTCTACGGATGTGTCCCCCTGGCCGCACCTGCCCACGTCCATCCCGACCAGCACGCGCTCGCCTACATGATTCCAACTTCCGGCAGCGATTCGGGAAACGATTTGATGTACTTCGCCAACGACGGCGGCCTCTACCGCGCGCTCGACGGCTTCGGAGGTTTGACCTCCGGCTCGTGCGCCGGCACGAATCAGTTCGACGATCTCAACCGGAACCTGGGATCGATGACCCAGTTCGTCAGCTTCTCCGAGCATCCCAGCGATGCCAACACGCTGCTTGGCGGCACGCAGGATAACGGCTCGCCTGCCACCAATCGGGCAACCACCAGCACGAACTGGAGCAACGTTCTCGGCGGTGACGGCGGCTACACCGCGATCGACCCTAACACCCCCGCGAATTTCTTTGCCTCCAACCCGGACATTGCCCCCGGCGGCCTCGGCATTCAGCTTTGCCCTGACGGAGTGAACTGCAACAACAGCACCTTCAATTTCGTCGTGACCAGCAGCAACGTTGGCGGCGACGACGGCGACTTCTATTTCCCCTATATTCTCGATCCGCAATCGACGAGTGCGCTGTTGGTCGGGACGTGTCGCGTCTGGCGCGGTCCGCGCGCCGGTGGCGGGTACACAGTGCTGAGCCCCAACTTCGACACCTTCGGCTCGGGAGTCTGCTCCGGAAGTGAAGTGAACCTGGTGCGCGCTCTCGCCGCCGGAGGCCCCACCGATAGCAACGGATCAAAAGTCATCTACGCCACCACCAGCGGAAACGGCCCGCTGGATCGTTCATCGCCCGTCGGCGGCCATGTCTGGGTCACAAAGAATGCGACGAACGGAGCTTCCAGCTTCACCGACGTTACCGCCAGCGGCCCGCAGGGCACCATCAATCCCAATCAGTTCCCCATCTCTTCCGTGGCGATCGATTCCTCCGATCCTACGGGGGCAAGCGCCTATGTCACGGTGATGGGTTTCACAGGAGGTTCGGGCCATGTTTGGAAGACAACGAACTTCGGCGGCAACTGGACCGATTTCACCGCCAACCTTCCCGACTCGCCCGCCAACGCCGTCGTGGTCGATGCGGTAAACAAGAACGCTTACGTCGGCACGGACGTCGGTGTCTTCGTCAGCTCAACTTCCACGGCGAACTGGACCGAAGTCGGCCCAGCGCCCGGCCCCAGTGCCGCCGGATTTCTCCCCAACGTCGCCGTCACCGCGCTCGCCATCTTCAACTCCGGAGGCGAAGAACTCCTGCGCGCATCGACCTACGGACGTGGCGTCTGGCAATGGCCCATCGCCGCCATGGCCGACTACCAGCTCTCGATCTCCAATTCTCCGCTGACCGCCTTTCCCAACCAGATCGCCACGTTCAACGGAACCGCTGCCAGTGTGAACGGTTACGCCAGTCCGGTGACGTTAACCTGCGTTGCTGGAACGACCGCTCCGCCGGCGACCTGCACCGTTCCGCAATCGCCGCTCACACCCGGGCCCAACGCCACATTCACCGTGAACGCTTCAGCAGCGACCGGGATTTACAACTTCAACCTGCAGGGAGTCGGCACCGACCCAAATAGCGTTACGCACCAGATCCCGCTGACCATGCAGGTGGTCGACTTTACGCTGAGCAAGCCGTCCCCCGCCAGCGTGACCGTGCCCCGCGGGACCGCGTCGTCTCCCGTGAATTTCCAAATCACCGCCGCCGGATCGTTCAATCAGCCTGTCACCGTCTCCTGCAGTCCCGGCATCGCCAACGCCACCTGCACGCTCACGCCGTCCCCGACGGTCACTCCCACTGCCAACAATCCCGTCACCATGACCGCCAGCGTCACCGTGCCCGCCACAACCGCGACCGGCCACTACACCGTGACTTTGCAAGCCACCACCGCCGGAGCGCCCGCCGCGCTCTCCACCGACTTCGTGGTGAAGGTCACTGCCAACCCCGACTTCATTCTTACGGAACCCTCTTCATTTCCGGAGGTCAACTTCGGCAGCACCGGCACAAGCGGTCCCCTCTCGATTACTTCGCAAGATGGATTCACTGGCGCCGTCACTC
>Ga0207153_1248_pt1 | contig 9904 bp, 6 predicted proteins | sample Alteio_BWMinHeat_27_FD_153580 | JGI IMG/M metagenome (GOLD analysis project Ga0207153, IMG submission 153580) | Enriched cells from forest soil in Barre Woods Harvard Forest LTER site, Petersham, Massachusetts, United States -... | ecosystem: Environmental > Terrestrial > Soil > Temperate forest >...
GCACTTCTGCCCAAGCTTTACCTGCGACGGCATTCTCAGTAGGCGTTGCTTCCGGTGATCCATTCAACGGCTCGATGGGCGAGTTTATCATGTACGACCTCATTGGCGGCATTCCCAGCGGTTCTCGAACCTCAATCGAAAACAATCAAAAGGTGTTGGGGTACGCCGTGAAATCGATGGTGCTAGCGAAGTGGTTTTTGATAGCTGCAATTATCTGCTTGGTAGGTCCTTCTTTTGCGGCGATGCAGGAAAATCCTGGTGAACCAACCGGCAAGAACCAGCTCGGCCTGAACGGCATAGCGCCCTATACGAATATTTGGCCGTTCCTGAACCTGACAAAGATATCCGGCGGCTTATTTGTGATGGGGATAACCCCCGTCATCAGCAATGCGACGTGGGCCTCTACCAATGGCGGGACCGCGACGTTCACGACGACCAACGCACAGGGATTTTATGCGGGCACTCCGCAACCTGGCTGGTTGGTTCAAACTCAAAACATGGTGCCATCTGGCTATAACGTCAACGCGACGGTCAGTAAGATCGCGGGTGTTAACGGAGTCAGTTCTAATTCCACCAGCATCACCCTTACCGTCAATTCCGGTGCTGCCATTATGCTCGGTTTAAATTTGGTTGCCGATCCGGGATCTACAACTCCCGGAAATGCCCAGGGCGTTCCCAACGGAACGCGGATCATTTCGCAAACAAGTGGCACAACGGGCGGCTCTGGCGTCTACGTCACCAATAATCCGACGACCACTTCCGGGGATTATCTGATAACCACCAATGCCTGCATCCAACACGTTCGACTGTGCCATGGCCATGAGCCCCGGGGCGGCAGAGTGCCAAGCGGCGGATGCAGCAGCTCGGATGCTTCCGCCTTCCATTCTTGCCAAGCCACGATGCTGACTTCGATCGGATAGAAGCGGTACTTTGCTTCAACAACTTCAAAAAAGCCAGTTGTCGCATCAGCATTGACCAAGACCATTGGCAGTGATCAGTCCAGTAATCGCGTTATCGTGGCGCTAACAACTGCATTTTGGAATAGAACATTAACCGTGTTTGAGCTAAGCGAGGCTTGGTTCAACGCCGCTGGTGTAGCACACACAAAAAGAATTGCGGGTTGGCTGTTAATCGTGTTGACCGCACCACTCTGGTAATAATAGGCGCAAGCGCGATCGTGCCTTGTGTTAGGTTAAAACCGCCGCCGCTCTGATCATACCAAGTGATGACCTTGCAAGTCTTGCCGTTGCAAAATGTCGATAGTGGACGTGGTGTCCAGAACGTTAGCGAAAAACCCGATATTTGATATTTGCGGTTGTGTTGCCAGTCGTTTCTTGAACTGGATCGCGTTGCCAGCATAGGAGCATACGTCACTCGAAAAAAATTGAACAACTCCTCGTTTCTCAACCCGAGGATCTTGAGTCGGCTTCATTAAAAGCCATCCAAATTTGCCGAAGCGTTCTGAATATCAGCTGCTCTGTATAGGCCCGCTGTCTGTATCTTTCGCCACCTAGACAATATGAGCAGGAGCCCCAACGGCAGTCTTGTCCGAAGGCACATTAATTAGAACGACACTGTTTGCGCCAATTCTCGCCCGATCTCCAATGGAGATTTTTCCAAGCACTTTTGCCCCAGCCCCCATATATACGCCTGAACCGACGACAGGGGCGCCATCTTCAGCTAATTGCCCGATCGTCACTTGTTGCATGATCAAACAATCGTCGCCGATCTTGGCGTCTTGGTGGATGATCACGCCGTTTGGGTGCGGGAGCCGAAGTCCCTTTCCGATCGTTGCATCTGGATGAATGTCGGATCCAGTCATAACGGTTAGAATGAAATGCTTGATGAGAAAGTACCGATACAAAAGCACTGCGACCGCGCCATTTTTGCTTTTGTAGTATTGATAGTTCTGGATGCTTCGCAGTAGAGCACCGCTCATATTGAACAGATGGTTCATAGATCAAAGCCTGGAATGCTTTCGTAGATATCTAACATCTTCGCGCGTTGATATCGATTGTGCAATTCAATCTGGATTGCATCCAGCATTTCGAACCTTCGTCTGTACATCCCGCGTTTCTTTGCTGGGATATCCTCGAGCTTCTTGCGAGAGGCATTTACTTCCAATTCAAAAAACTCCCGGCTGACCCTTTTGCCGCCTCGGTCATCCCATATTTCATCGTAGTTAGTGGAAAATTCTTTGGACGGGTCGCCAAAAAAGGGATGCCGATGATGCCGCGCTTCATCGGAGACCGCTAAAATCCTTTTAACTCCGATCTCAGCGCACAGCATCTTGAAAATTTCAAAGGTGAGGTCTCTTGGCCTCATCCCTGATGATGCTTTTGTCAGATCACGGTAGTCATCTATCGCACCTTCGAGGTCACGCCCCTGAATTGCCCCAACGACCGCAGTCAGGCCGCCATTGTCCATCAGCGAAAACGCCAGCGAGAACATTCTTACCCTGTTGAAAAACAGGTTAATAACTAAATTGCCCTCTCGCATGAACCATTTTGGCTGATCGAGGACGATCCATAGATCGCTCCTTATAAATCCCAGGTCACCCAAGACAACTTTATCATTCGCCCCAAGATCAACGGGCTTTCCCAGGGCTTCAACGAGTTCACAGTGTTGGGTAATTCGCTCAAGCCTTTCACGTGGTCTCCAAGCGGCACATTGATAGGGCCAGACCACAGCGCCAATGGTTTCGGGCCTTTCGCGAATTAGCCTTCCAATAACTGATTCACGCGGCGAATTTACGAGATTGTAAGCCACTTCCTGCGTTAACAGACAACTAAGAACCAACCGAGCCCGCCGCGGCCAATACTTGATATTGCTCTCCGGATAGACGGAAGCCGAAAGAAACCACAACTTTGAAAAATTACCAAAAGACAAACAAAACCTCGATTAAGAGCAAGGAAACAGGGCAGAGACAGGGATAGACTAGCGATATCAGAGCCGGAGCGAAAGATAAGCATTTTTTTTAACAGTATGGCGGGGCGGCTCTGTAGTTACCCCACTTATTGGGGTTTTTGGCAATTGTCTTTTTCACAAAATTGCCTAGTGATTGTACGTTTACTTTTGCTCCTAAGGGAACAGCCTGTGCCGCCTCTCGCGTCGCGGCGACGTGATCGTTGTCTACGCAACCGTTTCGCCGTCATGCGAAGGTCCAGCTTCGTCAGCCGCCTCCTTGATACCAAATAGACTCAAGGCTAATCACAGCTTGAGTAGCCAGGTCGCCCGGCAATTTCGCCCCGTTCCGCCCTTCTGCATGCGTGCAGCAGCGCACTTTCGAACAATTTAGAGCTGGCTTGCCATGAGCTGTCAGACACCGTTTCGAATGCGTTTGATGATAAGATTTCCCATTTTTCATTGTCCTGTGTCAGTACCCATTCGACCCCCTCCGCAAGTGCATCCACATTATCAATATCGACCAAAACCCCGTTCCAGCCCGACTTGATCACCTCTTCCGGCCAGCCGGTCCTTGTCGAAACGACAGGAGTTCGACAAGCCATGGCTTCCATCGCAGGAAGATTGAATCCCTCGCTCCGGCTCGCGGTGACCCAGACATCACATTGATCGTAGACATGCCGGATCTTGTCTTGCGGCGGAGAAAAGAAAAAGTCCGTTCCTTCTGGTAAGGGCAGGTGCGCGCGGAGACGTTCACTTCCGAAAGATACAATCCGCATGCCAGGGAGCCGCATGCGAACCAACTTCAGAGCGGCCAGTGAAACATCTAACCCTTTGAATGGAACGCTAGAATAAAGAAAACCCACTGTAGGTATGGCTTGCTTTCTCCTAACTGGAGCAAAGAATTGCAGCTTGTCGATGCTATTCGGCACAAGATCGACGACAACGTCGCGATATTCCACCGCCATTACATGCTTCAGCCATTGGGCTATCACGACTTTGTGCAGGGGCAATTCGTAGGTTGCGCGGCTTCGTTCGACCGGCAAATACGGAAATACTTCATGGTGTTGAATGAAGTAAACTTTAGCTCCCTTCTCGGGAGCGAGGGCGTTGACCCACTCGGCGGTTTCCCACCATGTTGCAATGACCACATCGGCATCGGGAACATCTGTATCTATGACCGGACGCGATCGTTCGAGGACCTTGTGGTTAAGTCCGCGGCCGTCGAGGTGCGACTGACAGTCTATTCGATCGACGGCGCTAAACTTTTTCTGCGACCACGATTTTAACTTTTGCCAGATCGGCGGAGGTACAACAGGCTGAGAAACCAAAAGCACCTTATGGCCCATCCGCACTAATTCCTGCGCGTACTCCGCAACAACCCTAATACCTCCTGCCATCCCGGCATGGGGCAAAATAAACGTGATACGCACTCTGCCTGCCTATCAATCCGCTAATATGATGAAGTTCCAAGTCGCCCGACGCGGCGAATATTCTGCCAAACTTTTAAGTCAACAACAACACTGCTCCGACCTTAGCTGTGTCTTGAACCGATACTCTAGAGTCTTACGCCCCCTGAGAAGGCTGCAAACTTGGCGTTAAGCTATACGAAGACAGCTACTATCAACGACAATCCAACAAGCAAAAAGGGTAGATCTATCCCCGGTTGCCAAAAAGAACGCCGCGCATAAACAAAGGCATGGAAAGGATAAACTAACCACTGGGTTGCTACCAGACCAAGAATAAGTCCTTGTGCAGCACCAAAGTAAGCGCCGATAATCGTTGCCAGCGTTTGAATAGTTAGCTGTATGGTCAGCAAAACTGTTACCGTTCGGATTTCGCCTTTTGCCCATAGGACAGAACCGTACGAAGCGATAAGAGCCTGCGGAAGCACACTCAACGCCAAGATCTTCAGCATTGAGCCAACTGGCTGATATCTCCCGTCGTATAGAACTCCAATCAAACGTTCTCCAAACGCAATGAACATGACTGCTATCACTAGACAGGGGATGATCAGGACCAAGCGGCTCTTCTTCAGCGATTCTTTTAGCTTTTCAGGTCGTTCGCGGATTATCTCTGAAAATGCGGGAAAAAGGACGCGCGAACCGACTTGTTGGGTAATCTGGAAGGGCAGAAGACATAAGGCAGTAGCCAGCGAAAAAAAAGCGAGCTCCCGAACGTCAATCAAACCAGCGACGAGAAGCCTATTGCCTTCACCTACAAGAAATGTGAGGGCGGTGCTTATGAAAACCCATCCGCCAAATGATCTGATCGCGTCAAGGGATTCTATATGCCACACAAAACGATTTCGAATGCCCTTAAGCCAAACATGACTCGCAAGCGTCCTGATCGCACTTGCAGCGATATTCCCAACTACTAAAGACCAAACGGACCCAGTCATCCATGCGAAGCCAACTACAATCACTAACGAAATTAGGGCTGTACCGATGTCAATCAGGGTAATCGACGCAATTCCTAAGTTACGATTAGCTGATGCAATATTTGTTGACGCTAAGCCGCCCAAAATGGCTGTAAGTCCTATCGCCGGTAGCAAGAAAGCTATCTCGTGATTGCCGTAAGCATAGGCAACGGGCGCCGCCAAAATACAAGTTGTAACCCAGATTAAGGCACCTCTAATTACCTGTACGGTCCAAGCAGTGTTCAGAAATCTTGAACTTTGCCCTTTATTCTGGATTATAGCTTGTTCTACTCCTATGTCTGACAGCATAGTAACACCCGCTAACACGGATTGAACGATGGCCATCAGACCGAAAGCTTCGGGAAATAAAAGCCTCGTGAGAACTAGATTGCCGACGAAACGAATTATTTGGGCAAAACCATAGCCAAACAGGGTCCATCCCCCCGCACGGAGGACACGATCCAGCAGCCGTATGTTTCGCGGGCCTGCTTGTATTTGCTGTATGGTCATAGACGCTCACGTTGCCCTGGCATCGTCTAACTTGAACTTTACTCTTATAAACAAGCGCCCTAAACTTCGCAAAAGGCTGCGTTTTATGGCAGAACTCTCAAATAAAGGATAATCTCTTAAATGTGCCGGCGCTTTGAGCATATGTGCTGACGTTCTTAGCCTCACGCGAGGATCCAAACCAAGAATCGGGCGCATAAGATAAAAAGTCAAATTCGCACTTTGAAAGCCGAAACGCTTGAGAGGACTGCCGTTGAACCTTATTCTAGAACGTTAGAAGCGCCAGTTTATGCCGAACACTTTTGCTTTCATTATGCTTGTGGTTTGGCCAATAGTGGTAATTGTCTTGTTTTCGACAAGGCAACCAGGTTCGGCGACGCTCTTGACGTTTTTGGGAGCCCAACTGCTTCTTCCTGTCGGTGCCGTGATCAAATTCGAGATGATCCCTCCGTTCGATAAGAACTCCATTGCGAGTATATCCGCTCTGGTCGGATGTTTAATATCAGTGCGCCGTCCCAAATCAAAACGACGGAAATTCTGGCTTACAGATTTGCTCATATTTCTTTTCGTTTTGTGTCCGTTCATTAGCGGAGTTCTAAACGACGACCCTATTGTCGTAGGCGGCACGGTGGTGCCAGCCGTGGGCCTCTATGACGCGTTATCCTCAGCCGAAAATGCGATGATATTTCTTATACCATTTTTTATCGGCAGATCCCTTTTTCGAGAAGCGGCTGACATCGAGACTATCATGCGAATTTTAGTCGTTGGCTGGCTTTTTTATTCTGTTCTTATCCTTTTCGAAATTAGGATGGGGCCCCAATTGCACGAGTGGCTTTACGGATATTCCGAAGGTTTAGCTATTGAAGTGCGCGAAGGCGCAATGCGCCCAAGGGTGTTTACGGGCAACGGACTGCTGCTCACCTTCTTTGAGATGACAGCTGCAGTTGCTTCGACCGCATTGTGGCGAATTGGCGTCAGGGTTCTAAATCTAAATGGGGGCTTTGTGACGGCCTATCTCAGCGTGGTATTGGTTTGGTGCAGAAGCCTCGGCGCTATTCTATACGGTATTACGCTGGTTCCTCTCGTTCGGTTTGCCAGTCCTCAAATGCAAGCGCGCATTGCGAGCGGGCTCGTGCTAGTTTCCTTACTTTATCCAATGTTGCGCTTAGCCGATCTTTTCCCTACACAATTTCTAGTTGAAATGGCGAATAATGTAAGTACGGACCGGTCAAATTCACTTGAATACCGTTTTATGCAGGAAGACTTACTTCTGAAGCATGAAATAGATCGATTTGCTTTCGGCTGGGGAAGATTCGGCCGTAACCGTGTGTACTCGGAGGACGGTCAAGACCACTCCGTAACCGACGGGCGTTGGATCATCACCATGGGCCAGTTTGGCTTCGTGGGATTTCTAGCCGAGTTCGGCCTGATAGCTGTAGGCGTCTTCTATGCCGGCTCAATTTTCAATAGAATTAGCTCTGAGCGGGAGCGGGTTCTTTTGGCTGCACTATCTCTTATAGTCGCTATCAATTTGGTCGAATGTTTGCCAAACGCGCCAATCATCCCATGGACATTACTCTTAGCTGGAGGTCTATTGGGTAGGTCGGAAGCAATAGGGTTCGAAGGTAGGCAAAGAAGTAGCCGCAGGTCAGCCTTTGGCTTTCAAAAACTTGAAGGTAGTCTCTAGAACGGTTTTTCCGTCGGCCATCATTGTTGAAATTGCATCTGTGATCGCGAGATTTATGGAATCGTTCATGTAGTCGCGCCGCCCGAGAGCTTCAGTCCCAAGATCCAACTAGATTGCTACATTTTTGGAATTTGCTGACATCTCGCGTTGCAGCAGGTTGGAAGCGTTCAGCAATAACCATTTAGGTACTGTGTCATAGTGGCGCCCATGGCCGAAAACGGAAAGACCGAATATTATCCTGCGTTCGATTATCTCAGGATCACCCTCGCTTCGATCGTCGCTTTTGGGCATTCGGGGGCCCATATTTGGGACCAGTCAGGCGACTATTCGGTTCAAGTTTTTTTCGCGCTAAGCGGGTGGCTTATAGGTGGAATCCTGCTTCGGTCATCGCCATCAAACCTTCCGAGATTTTATTTTAACCGAGCGGCACGAATTTGGATACCGTACTTTGTCGCCATCATATTGCTGATGCTGGCAAGCCTTCTGAAAGAACGAATTACATTTAAATGGCTGGAGGTGTTCTTTTACTATTCGACATTCAGCTATAATTTCTTTGGCCCCCCGCAACTTGTCGCGTTCAAAGATGCAATGCCTTTGCAGGCGACCGGTAATCATTTTTGGAGCATCTGCGCCGAAGAACAATTTTATCTCTTTGCGCCGTTTCTGATAACGATCCCGGCGCGTATCGGACGCACGATCTGGTTCTGGTGTCTTGTTTGTGCTGCCGCGTTGGCCTCTCCTTATTGGGGTTATTTCGGGTCAATTTCATTCGGTGTTCTGGCGTCCGTAGTCAGACTGCGATTGGGAGATTGGCATACAACGAAACCGGCAATCGTAGTTTTGGCAATAGCAGCCACCGTCTCCTTCTTAGGAATTTACATGGATATATTTCCCTATAGATTCGGTGTACAGGTATCTGCTGTCAGTATCATCCTGCTTCTGGCTCAGGCTGGTGAGCATTCGCGATTTGCATCCTTTTTGGGCGGTGTTTCCTTTCCGATGTACCTAAATCATTGGATCGGAACCTTTGTCGCGAATGCATTGTTTGCTAAAATTGGCCTCCGTGAAACAATATATTCACAAATAACATCTGTTGCGTTTGCATTGCTGATGGCGGCGATATTGTTCCTCTGCATCGACCGTCCTGTTAAGGCTCACAGAGACGAATATTTTACTGGAGTCCGCGGCAAAGTCGTCGCTATTAGCGGGTTCGCGCTTTTGACAATTGGACTCATCGGCGGTCTGTTCCTTCTCCATATGCCGTTCGTTGGCAAGCCTAATCCCTAATCTGCCGCTAGTAATTCTGCGCGACAAATGCTTCCGATACGGAAATCTTGCTGTCTTCGTAGGGCCGGAGCGGTAGCCCGCGCACTGCAGCCGATCAGGCAGCACTCATCCCTGAGCTAGGCCTCGCCCACCGCTGATACCGCTGCCAGTCGCTGCCCGTCTCTGTCGCGTTAGTTCGAGAAATCTGTCGGATCACTCTAGGCACGTGGTGCATCCCAAGATAAAATCGCCACGGAACTGAGATTGAGTGGGCGCTTGATAAATATTGACGAACCATATTTTTTGTCAGTTTGCGTCCCGATAAAGATTGATCGAAATGGCGTTCGCTGGTGCGATGAGCTTTGGGCGAAAGACTTGGCCCTTCATCTTGAATATTTGAAGGATCTAACGCTAGCTTGCCCGCGTGTTTATGCGGAGCCATCGGACCTCGACCGCCCGCTCAACGTCGCGCCCTTCGATCGTCTAAAGTTCGTAGAGCTCCCAAGTGCCAAAAGCCATCTCACGGCACTGGCGACTATTCCAGAATTAGTATGGAAGATGTGGGACGGAATTCGATCGACGCAGATCGTACACTCAGGATTTGGAGGTTGGCCGATCAGCGACGGATGGCTAGCCGTCCCCATCGGAAAACTCCAAAAAAAGTTCGTGATTATTTACGTCGAGTCGTCGTTTTGGCGGAGTGGCCGTGACGCTAGATGGCGCCAGAAGATCCGCGGTTTCATAATTGAACGATTGAACCGTCTCTGTGTCAGAGCGGCAGATCTCCGGTTTTTCACATCCGTGGCCTACCTGGAGGATTTTCTGGGACGCGTAGATCATGCCGTTAATCATGCCTATGTACTCCCGGCCACCTGGATCGATGATGCCATTATTCTGACAGAAGACCAGGCCAACCGCGATTGGAAAAATAAGTCTGGAAATGTTCAATTATTGTTTGCCGGCAGACTGCTCGCCGACAAAGGCGTCAGAATACTTCTCGACGCCATCAAGCATGCCGAGAATAAAGTTGCGGCACAAATAACAATTATTGGCGAGGGTCCACTCTCCGAGGAATGCAGAGATTTCGCGCGTCAAAGCCAGAACTCGTCCTTGAAGATCGA
>Ga0207153_1249_pt1 | contig 9885 bp, 8 predicted proteins | sample Alteio_BWMinHeat_27_FD_153580 | JGI IMG/M metagenome (GOLD analysis project Ga0207153, IMG submission 153580) | Enriched cells from forest soil in Barre Woods Harvard Forest LTER site, Petersham, Massachusetts, United States -... | ecosystem: Environmental > Terrestrial > Soil > Temperate forest >...
ACAGGAGGAACATTCAATGGCCTTGCCGGTACAATGGAATTTAACAGTACTACCGGCTCGCAAACATTCAGTACCAATGCAGCAAGCGAAACATTTAATAATATTATAGTAAATGAACCGGCGGGTAATCTTACGCTTTCAAATAACTTAAACTTATCGGGAGATATTACTTTAACGAACGGACTCATCAACACAGGTGCCAATACATTAGCAATGACCAATGGAAATGCAAATGTTAACCGCACCAATGGATGGGTGAATGGTATTGTGCAACGTAATATCACAACTCCCGGTAAAGCGTATGTATATCCTGTCGGGGACGCTACACATTATACACCTGCAACATTGACCTTTGCAACTGTTACAACTCCCGGTAATTTAACGGTTACAACAAATACTCCTTTTACCAATATTCCGGGTTATGCAACCGATGCTTTATCAAAGACAAAATATGTAGACAGGTATTGGACGTTAACTAAGAACAGCGGTAGCTTTGGTACGTACACCGGTTTATTTGATTATGGTACTACCAATCTTGTTGGTGGCGCTACAGTGGGCAATTTGCATGTAGGCGTGTATGATGGCAGCAACTGGACATATCCCGGCGCTGCCGGAGCAGGAACCGCAGTTACGGGTTCATCCATTAGCGCATTGGGCGCAGGTTCTACCAATATTGCATTGTCAGAATGTTTATTCCCGGTTGTTTATAATGTAACAGGGGGTGGTCCGTATTGCAGTGGCGGAACAGGAGCGACTGTAGGATTAAGCAATTCACAAGCGGGCATCAATTATCAATTGCTTGTAAATGGGGTAGATACAGGAGCGGTCGTAGCAGGAACAAATGCCGCGATCAGTTTTGGCAACCAGCTTAGTACAGGAACATATACTGTGAATGCATCCAATGCTGCTACCGGTTGTCCTGCTGCAATGAATGGTTCTGTTACTGTAAGTATCAACCCGTTGCCAACAGTAACATTTACAGCACAGCCCGGAGCTGCTACCTGTGCCAACACAAACGTAACTTATACCACACAAACGGGCGAGACTAATTATATATGGAGTGTTCCGGGTGTTGCAGGAACAGATTATACGATCATATCGGGTGGAATAAGTTCTACTGATAATACGGTAACATTAACATGGTTAACAGCAGGTAGTAAAACAGTAACTGTAAATTATATGAGCGGAGGCTGTTCGGGAGCAAGTCCTGCTTCAGCTACTACTTTGGTAAGTACGTCAACTACAGCATCATTCACGGTATCGCCGCCGGCCAATACCTGTATAAGCAACAGTGTAACGTATACAACACAAACGGGCGGAACTAATTATATATGGAATGTTCCGGGTGTTGCAGGAACAGATTATACGATCATATCGGGTGGCATAAGCTCTACTGATAATACCGTAACCTTAACCTGGTTAACAGCAGGTAGTAAAACAGTAACAGTAAATTATACGAACGGGGCTTGTTCGGGTGCAAGTCCTGCATCATCTACTATCTTAGTAAGTGCTGCAACTTCAGCATCGTTCACAACATCACCACCGGCCAATATTTGCATAAATAATAGTGCAACGTATACCACACAAACGGGAGAGACAAATTATATATGGAATGTTCCGGGTGTTGCAGGAACAGATTATACGATCACGTCGGGTGGTATAAGTTCTACCGACAATACAGTAACACTTAGCTGGCTGACAACGGGTAGTAAAACGGTAATGGTAAATTATACAAATGCTGGGGGGTGTGCTCCAACCGGACCTGCATCATCAGTAACTACAGTGAATGCTTTACCGGCTCCAACGATCACCCCTTCATCCGGTAATACCTGTGCAGGCAGCAGTATAACTTATACAACAGAAGCCGGCATGAGCGCTTATGTATGGAATATATCGGGCATAGCAGGAACAGATTATACGATCACATCGGGTGGTACATCAACAGACGATCTGGTTATCATCAAATGGATAACAAGTGGTAATAAAACAGTTACGGTAAATTATACGAATGCCGGCGGATGCATTGCTGCAACACCAGCATCCTCATTAACAACTGTTGCAGTGTCACAATCACCGGTGTTTAATGTAATTGGTCCATTGTGTGTAAACAGTGTTGTACCCATATTGCCTGCAACATCAACGAATGGAATAGCCGGATCATGGACTCCTGCGGCAATAAATACTGCTAATATCGGCACGAATCATTTTGTATTTACTCCAACTGCAGGGTGTGCAACTACCGGTAGTATGGATATTGTGATCATCGATACACCGGTTGTTTACGGATATACAAACCAGGTAAATCTTATTCAAGGTTATTTGGTAGTATTAGAGGGAACAGTAGCAGATCCAACAGCAACCATTGCGTGGACGCCGAATAATAATACCATCAATAATGCAACTATTGCCAATCCTTCGGTATATCCTTCAGCAGATCAATTCTATCAAATGCTTGTTACTTCCAATGGGGCCGTGAGTTGCAGCTCAACGGTAACTGTATTTGTAAAAGTGCAGGAAGCTATTGGTATACCTAATTCGTTTTCTCCTAACGCGGATGGTGTACACGATACCTGGTTCATAAAAAATATTGATGAATACCCGGATGCAACGGTAAATGTGTTCAATCGTTATGGACAAGTGGTCTTCCAGGCCCAGGGTAATTATATGCAGAGCGCCTGGGACGGAACAATGAATGGTAAACCGTTGCCTGTTGGAACTTATTATTATATTATACAATTGAATGCAGACCAGCCATCATTAACAGGATCGGTGTCTGTAGTACGATAGCAGTTAAATGAACTCCCGGTTTTATGAACGACCGGGACTTTAGGTTTTTGTTTTAAGAAAGCTTCGTACATTTAATGCAAACCGATATGGTCTGATTATCATCATGCGTAAAAAAAAGAAATTCTTTTTCGTTGCTTTTGTGCTTATCCTCCTGTCTTTTTTTATAACGATATTTATCTGTGATAAAGTGATCAGCAATTACGCAACGGATAAATTGTATAGTGATTCAAACACGATACCCTTTAACAGGGTAGGACTATTATTAGGAACCGATAAATACCTTGCCAAAGGGCGCCTGAATGCGTATTATTATTACCGCATTTATGCAGCAGTAACACTTATACGTAATAAGAAAATAAAATACATCATTGTTAGCGGGGATAATGGGGAAGCGGATTATAATGAACCCTGGTCAATGCGTAAAGACCTTATCCGAAACGGGGTAGATTCTTCTATTATCTACCTGGATTATGCCGGTTTCCGGACATTTGATTCAATGGTTCGTTTAAAGCAGGTATTCGGACAGGATTCTGTAACTGTTATATCGCAACAATTTCACAACGAACGCGCCATTTATATTGCCAGCCGCGAAGGAATAACGGCGATCGGTTATAATGCCGAAGATGTGAGTGGGAGCGAAGGGTTCAAGACAGCAATAAGAGAAAAATTAGCCCGTGTTAAGGTCTTCCTGGATTTTTGGTTTGGGAAAGAGCCTAAATTTTTGGGGAGTAAAGTAACTATTCCTGAGTGAGCTGCGCAATTAATAATTAATAATATTTTTAATTTGAAATAGTGTCAATGATTGAAAAGCTATTCAGGTCAAAGTAATTATTTATTCTTAATTACTAATTCCTAATTATTACAACTGCAGCTGGTTCTTATATAATATATTATAGGTAGCTGCAAAACCTATTTTATTTGCTATGTAGGAACAAACGATCTTTTTCACGATCTCTTTCCAGCGGTCTTTTTTAGCATATTTATTATAGTCTCCGAAGGTAAATCCAATAGCAACGCAATTCGTTACCAATGCCGCGGCCTTAAAAAAGTGATTGGCGTCTGAGAAGGCTACTAATGTAGGAGATTCATGATATTTATTTCTGAAAGAGATCCTGCTGTCCCACCATTGCTTGTTAAGGTTGGGATACATTTCAAATAACGGCGCCGGGTGGTACAATACTTCTTCTCTTACTCCTGTGGCAGCGCCTGAAAGGCATTGGCTACCGTATACAATCCAGTCGTTCTTTTCAAACAATGGCCTGTACCATTTGTTTTGAGCGGAGGCGGTGAAACTCATAGCAAAGATTGCTATGCTGATTAGAACTGATCTTGTATACATTGGTTTCGTATACATATATTTAAATTTTACACAATAATCCAGTGGCTAAACAAAATGGTTTTGTTTAGGTTAGTTGTTGCATAGCTCTTGCCATAGTGCTATGCCTGCCGGTGTGTATAGATTATCTGTTTTTGTCTACTCTTCTACAGAGTAGCTCTGCAAGACTCGTTATAGAGGGTTATTGATCCTTATTTTTCAAGTTTATGACAGCACGACAAAATAACGGGAATCTTTATTAAATGTTGTTGACGGGAAAGAAATTTTATATGATTGTGGTCAATGAGATAAATCATAAGATACCGGGAACTCGATCTGGAATTCGTCATAAAGAAAAGTGGATGAGTCTTTTCCAAGTTTTTTACGGGGGTAGAGACCGGCCTATTTTTTAAATATAAAATATACCGCAAGGATCAGAAATCCAAAACCGATCAGGTGGTTTATCCTGAATGATTCATTTTTAAAGAATACAACCGTAAACACGGTAAATACAACCAGGGTTATAACCTCTTGTATCACTTTCAGTTGCCAGAGCGTAAATGGTCCGCCGTTCTCCGTAAATCCAATCCTGTTTGCAGGAACCTGGAAAGAATATTCGAACAGCGCAATGCCCCAGCTTATCAAGATCACGCCGACCAGGCTCAAGCTGTTGAACCAGTTCCATTGTTTAAACTTCAAATGTCCATACCAGGCGAAGGTCATGAAGGTATTGGACATGATCAAAAGTAGGATGGTCAGTACTGCCTTTTTCATTTTAGTAGATTTTACTATATGAGAATTGATCTGGATAGTTTATATACCAAAGTTATGTGTTTAGGAAAATAAAAAGCCTCATCAGGATTCGGGCAGCAAAATAATTCTTAATAGTGATTTATTGGTAAGACAATCCTTTTTGCTTATCTGCATCGTGTATATAGTATGGTTTGAATGTTTCTTCTAATGATTCACATTTTACATTCATCACCATACAGGTTGTATTACCGAATATACTGGCCACTGCAGCATCGGCAGCATCGCGACCGTTAGCAATTTTTACCAGCCCATTGGCGGGAACGAGTTTCGTTGGATCAAAAAATATCCATTCACCACCAATATATGCTTCAAAGCAGGCATGAAAATCAGGTGGATGAAGATCATATGCGTATCCCGTAAAATAACGCGCGGGAATTGATAATGCCCTGCACAGCGCTATTCCCAGGTGGGCAAAATCCCTGCACACACCTGCACGTTCGGTTATAGTATCATGTGCTGAAGTGCTGGAGGTAGTTAAGCCGGGATGGTATTCAACATTATTGTATATCCATTCATTAATGGCAGAAACCTTTGCATATGCATTCGTAATATGCCCGAACTCCCGTACCGCTAATTTTTGCAGCTTATCGGATTGACAATAACGACTTGGAAAAATATAGGGAATAACATCAGCATCCAGCTTGTTCACCGGTATGGTTGTTAAGAGATGTTTAGGATCGATCATATTGTAATGAAGATCAACGGTTGCTTTATAGCTGATGGTAAATTTTATCTTATCATTTACCTGCAAACGTATAAACCGGGTTTCGCCATTCTGCGATGTAAATTCTTCCAGCGGAAGTACCGGGTTGGTTGTAAGCGTTTCTTCCAGGACCGTTTGGCTGGATGTTCGTGATACCAGTATATTGAAAATAAAAGTAGTAGGCATTCTCACTTCGTATTGCAACTCACAGGAGACTTGAAATTTCATAACAATGATTTCTGATGATTATTTACTTATTTTTTTTGAATGCTTTATCCATCCACTCTTCAGGTATGGCATCCAGTGATTCGATCAGTTTCTGGTTCCAGATAGAAGATATATTTTGCAGCTCATTCAATTCATACCTGCTTTCATTCATATAGAAACTATCTTTTTCATACAACACCACATCGATCGGGAAGTCTACGTTGTTGGAACTGACCCGAGTTGAATCAAAGGACAAATACCCGGCTTTCAGTGCCTGTCGCATAGTAATATTCTCATTGATGATGCGGGTCAAAATGCCTTTGCCATTCCCCGAATTGCCAATGATCGCATACGGCGTTTCTTCGTCGAGCTCTACCCAATTTCCTTCAGAGTATAAAAGAAACAATTTGTGTTCACTATCGCCTTTTAATTGTCCGCCTACAATTGCATTCAGGTTAAACCGGTATCCTGCTTTTATCAATGCATCCCCGTCTTCTTCTGCTACTCTTTTTATCTGGTCTCCAAATGCATTGGCTGCTTTGAATAGTTTATCGTATACAATACCATTTTCAATTAATTCTTCAAAATAATGAATGGCTTTATCCCTTACAGAGCGCAATCCGCTTGTCATGATGAAAAAGCTGTTATGCTCATTCTGAATAACAAAAACCTTTTTCTTGGTGGTAATGGCAGATCCCGCAGATATACGGGTGTCTGATATAGCAACCAATCCTTCTTTTACTTTGATCCCCAGGCAATATGTCATAAATGCTGATGCGTTAGTCAGCTACATAACTAAAGAATTGTGCCAGTTTATATGAATTAAAAACAGCCAATGCCACTGACTGTTTGAAACAGGTAGGAATGCTGGAATCTCTTATTGAGGAAAAGAATACCCGCAGGCTTATTTAACGATCTTGCCAGGAAAATAAAAAGCCCCGTATTAAATACGGGGCTTTTAGAGAAAATTTGTGCCCAGAACAGGAATCGAACCTGCACATCCTTGCGAACGACAGATTTTGAGTCTGTTGCGTCTACCAATTCCGCCATCTGGGCTAATTGATTACAATCCGATACATCGGGCGGATTACAGATTGCAAATTGTTTCGGGGTGCAATATTACGCTATCCCTCCATTCTCTCCAAAATGCGTTCTAAGTATTTTTTCTTGAAATACCAGGCTTTGATCTGTTGCAGGTCATTATCGGATACTTTAGAATCATCATAATCTTCAACGATATCCTTTACTTCCTTGTATAGCGCTGCTTCATAAGCCGCTATTTTACCCGCAACACTTGCATCTTTGGTATCATCCAGGTTCTCATTGAGCTCCATCATCTCCATTAAAAATTCTGCCGGCAGCTGGTATTTCTCATCGTCTTCCAATATTCCCTTTAGTTGTAATACATATTTTACCCGCTCATCTTCATTTTGCAACACCTTTAGCCCTTTGTTGATCATAGACGATTTTTCCAGCATCCCAGCCTGTTCATCTTCTGTTGCATTGGTGAAAAAATCGGGGTGGTATTTCTTTTGCAGCTCAAAGTATTTTTTTGACAAAGCAGCCTTATCGGGGTTGAGGCTTACCGGGAGATCGAATAGTTCGAAATAATTCATGCTACAAATTACAGATTAGAACCGATATTATCGGATGCAAATTTGATGCTTGTCATGGCCAACCGATACTAAATCAATGGTATAAACGTTGGTCTTATATGCTCACGATCGGGTTAATAAAAGAAGGTAAACAGCCGGCGGATAACAGGGTAGCGCTCACACCATCGCAATGCCGGTGGCTGCATATGCATGTGCCTGAGATACGTATTATCGTTCAACATAGCAGCAACCGTTGTTTTAGTGATGTAGAATACCAAAATGCCGGCATGGAAGTTAAAGATGACTTGGGCGAATGTGATGTATTGATGGGAATAAAAGAAGTGCCTGTTGAAATGCTGATCCCGGGCAAGGCCTACCTATTCTTTTCTCACACAAAAAAGATGCAACCGCATAACCGGCAATTGTTCAAAGCGATGCTGGATAAAAAGATCACCCTTATTGATTACGAATGCCTGGAATATGAAGACGGGCAACGGATACTTGGCTTTGGTTTTTTTGCCGGGATAGTGGGTGCACATAATGGTATGATGGCTTATGGAAACAGGACAGGCGCTTTTCAATTAGGACGCGTATCTGAACATAAAGATTACCGGCATTTGATACATACCTATTTTGGATTAAAACTTCCCCTTATAAAAATTGCAGTTGCCGGTGGTGGGCGCGTTGCGCAAGGTGTATTGGATATTATGAACCTGATGGGAATAAGAGAAGTGGAACCGGACGAATACCTGCAACGCAAATTTGCTTATCCCGTTTATACACAGCTGAAAGGAGCAGACCTTTATATCCACAAACAAAACCAAACCTATAACAGGGAAGATTTTCACCTGCATCCACAACAATATGATTGCAGGTTCCTTCCTTATTGTAATTGCACCGATATATTGATGAACGGTGTTTATTGGGATGCAACAATGCCGCGGCTGTTCGAATTGAACGACGTAGATGAATCGTTCACCATTTGCACTATTGCTGATATTTCGGATGATGAAAAAGGCGCTGTCCCATTGAATATGGGCGATCGCCCGATGGAAGATCCTGTATACGGAGTAGACAGATCAACAAAGAAAAGAACGGCTCCTTATTTACCGGGCAGTATTGATATCATGGCTGTAGGTAACCTGCCGAATGAATTACCAAAAGATGCCAGCAGGTATTTTGGTGAACAGCTGATCAAATATGTATTGGGAGATATGATCAAAGGCGGCAGTGCGATATTGAATAACGCTACGATCATTAAAAACGGGAATATCACGGAAGGGTTTGGGTATTTGAAAGGATATGTTGTCTGAATCAGGATTTACAGGATTTAAGGATTTTCAGAATTAGCGTATTCGATTTGCAATCGCTTCTTAAGTATGATTGATCTTATATCCTGTTAATTTTTTAATCCTGTGAATCCTGATTCAGAGATGCAGATAATAATCCTTTAAAAGATCACTAAACTCAGCAGTATATGAATTGCCACTGTCTTTAATTGTTAATTCAGTTATGGTTGCTGTAGATGCTTTCCCGGTAAAAGATAAAATACTCCTGAAATAATTATGCGTTGGCGTTTGCCGGATATTTAGTTGTGCTGATAAATGAAGATCAAGGGCTGCAGCTATTTCTATGAAATAGTTAACGCGTGGATAGGGGAGTAAAACGAAAAAGACACCGTCTTCTTTTAAATGCTCATTGACTACAGCTAATAATTGTTTTAATGTAAGTGCTGTATCATGTTTTGCATTGTTCTTGTTCTTATCTGTGGATCTAAGATCATCTTCAAAGAATGGCGGGTTAGTAATGATACAATCATATTTTTTACCGGGATCAAACTGAAGAATATCAGCATTAAAAATGCTCAGCCTGTTCTTCCATGGAGACAGATCGAAATTTTCTTTTGCTTGTGAATAAGCTGCTGCATCTATTTCTATTGCATCAATATGAGTATCTATCTTCTGCGCCAGCATCAAACTTAACAAGCCCGTACCCGTACCGATATCTAAACAATTTGTAATCTGCAATTTGTAATTTGTAATTCTTTCAACGACATACGCTCCAAACAGGCAACCATCCGTTGTCACTTTCATCGCGCAGTGATCCTGCTGAACGGTAAACTGTTTAAATTGAAAATAATTGTTAGGCATATTTAATAGCTAGTGATAAGTAGTGAATAGCAAGTTTGAACACTAGCTACTTGCTATTTACTACTTGCTGTGTTCTCCCATTCTGCACGTGCAGCCGGACTGACATTGAGTTCTGCGAAATCTTTGTGAAGGAATTTATAATAACCCGTAACAGCGATCATTGCCGCATTATCCGTGCAATATTCAAACGCAGGAATAAAGGTTCTCCAGCCACGTTGTTCTCCCAGTTCTTTTAATCCTTTGCGCAAACCACTGTTGGCGCTAACGCCTCCCGCAATGCAAATATCTTTAATGCCTGTTTCTTCCGCGGCTTTT
>Ga0207153_1251_pt1 | contig 9856 bp, 9 predicted proteins | sample Alteio_BWMinHeat_27_FD_153580 | JGI IMG/M metagenome (GOLD analysis project Ga0207153, IMG submission 153580) | Enriched cells from forest soil in Barre Woods Harvard Forest LTER site, Petersham, Massachusetts, United States -... | ecosystem: Environmental > Terrestrial > Soil > Temperate forest >...
AACCGGCGCGGGCTCCGAGATGCGTCAGTCACTCGGAACCACGGTGTTCGCCGGCATGCTGGGCGTGACTGCGTTCGGGCTATTGTTTACGCCTGCCTTCTATACCGTCGTTCGCAAATTCGGTCGCAAGCAGAAGCAGCCTGTGGAAGCCGCGCATAGCTTGGGACCCAAACTGTTGAACGCGGCCAATGAGTAAAATGGTGGGCGTAAAATGGTGGTGTGCGCAGTCATATGCGAACGCGTCTCCACCGAATATTTCCCTGTTCTCAGGGAAAATAACAGGGTACGACGCGATTTTTGGGCCTTAGAGGCGGTTTTTACATCAGAGAAGCCGCTGCGCCGCAGCGGCTTCTCATAAAGTCCCTAAGAAAATTAACAGGGTAAAGTTATCCCGATAACAGGGATCGAAATCGAATTAACAGCGAAATCCGATCTCGATATCAGAAGCGCCCTTTTCTCACACATCAGCCGATGGCGCCGCCGCGGTCGCGTGCCGTCGGCGATCAGCGAGACCGTCAACGAGATGCTCCATCACGTGAATGCCCGCCCGGTTCGAGTCAGTTTCTGTAAATATTTTTCCGAGCGCTCTTGTCGAACCTCTCCGTCCGACGTAAGTTGAATTCGTCGTTCACAGGGACCAGAGGAGAAATCCTCTGCATTTTCTCCAACTAGGGAGAGGCCATAACGGCCCCTGTGCGATGCCAAAGCTAAACACTTCAATTTCCGCCGCAACTGATGTGGCCACGCGCCGGCACCTCTTGTCTGTCGCGATCGGCAATCTGATTCCTGATCCCGACAATCCACGCAAGCATGGCCGCGCGCAGATACGGGCGATCGCCAGAAGCATCGAGGCGTTCGGCTTCAATGCGCCGATCTTGGTCGACAAGAACAACAAAATTGTTGCCGGCCACGGCCGGTATGAAGCAGCCCAGCTGCTCGGCATCGACAAGGTCCCGGTCATCTTGCTTGACCACCTGACGCCGACCCAGGCCAAGGCGTACCTGCTGGCCGACAACAAATTGACGGATCGGTCGACGTGGGACGAGCCTAAACTCGCGATCCAGCTGAAGAAATTGTCCGACCTTGTGCTCGACTTTGACATCGAGGCGATCGGATTTGAGCCACCAGAAATCGATTTGCGAATCCAATCGCTGGATTCTGCATTGGAAGAAGCCGACGACCAGTTTGAAATGGCCACCGGGCCCGTAGTTTCAAGGACTGGCGATCTCTGGCTATTGGGTCCTCACAGGCTGTATTGCGGCAGCGCGCTGGATGCGACCAGTTATGATACCCTGTCAAATGGCGAAAAGGCCGCGGCGTCTATCACGGACGTTCCATACAACGTTCGAATCGATGGGCACGTGTCCGGCAAAGGGAGAACTAGACATCGCGAGTTCGCGATGGCTTCCGGGGAAATGTCCGAAGCGGAATTTACAAATTTCCTGCTCCAGACGTTTAAACGCATCGGCGCCTATTGCCGCGACGGCGCGTTGATCTATAGCTTTATGGATTGGCGCCACATGTCCGAAATCCTTGCGGCCGGCCGCGCCGCCAGTCTCGACCTGCTGAACCTCTGCGTCTGGGCCAAGACCAACGGTGGCATGGGTTCGCTGTATCGGTCCCGCCACGAGCTTGTGTTCGTGTTCAAGAGCGGAAACGACCCGCACATCAACAACATTCAGCTCGGCCGCTTCGGTCGGAACAGATCTAACGTGTGGAATTCTCCTGGGGCCAACAGCTTCGCGCATAGCGGCCCTAGAAAACAGCTGGACTCGCACCCGACGGTGAAGCCCATCGCACTGGTTGCGGACGCCATACTCGATTGCACCCAGCGCAACGACATCGTGCTCGACCCCTACCTCGGAAGCGGCACAACGATTCTTGCGGCGGAGCGCACGGGCAGACGCTGCCACGCCATCGAAATCGACGGACGTTACGTCGACACAGCAATCGCGCGATGGGAGCGACTGACCAAGCAGCAAGCCAAGGACATTCACGGAAACACCTTTGCGCAGACGAGATCTGACCGGGGAGCTGATCAATGAGCCGCTCCGGCAAGGGCAACGGGATTGGGCGCGGGCGCCCGCCTAAGGCGACCCAATGAAAAAAAGGGAAAAGCCCTAATCCGGGCGGCCGATCATCTCCCCGGTCAATCGGCAGCCTCGAAATGATCGACAACCTGTTGTTGACACCAGTAAAGATCACCAGAGACGGCGAGCCCAAATGGGTGACGACATTGGAGGCAATTCTTGAGCAGCTTTGGAGCAAGGGGATCGCGGGTGATCGCCGAGCGAGGGCCGTCTATATCCGGTGTCGAGATCTTGCTCCCCAGGTTGCGGACGGAGCGGTCCAGATCACCTTCGCGGATAGCGATTACACCAGGGTTTTCTCCGCTCGCGATGTGGGAAGTTCGGGCGATGAGTAAATCCGGCCGCCGTAATCCACCCGAGCATTCGCGATTCAAAAAAGGTGTTTCGGGTAATCTTAAAGGCCGCCCCCCCAAGCGCCGCAAACGCCAGCTTGTCGGTGAAATCGTCAGCGAGGTCCAAGATACTCCTACCGCATACCGCGAAGGCGGCCGAACGAAGCGGGCAACGCGCTTCGAGTTGCTCCTGAAGAAGCTGGTGAATAGCGCACTGGAAGGCGACGCGAGGAGTGCTGCGGAAGTGTTCGCGCATCGCGCCCAGGCCGAGAGGAATAACGGCGCCAAGATTGAGAAAATTATCGTGGAGGATTGGGTACCTGATTTCCCAGGCCAGACTGGCGAGCAAAAGACCCGCGCGCGCACACGAGAAAGCGAAATCGACCCAACTGGCTTTTGGGAACCTGGCTCGGAGGCGACTGATCCTCCCGGTTCAGTTTCACCCTCACCGAAAGCTCCCCAGGATGAATGAGCTGCAATGTCCGGCTGCAGCTCAGCTTGCAATCGAATCTCTCGGCCGCCTGAACTGAACGAGCTCCAATATCGTCATGAGTAAAACGTTGTCTGTACAAAATAACACGGAGACTGTGATCTCGCTGGGAAAAATGCATCCCGGACAAATCAAGGCCTACTGGGCCTTGAAGCCTCATCGCTACAAGATCCTGCGATGCGGCCGTCGGTTTGGCAAAACCGAATTTGCCAAGATCTGGATCGGCCAAGGCCTGCTGCAGGGCTGCGAGTGCGCCTGGCTCGCCCCCCAACATAAGATTTGGTCGGAGGCCTATATGGAGATCAAAGGTATGCTCCGCCCGCTTTGGGAATCAGGTTCAATGGGGTCCTCTGTTATTCGACTGAAAAATCGCGGACGTCTTGACTTTTGGACCTTAGGCAACGAGATCGCCGGCCGTAGCCGGCGCTACAGACGTGTGGTCATCGACGAGGCCGCCTTCGCGAAGAACGGCGACAACAAAGTCGATGGCTCCATGATGGAAATCTGGGAAAAAGCGATCAAGCCCACTTTGTTCGACTACGGCGGCGAGGTGTTAATCTGCTCGAATTCGGCCGGAAAGAATCCGGAGAATTTTTTCTACAATATTTGTACCGACCCGAGCTACGGATTCGGCGAATTCCATGCAACAACGATGGATAATCCGACGCTTCCGAAACCGGCCTCCGACGAAAGCTTGGCGGTTTGGTCAGAACGCCGGGAACGGTTTCTCGCTGAACTGATCGAAGACAACGACCCCCTCGTCTACCAACAGGAATATCTGGCCGAATTTGTCGATTGGGCCGGGGTCGCCTTCTTCGCGCGCGACAAACTTTTGGAAAACGGTCAACCAGTCGCCTACCCCACAAGCTGCGACGGCGTGTTTGCGGTCATCGACACCGCATCAAAGACCGGCACCGAGCATGATGCGACCGCCGTCACGTTCTTTGCAATTGACAAGCTCAGCAGGTGTGCGCCTCTCCTGATCCTGGACTGGGATATTGCTCAAATCGAAGGAGCCCTGCTGGAGACATGGCTGCCAATGGTATTTGGACGGCTGGAAGAATTGTCGCGACAGTGCGGGGCACGCCACGGCTCGATTGGCGCAATGATTGAGGACAAAAATTCCGGTACAATCCTATTGCAACAGGCACGGCGTCGCGGCATGCGCGCAGAGGCGATCGAGTCCAAATTGACCGCGATGGGCAAGGATGAGCGAGCGCTCTCGGTTTCCGGCTATGTCTACCGCGGTAACGTCAAATACACCGAGTATGCCTTCAACAAGACTACAGTCTACAAACGCAAATCACGCAATCACCTCGGCGACCAGATCGAAAGCTTTCGGATAGGCGACAAGGACAATAAACGAGAGGACGATCTGTTGGACACGTTCTGCTATGGAATCGCTCTTGCTCTTGGAGACGGAAGCGGCTTTTAGAGGGCGAGTCCGCTTTCCACCGATAAGCCGACATCGCCAACGATGCACGTCAGGTCCGCTTTGGTAGAGTCGAGGATGGGCGCGGTAGCTTGGGCCATTCGGCAACGCTCCGTTTCCCATCCCCGCTCATCGAACCGGACGTGCCCGATTAAGGCATCCGGCTCTCCGACTGGTTTCACCGTGAGGCACACAGCGGGGCCGTTAGGGTAGGCGTTCGAGACGCAGCAGACCGTGTTGTCCATAGACAACGTCGAGAGAGAACCGGTGTGTGCCACGTCCTGCCACTTTGTGCCGTCTGGCGAGGAAGTCGCGTACGCGCTCATAAACGTATCGGTCCATGCCGCGGAATGCCGATCGGCGCGTCCCATGGCAGAAGTAGTTCGACCAGCCAAGCAGAGAGCTGTTCAGCGTGTCGCGCACTTCGGGCCATGGATCGTTGTTGCCAGGCACCAGCAGATTGCCAACCTTCGTCTTGAGCCGTTGCACGCTCTTCTTGGACGGGCTCGCGCTCAGATACCAATGACCGTTCGCTTTGTAACGGTGAGGTCCGAACGAGTAGCCGAGGAAGTCGAAGCGTTCTTGCCGAGCATTCTTCAACGAGGTCTTGGCCTCGTTGAGTGTCAGCCCGAGCTGCGTCATCACCGCCTTCGTCCACGCCAGGGCCTCGGCCGCACATCCGCGACTGAGGATGACGAAGTCGTCGGCATACGCGATGACGTGTGCCCGGAACGCCTCCCCGCGCCCGGTCAGCCGCCAATACTTCAGGAACCGATTCATGTAGATGTTGGCCAGCAGTGGGCTCGCGGCTCCTCGAACGCAAAAGGTAACTTTGCGTAGCCGGCAGTGCAGCGTCCGCACTGCCGGCTGGCGGGCCGTCGCCCGGTGCCATGGGCAAAGGGATGCAGTGCCGGATGATGATCTTGTCGTCGCCGACGAGGATTTCCTTGACGAGAAGCCGCAGGACGCGCTGGCGTTCCAATACGTCGAGGGCCCCCGCCGACGACCGCAGTCGCGTAAGGAACGTGGCCAGCGTTTCAGCGAGGCGCAGGTAGGCTGTGCGGTCGACTGATTGGTCGACGACCGCCTGCAGTTCGGCGTTGTCGGCTTGTTCGCGCCGCCGCAAGTTCGGCATGCGCTCGCGCAATTCGTCCAGCGAGAGAAGGCCTTCCTGATAGGCGGTGAGCAAGCGATCGATGCTCTTGCGGATGCGAACGAGATCGCGGCGGAGAGCCTCCTCACGGCGTTTGGTCGGGTCGGCTTCTCGCGCCGCTGCGAGCCGTCGGTCGAGTTCGTTATGGATGAGTTCGGGATCTTCGAGCAGCCGCACGATTTCCGCCCAAACAACCCCGTCCAGAAGATCCTGACGCACTGGGCGGTTGTTGCAAACGGAGCCGGAAAGTTGCCGCCAAGCGTCTGAGCCGAGACATCGATAATAGTGGATCGCGCGTGCGCTCGATCGCGTCGATGTGCGATAGAGAGCGTAACCGCACTTGGCGCAGCTTACGAGACCTTGCACGACGCTGGGCGTGACGGTCCGCCGCGGCGCATGAGTCTTGTTGGTCTCGAGCCGTTCCTGCGCGAGCGCAAAGGCCTCTTCGCTGACGATCGGCGGCACGGCGATCGTGATCCAATCCCCCCGCGGCTGCTCGTGGCTGGCGCTGTTGCGAGTGGCAATGCCGCCACGCATCCGTATTGGCCGCGTGATCCGTTGGCGCGGTGCAAGCGTCGTCTTACCAAAGCAGGCTTGGCCTTTGTACGCCGGATTTCGCAGCATGCCCCAGACCGTCGAGCGCTCCCACCGACCGCGTCGCTTGCAGGTGGGGATTGCCTGTTCGTTCAAGAGGCGAGCGATGGCGCCGATGCTGAGCCCCTGAACGGTGTATAGTTCGAACATCCACCGTACAATGCGAGCCTGCTCTTCGTCGATCTGGTAGTACGCAGCCGAGTGATCTGTCTTGCGGATAAAACGATATCCGAACGGAGCGCCGCTCAGTACGCTGACTTCGCCCTGGCGAGCGCGATGTCGTTTGCCGCGGCGCGAGCGCTCCAAAATCTGGGCTCGTTCATATTCCGCGATCATTCCCTGGAACTGCACGAGCAATTCGTCCTCAGGCGTCGAACCGCGCGGCGCGCGCACAAACAGGGTCTCGACGCCGGCGCGGGCGAGCTCCTCGATCAAGAGAATCTGGTGCGCGTATCGTCGGCTCAACCGGTCGGGCGCATAGATGAGGACGGCCTGGATCAGCCCCTCGGCAGCAAGATCGCGCACCCGCTCAAGGCCGGGACGGATCAGGTCCGCCCCACTATAGCCGTCGTCCTCGAAGACCCATTCCTTCGGCACTTCGAATTGCTGCGCGCGGGCGAACGCAACCAGCGCCGCCGTCTGACTGGCGATCGTGTTCTCCTCCCTTTGTTTGTCCGACGATACACGAGCGTAAATTGCTGCCGTCTTCATCGTCTGCTCCCGTCACCTTTGCGCTGCCCACCACCCGGACCCGATCAGGAACCAGAATGTCGTAAGCCTGTTCGAGCTTGGCCGCGAGCAGCCGATCGAATGCAAACTCCAGATGGATGGCACGACGCATCGGTCGCCGCTCAACCATGCCTGCGCTTCGCCACCAGGAGAGCCGCCACGGCCTGCCTGACGACCTCGCTTGTCGTGACGCCACGCTGTGTTGCGTGAGCACGCAGACCGCGCGCGAGGCTTTCCGGCATTTTGAGCGTGATCGTAACCGAGTTCTCGGCCGCCAATGGCGGCGCACCCGCTCGCGCCAGTTCGAGGTAGCGATAGGCTTGTCGTCGCGACAAGCCAAACGTGCGCGACAAAGCCACGGCGGCCTCCGCCATGCCGATCTCGTCCGCGAGCAAGCGCCGCGCCGCTCTCAGTCGTTCGGCCTTTTGCACTCGCGTCGAACGAATCATCTGACACGTGCGTATTACCTTTTGCGTCTCAAATCAACCACGCACCGTCCACGCCAGCCCACAATCGCCCGTTCGAAGCGGAAGTTATCTTTTGCGTTCAGGGAGCCGCGACGCCGCCCTGTGGCGTGCCGCGCGCGTTGCTCTTGCCACCACCGATGCGCCGGGTCCCGTCGCCATCATCCCGTTCCTCGATCGGCGCTTTCAGCCACAGCTTGATCAGCCGGAGCACGTGCCGGTCCACGATGCGACGAGCTACTGATTTCAGAAGCTCGCCGTGCGGAATCGAATCGAAGTAGCGGGATAAGTCGGCGTCGACCACGTCGGTATGGCCCCGGCAGATCAGCCGGTGCACTTCCTTGACCGCGTCCACCGCTCCGCGAACGGGGCGGTAGCCGTAGGCATTGTCCTCGAAGTCCGCCTCGAAGATCGGTTCCAGCACGAGCTTGGCAGCGGTCTGGACCACCCGATCCCGGATCGTCGGAATGCCGAGCGGTCGCTCGCCTCCGTCCGGCTTCGGTATGGACACCCGCCGCACCGGATCGGGCCGGTACGTCTTCGAAACCAGTTCCTCGCGCAGGCCCGCCAGCCACCTCTCTAGGCCCGACGCTTCGACCGCCGCAAAGGTCATTCCGTCCGTACCCGGCGCGCCCGCATTTGCTCGGGCCAGCGCATAGGCATGACGCAGGATGTCCGCTCGGTAAATCTTGTCGTAGAGCAGGTAGAAGCGGAAGGCAGGCTCCGCCTTCGCCTTGCGGTATAGCTTTCTCTGAAGGGTCCGGATCGTTGTCGGTGTTGCCAGGCTCATCGCCAATCACCTTCACCTCGCCATCTTCGAAAGCGCACCAGAAGTCAGGGCCCTTTCCTCAGCCAGCATTACCCGGCTTCGACGGTCATACGACCCCGTCCGACTCCCGCCATGGCCGCCGCCTTCGCGACGTTGAGGCCGCTACCCTCGCCCTTGACGGGTCTCCCCCGATTACCCGAACCACCTTTCCGACGTGCCGTGCCCACTACCCCGGCGGATCGAGCGGGTGCGCGTGTCGATTGCTTCCCCGCTCATACAGCCTTCCCCAAATGGCAGGAGGGTCGACATCCGCATTGTCACTTTCGAGGCCTGCTCAGGCTTCACTCACGTTACGGCCCGCCGGATTGCTCAACCGCCTAAAGCGGCCTTTGTCACGAGGCTCCAGCCCTGCCGGTTACCCGGCCGAACCGCTCGTCAGCTACCAGATCAATCGACAACTCTCTGGGTGGAATCTTCCTCCACTAGTGATCCGCGCCTTCGGGGCGCACTGCCAAGAGGCGACATGGCATCGCATCTGCAAATGAAAAGAGGCCGCCTCAGTTGGCGGCCTCTTTTTCCCATACTGGAGCTTACTTGGGCCCGTCTTTGTACGCAGATGGCGGGATACATCGAGAACGCGGAGACGCCCGAGACCGCGTAGACCGCCCCGGCGTCGAGCCGCCGCTACGAGAAACAGGATTCCGCTCAACCAAAAGCGGCTATATGTCGATCTCGTTCATGAAGATGAATGGGAACTCGATGGGACGGTTCGCATCTTAACGCACAAGCAACCCTTGCGCGCCGGATTTGCCGAGCGCACACTTGCCACCTCAAGCAGAACTTACGGAGGATGCAGACCATGCCACGGGTCAAGCAAGCTTCGAAGCAGAAACGCACAACCAAAGCCGCCGCCGTGACGGTGCTGGGTGCCACCGGACTGGGTTTTTCGCTACTGGGTAGCGCATTAGCATCCACGATGCCCGCTGCTGATATCGCGCAATCTGACAATACCTCGCCCAATCAGCGCTTCGTTCTTAGCGAAGAGGAAATGGCCGACGTCAGTCTCGCCACGTTCCATCTCTTCGATAAGGAAAACGTTGGCAGCGGCGTGCAGCTAGCCCGCGCCGGTGGCTGCCGTGGCTGCGCGGCCCGTGGCTGTCGTGGCTGCGCGGCCCGTGGCTGCCGTGGCTGCGCGGTCCGTGGCTGCGCGGTCCGTGGCTGCGCGGTCGGCTGCGCGGCCGGCAGCTGTTGCGCATCTTGGGGATATTGCCGCGTGTGCTAAGTCCCACGACCTAACGGCCCGACGCTGAGAAAATGCATCCAACGGGCTCAATAGCCGATTTTCCCAAGGTCGCCTTCGGGTCAAATTCGGAAGTCGACGCCCGCATCGGCGAGGTTTGCTTTGCCCCCATAAACGGACTTCGTCAGTCCGGCCTGTCAGGTCCGAAAAGTGCCAGACTCGGACTCATGCACCGCAGCAAACTACATGCACGAACCGCAGTGATTTACTCAATCACCTCGTCGGCGCGGGCGAGTGATCGAGCCGCGCCCATCGCGCTCCGTTAATAGACACCACGCCGCACGGCGCGACGCGTATGGCGGTACACGCGACGGTCGACACGACGCGCAGTCACGCGGGCGCGCCGGTACGTGACGGCCTGCGCTTGATCAACGCTTAACTCCACGCCGCGCGGTGTCACCTGCGGCGAGACCGGAATCGTCGCCACCAGGCCCGACGCAATCGCGAGCCCGAGCAGGGAAAAAACCCTTCGACGCGAAATCACTTCCGACTTGATCTTTTCA
>Ga0207153_1252_pt1 | contig 9855 bp, 11 predicted proteins | sample Alteio_BWMinHeat_27_FD_153580 | JGI IMG/M metagenome (GOLD analysis project Ga0207153, IMG submission 153580) | Enriched cells from forest soil in Barre Woods Harvard Forest LTER site, Petersham, Massachusetts, United States -... | ecosystem: Environmental > Terrestrial > Soil > Temperate forest >...
TCAATATTGGCTATACATGCGAATTCGTGTAATTCGTTTCAATATGTGTAATTCGTGCTTTACTAATTATCAGGAAACGAATATATAACATGATCGCCGACGCATTGTTCAAAAACAAACTGATCGCGCATTTTACAAGCCTGTTTACTTAGGGCGAGTTTGCCCAATTTGTCGGTAGCTAATAAGTCTACCCCTGCCAGGTAAAATATAAAGTCGGGTTTTTGCTGTTGAATTAATTGTGGTAAGGTATGGTACAGCTGCTCAAGGTAGACCTCATCAGTAACGCCATCCGGCAGCGGAATGTCAAGATCAGACTTTTCTTTTCTGTAGGGAAAGTTATTGGCACCATGCATCGAAAATGTAAACACGCGGGGTTCATTTTCAAATATCTGTGCGGTGCCATTGCCTTGGTGAACATCTAAATCGATTATTAAGATAGACTTAGCTAAATTATTATTCAATAAATAGTTAGCTGCCATTGCATGGTCATTCAGCAAACAAAAACCTTCACCCCAATTGGTAGCAGCATGATGCGTACCACCGGCAACATTAAAGGCTATGCCATAATCAAAAGCGTAGTGACAGCCATCGATAGTTCCCTGTCCTATACAAATTTCGCGGTCAACTAATTGGGCGGATAACGGGAAGCCGATGCGTCGCTGCTCTTTGGCGGGTAATGTTAAATCACGTAATTCATGCCAGTAAGTTTTATCATGAGTAGCTAAAATGATACCTTCAGGTAAACGCTCCGGAGTAAAGATATTTTCTTGCTTTATCAAGCCCTCGTGCAGCAATTGCCCCGGTATTAATTCGTATTTTAGCATCGGGAACCGGTGCCCTTCTGGCAAAAGGTGAGCATATATCGGATCGTAAGCGATTTTTAGCATCGAAATAAGCCCTGTAGTTAGTTTTCCGCCGCTGAGGCGGCAAGAATAAGCCCGGCCTTAAAAACTTGCTTAAACGAGTTATAAAGCGGCACAGGGCTTAACCTGATAACGTTAGGCTCGCGCCAGTCACCAATTACGCCATTATCAGTTAAATATTTGAAAATGGATTTAGCATTGCGCCTGCAAACAATGGATAGCTGGCAACCGCGTTCAACAGGCTTAGCAGGTGTAATGATTTTGAACAATTCCTCACCATTTTGTTTGTTAATTTCATTGATCAGGAATTCCAGGTAACCTGTCAGCAATTCGCTTTTGGCACGCATTTGTGATATACCACCTGCTTTTTCAAATACATCAAGCGCGGCTTTATGCAGCGTTAATAACATCACCGGGCTGGTACTCACCTGCCAGCCGGCGGCGCCTCTGTCGGGTACGAAACCGGGCGTCATTAAAAAACGCTGCTCTTCTTTATAACCCCACCAGCCAGCAAAACGGTTCAACTCTTTATCATCAAAATGCTTCTCATGTACAAATATCCCACTAATACCACCCGGACCGGAATTCATGTATTTGTAGGAACACCAGCAGGCAAAATCCACATCCCAGTCATGTAAATTCAAAGGAATATTGCCGGCGGCATGTGCCAGGTCAAAGCCTGCAACTGCACCTGCAGCATGCGCCGCCCGGGTTATTGCAGGCATATCAAAAGCTTGCCCGGTAAAATAATTCACCCCGCCAAAAAGCACTAAAGTTAATTCGTCACTATACTCTTTTATTTTATTTAGGATGTCTTCGGTTCTTAAAGTAAACTCTCCATCCCGAGGGAAAATTTCAATTACCGCTTCTTTTGGGTCATAACCATGAAACCTGGTTTGGCTCTCAACTGCGTATTGATCTGATGGGAAAGCGCCGCCTTCTATTAATATTTTAAATTTGTTTTTATTTGGTTTATAGAAACTTACCATTAATAAATGAAGATTTACTGTAAGTGAATTCATGATACTTACTTCTTCTGTTTTTGCACCAACTATGCCTGCAAGTGTGCCGGTTATGCGTTTATGGTAATTTAACCACGGATCGTCACCATCGAAGAATCCTTCGATAGCCATATCCTTCCAGTTGTCTAATTGATCGTTAATGTACTGCCGGGCGTTAACAGGTTGCAGTCCCAAAGAATTACCACAAAGATAAATCACATCTTCGCCATTGTGTTGCGGGGCCAGGAACTGTGAGCGGAAATCTTTTAAAGGATCCTGCTCATCCATTCGTTGAGCAAAAGCAAGGGTGTTTTGGTAATTCATAATCCAATAATACAACAATTATTTATTAGGCTTACTCACATAAGGATTGCCTTTAACATAAAACCGATAAGGTAATAAAGCATCCTCACCTGCATAAGCCACACCAACTCTTGGTACGGCGGCAATAGCTGATTCAGGAAAAACTAAACCTTTATCTTCTATCCAAAGCGTATCACTTTGCAGGCTAATGCCATTAATTTTACGCGATATGCCTAAAGCTTGTGCAACTGAACCAGGCCCTGATGTGATAGTATTCTTTAAAACCGTCATATTTCGCCGTTGTTGCATTATCTCCAGTCCTTCGGTAGGATTTACCGCCCGGATCAAAATAGCGTGAGGTTCGCCTTCTTTTGAGGTCACCACATTAAACATTTCGTGAATACCGTAGCAAAGATAAACGTAAGCCGTACCACCGGTACCAAACATAGTTTCTGTTCTTGGAGTCCGCCTGTTGCCATAAGCATGTGAAGCTTTGTCTATTATACCATTATAAGCCTCTGTTTCTACAATATATCCACCTGTAAATTGCCCATCAATAAAAGTGTATAAATATTTACCTAATAAGTACTTACTAATTTTAACTACATCGTTACTTTCATATACGGACTGTGGTATTTTCATTTCTTTTTCAATATTCCTTTCAGTAATTTATTTACCTGTTTTGCTTTATCAAATATCATAATATGGGTACCTCCTTTTATTATGGTTGCTCCTTTTATCCTACCGTGTGAAAATACCAGGTCTTTATCGCCGGTGATATGATATACATTTGGTGGTATAACTTTATTATCCCATTTCAATACAGCGCCCATCGCCCATTTCAGAAATGCCGGCGATGATTTTTTCAGCATATCTTTAAATAACCAAAGATCATCAGGATTCATCTTCCCAAAAAATAATTCGATAAATATACCGGATGATGGCATCCAGCTTTTTGGGATAATTCTGTATGCTGGTAGATTTCTAAACACGCTGAAGTACCACGGCGCTTCGTCAACAGTCTTTATACTGGAGATCAAAATAACCTTGTTAACCGGGATAATTTTAGCAATTTCTATTGCCAGCATCCCTCCTAACGAGTTACCAATAATTACCGAATTTAAACTGATATTATATTGCTGTATAAGCTTTTGCGCATAAGTTATTAAAGTATCAGTTTTGTTAGGCTCTATCCAATCTACCGGGATAACCTCATGCTCATGCAGGTCGATATTATTGTAAACACGGGTATCGGCGCCAAGGCCGGCTATCAAATATATTTTACTCATTAAAGTTTAACAGCTTTATTACCTTCTCCAGGTATTCGGCATCCGTTTCATCAAACTTTGCCAAATCTTCGCTGTCAACATCCAACACGCCAATTACTTGATTGTTGCGAAATAATGGAATAACAATTTCCGACCTGGATAATGAACTACAAGCAATATGCCCCGGAAACGCGTCTACATCAGGCACTATTAAAGTTTTCGCCTGTTCCCATGCTGCGCCGCATACGCCCCTGCCCTTTGCAATACGCGTGCAGGCCACCGGGCCTTGGAACGGGGCCAAAACCAGTTCACCATCCTTCACTAAGTAAAAACCCACCCAAAACCATTTAAACTGCTCTTTTAAAGCAGCGCATATATTGGCCAGGTTAGCTACCAGGTCATTTTCACCATAAAGCAAACCTTCTATTTGCGGTAATAGTGATTGGTATTGTTCTTTTTTATCGGTTGATGTGGTTATTGATAGATCTTCTGCCATACAACAAATGTAAGTAAGCCTGATTAAAAGTAAATAAGGCAAATCTCATATTTAATCTTTTATTTAGCAGCAATGATCGTTAGCCTTACTATTATTCGTTACTCCAAATGGTTTATCCCATTGGCATTGATGGCTATGGCTTTACATAGATTATTTATGTGGCTGCAAAAAGGCTGCACATTTTGGAAGCTATTAGGCAGTGGCCATAACGGTACATTTGACTTACAACCCGACTGGCAGCAATGGGGATTATTGGCCGTATGGGAAAATAGGGAGGCGTTTGATAAATTTTATGCCAACTCATTTGTTGCCTGGTGGTGGAAGATTTTAGCTAATGAAAGCTGGACAATATTATGCCAGCCGCTGCAAAGCCATGGTAAATGGGATGGCAAACAACCATTTGGTAATCCTGACATTCAAAATTATACAGGCCCGGTTGCCGTGTTAACCCGTGCTACCATAAGGATCAGTAAATTGAAGAACTTTTGGTCGAACGTGGATGAAGTTGCCAATTTAATGACGGATGCTAAAGGTTTTATCACGTCTTTTGGTATTGGCGAAGCGCCGGTTTACCGCCAGTCAACGTTTTCAATATGGGAAAGTATAGATGATGTTAAAGCTTTCGCTTATCAATCGCGTGAACATGCCGAAGTGATTAAAAAAACAAGAAGCGAGAACTGGTACAGTGAAGAACTGTTTGCCCGCTTTAGATTGATAGATAGTTTTGGTACGATAAAGGGTAAAGACCCGCTCAATAATTTTAATAAATAACCCACTGTCATTTCGACCGAGGCACGAGGGAGAAATCCATACACAAGCAATTATGAAAAATGCAGGTGTATAGATTTCTCACTACGTTCGAAATGACATATAAATATAATTTGTCATGAGAATAATTGCAGAATTACCCCACCCTGATTTTAAAATATCGATATTAAACATGAATCAAAAATTCATTGTTAAAATAGAAAAAGGTGTATTTGAACAAACCTATAAAATCCCTGAGATGGATTTGACGGACGGCGTAAACAGCATATTTGAATTGCTTGATGAAAGCTTTTTACAAACAGTTTCGGCCCGTTTTACTGATATGAATAAGGATTTTAAGGATACTTATTTCAGGTACAATTATTAATTACGTAGTCGGGTTCATATTATATATAATCTCCCATAATAGTTTAGGTAAACTATATAACTATTTGAATAATATAGGTAATAATTATTAAACAGAATTTTATTTGGCATCTAAAATCAGGTCGCAATACCAAAATCCGGCAGGTGTTGTTGATGTCGGTGATGATCCGCAGGTGTCATTAACATCTTTTGGAGCGGCATATTCTTTGAACACTTTCTCTCCTGTTTTATAATTGATAGTTTTCGAAAATATGGGGCCTTTAAATGCGAAAGTATGGAACTCGCCATTCTCACCACAAACGTCAACGGAATTTGGTAATTCGTTAATCAGCTCCTTTGTAATTTCCCTGCCAACAAATTTTTCCAGCCTTTCCTGGGTGCAGACAATCACGGTACCAAAACCTAATTCTAAAAATTCATTAATAAGTTCGTGTGTGTTCCGTTTCCATAACGGATAAATCCCGGTCATTCCAATCTCTGCCAGGCGCTCATCGCGGTATTTTTTCAGGTCTTCTAAAAATATATCACCGAAAATAGAATGAGTAATACCTTCGTTTTTGAATTTCTCTAAATGCATGCGGATCGTATCGTCATACTCAGTCATTCCGGGCATTTCAGGGAGCCTTATTTGATACAATGGTATACTAATGCTTTCAGCCTGTTTTATCAGTAACTCTTCCCTCACTCCGTGCATTGATACCCGGTTTGCGGCATCATTAACCGTGGTGACCAAATATTTGATATCAATATCCGGATCCTGCAGGCAGTAATATAAAGCTAACGAGCTATCCTTGCCACCACTCCAATTGAATATACATTGCTTCATGCTTCTGATAATAACTGCTCAATCAATATCGGTACTCCTGCTGTAGCCTTCTCTTTTATTTTAACCACTTCTCTCCTGTTTACTTCGGGGATGTTAGGATCAATGATGTATTTCGGCACGCTATTGGGAACATAATTTATTAACCCTGCCGCCGGATAAACCGCCAACGAACTGCCTATTAAAATAAAAATATCGGCTTTGCTGCAAATTTCAGCCGCTTTGGTTATCATAGGCACATCTTCGCCAAACCATACTACGTGTGCCCGTAATGGTGAGCCTAATTCACATACTTCATCCATCTTCAACTCCCATCCCTCAATCGGATAGGTTAATTCCGGGTCGATACTGGACTGTGAGCGTGTAATTATACCATGCAGGTGAATAACATTGGTTGAACCGCCCCGCTCGTGCAGATCGTCTATATTCTGGGTTATAACAGTTACGTTATATTTTTCTTCAAGCTTGGCTAACGCATAGTGAGCAGCGTTTGGGTTAGCGTTTAACACATCTTTACGGCGCATATTATAAAAGTCCTGCACCAATTCAGGATTATGCGCCCACGCTTCAGGTGTTGCCACATCAGCAATGTTATATCCTTCCCATAACCCGTCACTGTCCCTAAACGTTCTTAAACCACTTTCAGCGCTTATACCTGCGCCGGTTAATACAACAACTCTTTTCATAACATCAAATATTATCGCATAAAAAAAGCGACCCAATTACCGGGTCGCTTTTTTTAGTATGTTTTCAATTATACCGCCAGTTCCCGGTGGCTTCGTAAAATTGTGTATTTGCTTTTAGCTAATTCAAATCCGCCGAACAGTATGGCACAATATAAAATATCACCCAATACCATGTTCTTTTCAAACGGGATAGCCGCTACAAGCGATTGTCCATAACCACCTAAAGTATGCGGATATAAAGTTCCATATAACCATGGAAGGTCCATAATTAACCAGTGTATTAATACCGCTACCAATGATACCGCGAACACGTTTAAAACAGTTGCTTTTTTAATAAGGCTGCCAATAAATACTACAATAGCAAAACATAAGTAAACCCATAATGAACTTATTGACCATGTTAATTGTGAAAAGTACATATAGTTTATAGCCAGATCGCTTACAAATAAGGTAACCAAAACCACCAAATAAGCTTTCCACTTATCAGTAAAATAAGCACCGCCAAATAAAGCAATGGCTCCTACCGGCGTAAAATTGCTTAGCGCAGTGTATTTTACATTAACTAAACGCATGGCAGCCGCAGCAATTATCAGTAAGATAATCACAGCATTACGGGTATTAATTTTTTGTGTTGACATATTTTAATTTATAAGGTAAAATTACTTATTAATCTTATTAAATAAAATACAATTTATTTAAGCCCGGTTACATCCCTATTTGTTTATCAACGTGATCTTACCCGGACTGATGCCTACAGTTAGGCTATATTCTTTTTTACCGGTTTTATCAAAAGCATATAACGTACCATTTGAATTGTAATCTTTGGCATCGGTAATAAATACTTCACCACTAACATCATCAACAGTTATAGCATACGGAGTGGTGATTGTAGTTCCGTCGGTGATAAAGTTGGCCTGTGCTATGGCCTGGGTTTTGGTGTTATAAACCGCAATTTTATTGTCGGCAGTAAAGTAGTAAGCAAAATCACCGCTGATAGTAATCGGGATATTATAAGGCAAGTTTAAAGATGCAGTTGAAGTTACCGCATCGGTTACATTATTTATTATGGTCATGCCTGGCCCGATAGATGCGAAATTACCTAAGGATAACGCATATACATGGCCGTAAACATCAGCAGCCAAAGTAACCGGGTCTACTAATACACCTGTTATTGTTTTGGTAACGGTTAACGCAACAGGATCAATTACAGAAATAGTAGCCGATGTAGTAGTTGGGCCTACATTGTACCCGTCAGAATTGGCTACATATAATTTACCGTTTGATATAACCATCTGCTCGGGATTGTTACCCACAGTAATTGTTTTGGTAATAGTTAATGATGTGGTATCAATAACTGATACAGTACCACTGTATGAAGTTACAAAAGCGTTGTTCTTATAAAATATTACACTCCGTGGTTGATAAAGGGTAATCTGTTTGATCAGTTTTGAGCCTTTAGCATTCGCAATATCAATTACGTTTGAATTATTAACGATGATAAACATTTTTGAACCGTAAATACCCAAATCGTTCCCGGTATCGCCCAATTTAGCGTTGTTGGCGCTAAAAAAGATATCGGCGGTAAGCGCCTTACTTGTGTAATCATAATAGGTTAACGTACTGTTGTTTGAGCCGAAAACTCCCTGGTTTAAGATATACAAGCCGGCACGCTGCGCAGTTGGTGTATCAGTGGTCGGCGCTAATTTATCTTTATGACACGATGCCAAAACCGTTGCAAAAGCTAACGCGATAAACAGGTAGTTGAATTTAATTTGTTTCATGGTTTATTGTTTTATATAGTTATTTGAAATGAAAATCTGAATGAACGGCCAGGCATTGGATAGCTTTGAACTACCATGTAGTTTTTATTATAGATATTATTTACTGCGGCAGATAAGGTAACCGGGCAATGCCTGTAGCTGCTTTTATAAACTACCGAAGCATCGCTAATTGAATAAGCAGGTAATTCATCATCGGGTGAATTATTGTTGTTATAATACCTTAATGATGAAATTACCTGGTTATAATAAACACCTAATTTCCCTTTAGTAATACCAGCATTTAACGCCAATGTATTTTTAGGGATATAAGGCAACTGATTTAAATATTCGGTAGAAGCAGGATCAGTAACGTTAAGGGCATTTTGATAAGAATAGTTTACGGATAGCAAAATCTTATAATCCGCGGCGAGTTTGGCCTGGGTTTTTACGCTGGCATCAATACCGGTGATATCAACCTTGCCAAAGTTTTGAACAGAACCGTTATATAAATTGGGGATGTATATAATTTTATTGGTTACAGTATTATAGTAGCCATCGGTACTAAATGATATAAAATCCAACAAGCCTTGCAGGCTCTTACTATAAGTAAACCCCAGATCGTATTGATTTGTATATTCAGGCTTTAAGCTGGTGTTAGTTTGAAATCCGTAATACAGCTCATTAAATGTAGGGATACGGAAGATGTATTTGTAAAAGCCACGTATCTGGAAACCTTTATCAGCTAAAGGTTTAATGGTAGCCATTAAAGTTGGTGAATAGACATTTCTTGACGGAGAAGCTGTACCAGTCCTGACCGTTTCGGTAACATTCGTATTTAGCAAACTGCCTTGTAAAGTTAAATTACCAATTATGAGGTTGGCTGCCAACGCGTTTAACAAGGTTACACGTGTTGGATATTTAAACCCGGGCAAATCAGCGTCAAGGTTGTTTAAAAACAGGTCAGTTGAATAAGAAACTTCCCAGTTAGGTGTAATATGATATGATAAAGCAGCAGACTGGTAAAACTCCCGCTGAAAAAAATGCTGATCAAGCACTCCTGCTGCATTAGGGAACTGCGGATTTAAATAATGCAGAAATCCTTGTGAGTATTTACTATTGATCAATAAATGAAGCCCGAAGGTCCAGGTACGCTCATAGCCGGCCTGTGCAAAAAAGTCCTGGTTCCATAAACGCTGCCCGGTTGGCGGCGGCGTGTACAATATTACCGGGCCGGGCAATCCCCTGTCTGAATTATAATAGTTGATATGAAAATTAAACTTATTACTATCGCTTTTTGCCCAATATAATGAACCATCGATCTGCTGAACCGAAATAGCAGACCCAACACGGGTTTGCTCGGTGTTAGTAGCGCCATTGTGTAACAGGTAATTGTATTGCCCGTTTGCATCTTCGGTGTAGGTATTTACAACAAACGACCAGTTATTATTTAATCGTTGCTGCCATTGCAAATAAGGATTTACAAAACCAAAACTTCCGGCTTTAAATCCCGCGGTTATTTGA
>Ga0207153_1253_pt1 | contig 9850 bp, 7 predicted proteins | sample Alteio_BWMinHeat_27_FD_153580 | JGI IMG/M metagenome (GOLD analysis project Ga0207153, IMG submission 153580) | Enriched cells from forest soil in Barre Woods Harvard Forest LTER site, Petersham, Massachusetts, United States -... | ecosystem: Environmental > Terrestrial > Soil > Temperate forest >...
ATCCACTCGAGGGACGGCGGAAGCTCCATGCGATACGGCCGTGCGTCCAGGCCCGCGGCGAGATTGACGACCATGTCCACACCCTGCTGGATCTCGCGCTCGATGAATTGATCGAACAGATAGGTGCGGGCGACCCAAGCCCAGGCATGGCTATTGCCTTCGGGCAGGGAGTTGGCAATATCCACGCCGAGGGTGCCCGCGAGTCGACCTGCGTAAGGATCGCGGAAGATGGCATCGGGGCGCTCCGTCTCTCGTGCGCGAAAGACCGCGGCCCAGCGCGCGGTGTCTGAAATGTTGCGAACGATACGCGGTGTTTCGGTTGGTTGAGCTTCAGACATTGCGTTAGTCCCCCCTGCAATCGCGGCTCGCAGCTTCTCGATTCCGAGATGGCTCTTTAGTCTGGTCCAATCCGTACCAACTCGTGCAGAAAATCTCGAATCCCGGAAGCTTCGCGCGGTTACAACGGCCAGAGCCACGCGGCGCCGCGAACGCCGCTGGCATCTCCGTGCTTCGCAGGCAGAAGCGGCGTATCCGCTTCCCTGCCGAAAACATATTCTTGCAGCCGCGCGGGCACATTCTGGTAGAGACGAGGGATTTGCGAAGCGCCACCACCCATCACAATGACATCAGGATCGAGGAGATTGATGACTTGCGCCAGTCCGCGAGTGAGGCGGTCTTCGAAACGGTCGAGCGCCGCGAGTGCCGCGGGTTCGCCCGCAACGCTGCGAGCGATGATTTCGGGGCCTTTGAGCGAGAGTTTCGTTGCACGATGATAGTCGGCCTCGAGGCCGGTCCCGGAAATCCACGTCTCGATGCAGCCATTGCGCCCGCAATAGCAGGCGGGGCCGGGATATTCCTCCGCGCGCATCCACGGCAGGGTGTTGTGGCCCCACTCGCCAGCGACCCCGTTCGAACCGCTGTGGACGCGGCCGTCAAGGGCGATTCCGCCGCCGCAACCAGTCCCGAGAATCACCGCGAAAACCACGTGCTTGCCGGCGCCAGCGCCGTCGGTGGCTTCGGAAACGGCCAGGCAGTTGGCGTCGTTCGCGCAAAGCACTTCGCGCGCGAGGGCGCGGCTCAAGTCCTTGTCGAAGGGTTTTCCATTCAGCCACGTGGAGTTGGCGTTTTTGACCAAGCCGGTTTTTGTGGAGATGGTTCCGGGGATTCCCACGCCGACGGTGGCGCTACGCCCAAGTTCTTTTTCGATTCCTTTCACGGTTTCGGTCACGGCGCGCACCGTGCCTTCGTAATCAAAGCGCGGCGTCGCGATGCGATGACGGTGCAATTCCCTGCCGTCGCGCTCGAGCGCCACGAACTCAATTTTCGTGCCGCCCAGATCGACTCCGATTCGAAGGTGCTCAAAATTCCCTGAAACAGCAGGCATCTCTTGCGCTCTCTTCCGATTCGAACACACTGTACCTGTAGAAGCGGAGCGCTTCAAACTCTTCCTTGCGTGCTATCGTTTTCGATCGCCGGGATTGGCGAACCAGCGGCCTTCTTTGCGGCCGGAGTGAGGTAGGATAATAGATTGAGGCATAGCGTGATGAGCGAGAATTCAACAGCAGTGGAAAAGAATCTGCCTAGATCGAAACGCGTGCAGCGTGAAATCACCGCGTGGATGTGGACCATCCTGCTGTTCCTACTGATCAACGGAACGGTGGGTCAAGCGCGCGTGATTCCATCCGGCTCCATGGAGAGGACGCTGCTCATCGGCGATCACCTGATTATGAGCCGCATCGGCTACGATGCGGGCGTCCCCTTTACGAATTGGCATGTGCCGCTGTGGCGAAATCCGAAACGGCAACAGATGATCGTTTTTCGGCCGCCGATTGCCGAGGAGTCGCCAGATTGGGTAAAGCGCGTGATTGGGTTGCCAGGAGATACCGTCGACATTCATGATGGCGCGGTGTGGATCAACGGGCAAAGGCTCGCGGAGAATTACACGGAAGGAACCAGCCGCCGCTACGAACTGCAAACTCCGTATAGAGTTCCCGCGGATTGTTACTTCGTCATGGGAGACAACCGGGAGAATTCCTACGACAGCCGGTTTGTCGGCTGCGTGCCGCGGAAAAACATCATCGGAACTCCGGTGATGATTTACATGTCTCTGAAAGCTTCGCCGGAAGCCTGGGAGCCGGGGCAGGTTCGCGCACGCGCATTGGCTTACGCGAAAGCGCCATTCCGAGCCTGGTGCGCTGGACGAGACTCTTCCACATTTTTTGATGCGGCTGCAGACGAGATTCTAACTCGGATTGCCGCTTACTCGTCGCCGCGGACTTGCCACCATTCGAGTCGTTCGAACTCCGCCATTTTTTCCGAACCGTGATCCTGATACCAGCGACTCCAGGCCAGCGCATCGGCTGGTAGGCCTACATCCGTAATCTCTTGCAATGCCAGGAAACACCAGTTCCTCATCTGTGGAGTCGTACGGGAATCCATGGCCAGGTCGATGAACTTGGGCACCATCCTCATGCGCTGCTTGCGAGTAAAGTTGCCGCAATCGGAAAGATTGCAGCCCGCACGGTCGCGCACGCTTGTGGAGGGATCTTCGGTGAACGAAATGAACAGGTCATCGAGCGCTTCGTCTTTGCCGAGATAGCGCAGGCCCTCGACGGCCCATTGCCGTACGGTGGCGTCCTTGTTGTTCCGGGCGTAGTCGAGCAGCACTCCGTGGATGCGGTCGTAATCCACGCCGCGGCCCGCGAGCATGCCAAGAAAATAGACGGCAGCAGCACGATAGTGTTGGTCGGTGCGCGCGCGTTCGATGAGCAAATCGGCGGCATGTTCGTTCTTCTGCCAGCCATCCAGCGTCAGATTGATGTCCGCGTTGGCGTAGCGCACGCGTAGATCCTTGGAAAACTGCGAGCGCCGCTCCAGCTGCTTCATGCGGTCGGTCAGGCGGATGTGCCCGACCCAATCCTCCACATGCTGATCAAATAGTGCGAGGGCGCGCTCGTCGTGGGCAATCGCGCGCTCCAGAAGCTCTTCGGCTTGCTCCTGGGCGGGCAAGGCAAGCACGCGTTCGACGTCCGCGTCGGTCATGGACGCGGAAAAAACACGCGGCACGACGGGATTCGGGCGCGACGCGGCGGCGGTGCGCGAACCCCTGGCGCGCGTTCCAGCCGTGAATGATCGCGAGACGGCGAACGAAAACATCGCCATGAGCACAACAGCAAAGACGGCGACGGAGGTGGCCGTGGAGGTACGCGGTTGCGGCCGAGTGAATACCTGGCCGGTGAGCGGTTGCGGCGGCTGAGCCGCCACGCCCAAAGGCGCTTCCATTTCGACGTGCGTGTCCACTTTCAGGCCGGCGAGCGTTTCGATCTGCGAGACGATCCAGCGGGCCTCCTGGCGGCTGTCGATTTCATCGGCGAGAGTGAGTTTGCGGCCATTTTTTGTGCGCAAGCGAATGGCATAGAGCTCGTTCCCCGCGCTGTTGTTCTGCTGCATGCTGACCACGGGCAAAATGGAAGCCACGTCGGAGGCCGGAATCCGCCGCGTGGAACCCAGTCCAAGAATGCCAGTGCGAGTGAGAATCTCACCGTTGGCTACGCCGATTCGAGAGCTGCCCAGCGTGACGTGGAACGCCCCATAAATGAGGAGCAGATCGAACAAACCGAAAACAACGGGAAAAAACCACGGCGCGCTGGAATGGAAGAGGGAGTAAACGACTCCGCTCCAAATCAGGGTGAAGGCAAGCAGCCCCAGGGCGCGGCCCGGATTGCGAAATGGCGGAAAATAGAATTCCGTGCCGCCGGAATGCATGGAGACGATGACTTTGGTGTGTTCCGGCTGAGCCACGGCGCTGGAATCGGGATCGCTGGACGGCGCCACAAATCCGAAAACGTCCGCGCCGGAGGAAGCCGGCGATTGGGAATCGCGCGCGGGAGTAGGCGACGACCCGGTCCGGAATACGGGCAATTCAAAATCGTCCGAGTAGTCGATGCCGGGGATGTCGGCTTGTGCATGGAGCAGCCAGAGAACCTGATCGTTCGGATTGTCGTGATCGGTGACGAGGCTCTCCGGGGGCAGCGCGAAGTCCACCGGGATGGCCCGGCCAAGCGGTCCGGGGCCCACTGCTCCAGACGGAATATTCTGGTCTGCCTGCCAAAGAACAACTTGATTGGTGGTTTGGCTCTTTCCCGAGCCCGTGATGATTCTACGAACGCAGGAAAGGCGCAGGTTGATCCCATGCTGCGCCTGCGTTTCGAATTTCAAATGAATCCTTCCTCCCACGCGCTCGCCCGGAGAAAATGGCAGGGAGTTGAATTCGAAATAAGTATCACCAAATCGGCGGTGACGGATCGTCGCGCGCAGGGCGTTCACCAGCAGGATGAGGCCAATCAGGCCGAAGCCCAAAAGCAGGAAAGCACGGGGATCGCGCATGCGAGCCAGTTGCGGGAATTGCGTCGTGACAACTGGGAGCAGAATCAGATTGCAGAGAACGCAAATCACCCAATAGGTGATTTCACTCTTTTTGTTTTGGCTATCCGCGTGACGGCCGGCCCAATCCGTGCGCCACAACCAGGGAGAAAGCGGATTCGACTCCTCAATCGCGGCTTGCTGCTTTAAGCGCCCGTAGCCGCCGATGGCCGCATACATGAGGCCCGCGCCGATGATGACAAATACCGAGGCGAACAGGATGCCGGTGATCTTGCCGCCCGCGCCAGAGCTTCCGGGGACGGCGAGCTGCATGTATATGAAAAGGAGCCCGGCACCGAGAAAGGGGAGGCCGAAGAGAATCAGAAAGAGTGCAGCGCCTTTGGAGGGCTGTGCCATGCTCAATTTTAAGATTGTTTATAAGGACATAGCCCCGATTGCGAGCGGATGCTCCTAAAGGCGCACCTGAACGAGAGGACAGGCAAGATGATTTCCCACGAGTTGGGCGCGAAGAGGCCCTGCGTGCGATCGATTTGGCTGTCTCAGAAGAAGGGACAGTAAGGGCGGACTAGTAGCCGTCAGTGGCGGCCAAGATGGCGCGCGTTCGGCTACTCCAGAGGATAAGGCGAGTGCCAGGGTATTGAGCTGCGAGGACGGGCAAACGCTGCCGGGCTATTTCGAGGTCCCGGAGGCGCTCCAAGCGCACGCGGCGGCCGTCGGCGTCCTCGATCAAAATGTCGTAAGCAGGTTCGAGCATCGAAGAAAGGGGTGCTGCCAAGGTGTACTACCTCCCATGGAGTAGTGACAGAGGAGGGGAAATCGTTTCAACGCGAAACGGAGGTGAAAAGCCATCGGAAGCTCCCGATGCGCACCTCGCGTGAGATGAGAACTCAGGGAGCGGAGGCGTCTTTTGCTTTACCCATCGAAGGAACCGCGCCAAGCTGTTGCATCATTCCCAGGGTGTCCCAATTGCTGTGGGAATCCATGATCTTTCCGCCAGCGATCTGGTGGATGGTCATCCCATCTACGGATATTTTTTTGTTTGTCGCGGCGACACCCATGAATTCGCCTTTGTGGGTTCCAGAAATGCTCCAGCGGGCAACCACTTTATCGTTCTCGCCAATGGTGTCCTCGAGGGTCCAGCGCAGATCGGGGTAGCCCTCGAAGAATGCCAAAACCTGGCGCTTGTAGGCTTCCGGACCGATGGAGGAACTGTAATTGTTGGGGCTGAGAAGAGCATGACTAGGAGAGATAAGTTCGTTTATCACTTCAAGATTTCGTCTGTTCCAGACTTCTTCGTAGAGGCGGCGAACGATGGCTTTGTTCTCGGCTGACATGAGAAATGTCCTCCTCCTGCCAAATGACTCGATACGTCATTCTGGGAGATGGTGGCTAGCCTCACGAGACCATGGATTGAGAGAATAGGAGGGGTGAGGCTCGTCAGAGCCTACTCTCAAGATGTTTGGTTTGCAATGCGTTCAGTGCGCTCGGCGGCAGTACAACTTCCCGGCTAACAAAACGAAAACCGGACAGTCCATAGGGATAGTCCACACGATTGGTTCCCTTGAGAGGCGAAAGTCCCATGCACAAGAATTCTGCGAGATTTGCTCTATGGCTGGCTCTGATCATTCTTGCAGCGACGGCCGGGGGCCAGAACAAGAAGCCGGCGGCAAGGTCGTTCCCGTTGGAGTCCACAGCCGAGCTGGAAGCCGTCGACGTCAAGCCGGAAGCTGTTGCGTATCGGGGCCGTCGGGTCATCAAGCTGCTCGACTCTTCAGAGCAAAGCAAGTCCGGTGGCGGAATGGCCATCCTAAAGGGGTTCGATTTCAAAGACGGCGTCATCGAAACAGAGATTGCGGGCATGCCGCGCGCCGGCGCTCCGCCGGACATTCGCGGATTTCTAGGCATCGCGTTCCGCGTGCAATCTCCGGAGAAATACGAATGTTTCTACATTCGAGCGACGAACGGGCGCGCCGACGATCAAGTCCGACGCAATCACTCGACGCAGTACATTTCAGCACCCGACTATCCTTGGGAGCGGCTGCGCAAAGAGAATCCCGGTGTGTACGAATCCTATGTGGATCTTGAACCTGGCGCGTGGACGAAAATCAAAATCGCCGTTTCCGGCACGAAAGCCAAGCTGTACGTGAATGGTGCGGACCAGCCTACTTTGATCGTGAACGACCTGAAGCTGGGCGAGAGCCACGGCCAGATTGCCCTCTGGATCGGCGTGGACACGGAGGCTTACTTTTCTCGGATAACAGTGAAATAGGGAGGATCGAAATCGCGGGAGACTCCGCCCGCCATTATCAGGCTCTTTCGATGCGAAACGTGAAGCATCCTGCCGTAGTGCTGTTGACCTGAACGTATTCCACTTCACGATTAGCGAAGAGTTTTTCGATAGCCGGCTCGAACCTGCCGTCGGCAACGATTTCCTGCGCTACCAGGCGGCGGCCGCGGGCGTAGGCTTCCAGCGTCCGCGGGCTTCCCCGGAGTTCTTCAGGGAATCCCGCGTCAGCCGCATAACGCGGACAAGATTTCTCGTGAATGTACACCGGCCCTGGCTGCGGCAATGATTCAACACCCGCGAAGCGGTCATACGTAAATAGAATTCTGCGATCCACGCCGGCGGCAATCGCGCGCAGGCAGTGGCGGCAAGGCGCGTCATCGTCACCCATTTCTGCGTGCGCGGGAAATCCATATACAGGCGCCCGCAGTGTGGAGCGAACGGCCTCCGCTACGTCAGTTGGAATAGCTACGATGCGAATCGACGTCATAATCTGTTCCTTCCCATTTTTCCAGATGAAGAGCGAAGGCATCAACTCTGTGCAGGGCTGATTATCCGTAGTGTCAGCGTTCTTGTTCTATCCGCTTTCCTCTGTCAAATCCAATAACAATCACGGACTTGGAGGGCAGCACGAGTTCAGACGCCGGAAAAAACTGTTTCACGGAAATCCACAGCGAAGAACAGTCACCTTCGCGATCGCTTACCTCGAAGGACAGCAATCAATCCCGATGAAAGACCGCCAATTGTGCATTCACGAAAGAGGTCTGTCGCCAGCGAGCTTGGACACAAATGGCACCCAGCAAGAATCAGGGCCAAGAGAGCTCCCGTCGAGGAGGCTGTGGCGAGGACCAGCAGACTTATCGCGACGATGTGAGACTCCGTGATCCCGGAGATATCGAACGATCGGCCGAAAATTGCATTCAACTTACCGTCGTTTGTGCGCGGCGGCGCAGCGCGAGCCTTGGACGGTCGGACGGCTGTGTGCGCGATTCGCGGATGAGGTAGTCCATGTTGCATGAGTCCGCTCATCAGACAAAATTGGAATGATCTAATCACGAGCAGGAACGAGTCCAAACCATTCCAAAAAGGAATTAACCTATCTGGTTATTTTACATAAGGATATAACTTCGCTATTTGTTCTCCGCGTCTCGATTCCTGTTTTGGTTTCCCATAATGGAACCATTCCTGATTTGGGAACGATTCAAATCTTGTGTTCAGCAGGCGGACTAAACGAAAACAAAAAGGGCCGCTGATTTCTCATCGGCCCTTCGTCACGCTTAATTTTTCGCTCTTACGACAACCCTCATACGATCTGCCAGAATCTGCCCGAAACTGCCGTGACTTCAGCCGGAGCTGAGGAAGGGCAGCGCGAGAAACTCGAGACGTGTAATCCGTGAGGCCCGTGAGGACCGCGGACTACATTGCGTGGCATGACCCGCACACCATAGCGGGTTGAGCCACGACTACTTTAGAAAGGAGGTGATCCAGCCGCAGGTTCTCCTACGGCTACCTTGTTACGACTTCACCCCAATCATGAGTCATACCTTGGGCGCTTGCGTCCTTGCGGTTCGCGCGGCGACTTCTAGTACAACTCACTTTCGTGATGTGACGGGCGGTGTGTACAAGGCCCGGGAACGTATTCACGGCGTCGATCTGATACGCCATTACTAGCGATTCCGGCTTCATGCAGTCGAGTTGCAGACTGCAATCCGAACTGAGCAGAGTTTTTTCCGATTAGCTCCCCCTCGCGGGTTGGCAACGGTTTGTGCCCTGCATTGTAACACGTGTGTAGCCCTGGACATAAAGGCCATGCGGACTTGACGTCATCCCCACCTTCCTCTCCGTTATCCGGAGCAGTCCACGTAGAGTTCCCTCCTTGCGGAGTGGCAACTACGTGCAGGGGTTGCGCTCGTTGCGGGACTTAACCCAACACCTCACGGCACGAGCTGACGACAGCCATGCAGCGCCTCCACACCTGTCCCTTGCGGGAAGGCCGTATTTCTACAGCTAGTCAGGTGCGCTTCGAGCCCAGGTAAGGTTCCTCGCGTAGCGTCGAATTGAACCACATGTTCCACCGCTTGTGCGGGCCCCCGTCAATTCCTTTGAGTTTCAGTCTTGCGACCGTACTCCCCAGGTGCAGGACTTAACGCGTTAGCTCCGGGACGACGCACGAACGTGCGGCACCCCAAGTCCTGATCGTTTAGGGCTAGGACTACCAGGGTATCTAATCCTGTTTGCTCCCCTAGCTTTCGTCATTCAGCGTCAGTTGTGGTCCAGCGCGCCGCTTTCGCCACGGGTGTTCCTGCAGATATCTACGCATTTCACCGCTACACCTGCAATTCCACGCGCCTCTCCCACACTCTAGCATGGCAGTTTCGGAAGCAGCCTCTGGGTTGAGCCCAGAGATTTCACTCCCGACTTGCCACACCGCCTACTGACCCTTTACACCCAGTAATTCCGAACAACGCTGGCCCCCTACGTCTTACCGCGGCTGCTGGCACGTAGTTAGCCGGGGCTTCTTATACCCGTACCGTCACTCCTCTTGCGAGGCATTCGTCCGGGTCGAAAGGGGTTTACACACCGAGATGCTTCATCCCCCACGCGGCGTCGCTGCATCAGGCTTTCGCCCATTGTGCAAGATTCCCCACTGCTGCCTCCCGTAGGAGTCTGGACCGTGTCTCAGTTCCAGTGTGGCTGGCCATCCTCTCAGACCAGCTAACGATCAAAGCCTTGGTAGGCCGTTACCCTACCAACTAGCTAATCGTGCGCGGGCTCCTCCTTCGACGCCTTACGGCTTTGAGTCCTCGAACCGAAGTCCAAGGAATGTTATGCGGAATTAGCTTCGGTTTCCCGGAGTTATTCCCCATCGAAGGGCAGATTGCCCACGTGTTACGCACCCGTGCGCCGTGCGCCAGTTGTATTGCTACAACCGCGCACTCGACTTGCATGTGTTAAGCACGCCGCCAGCGTTCGTTCTGAGCCAGGATCAAACTCTCGTTTGAAACTGGTAGCTTGGCGAAAAAAAATGTCCCGGTATAAACCGGGACCAGCCTACCAAGCAAATTATTGTCGCTCGAATTTACTCAGACCATTCGCGCTCGAAAACTCGAATGGCTTCGAACAGATTCTGGCACATCGTATCGGTTGTCAAAGAGCAAAGCCCCCCTGTCCAGCAGAAAGGCA
>Ga0207153_1255_pt1 | contig 9731 bp, 10 predicted proteins | sample Alteio_BWMinHeat_27_FD_153580 | JGI IMG/M metagenome (GOLD analysis project Ga0207153, IMG submission 153580) | Enriched cells from forest soil in Barre Woods Harvard Forest LTER site, Petersham, Massachusetts, United States -... | ecosystem: Environmental > Terrestrial > Soil > Temperate forest >...
TTGTAGCTTTTCTAACATGAAAAGGCTTAGCCCATTGGCGGGCCTCTTCCGCCGCCTCGGCCGCCGGATGAGGCAATAACATCATCAATTCTGAGTATCATGCATGCAGCTTCGGTTGCAGATTTTATTATCTGCTCTTTTACTGCAACTGGTTCTATGATATCAATGGAAAACATGTCTGCAACTCTAGTATTTCTTGCATCAATGCCAGTCCATTTCTTTCCTTGACTGTGTTTTGCACGAAGTGTAACCATGGTATTGATTGGATCCATTCCTGCATTTTCAGCAATTGTTAATGGAATTATTTCAAGAGCCTCGGCATATTTTTTAATTGCAAGCTGTTCTCTTCCTTCAAATTTATTTGCCCATTCTTTTAGTTGTGAAGCCAAGAATTCCTCAGGGGCTCCACCTCCAGCCACAACTGCAGGCTTTTCTATTACATCTTTTACAACCATTAATGAGTCATGCATTGATCTATCTACCTCGTCTACAACTCTTTGAGATCCTCCTCTTAGCAACAATGTGATGGCTTTTGGATTTTTGCAGCCCTCAATGAAGACCCATTTGTCTGTCTCGACTTTTCTTTGCTCTACAAGATCTGCTGCACCCAAGTCCTTTGAAGTCATATCGTCGATATTACTGCTAATTCTGCCTCCAGTTGCTTTTGCAAGCTTTGTCATATCACTTTCTTTTACTCTTCGGACTGAAAGTATACCTTGTTTAGCTAGATAATGCTGTGCAATGTCATCTATGCCCTTTTGGCAAATTAACACATTTGCGCCAATTTGGTGAATCTTGTCTACCATAGATTTGAGCATTCTATTTTCTTCTTCAAGGAACATCTGCATTTGAGTTGGGTCGCTAATTCTGATTTCAGCACTCATCTCTGTTTTTTTCAATCTCCAAAGCTGAGTTTAGTAATGCAATCTTTGCCTTTTCTATTTTAGTAGGCATGCCGCTATGAACAACTTCCTTGTCAAGTACTATGCCTTTGATAAATTGAGTATTTCTAATGGAACCGCCTGCTTTCTTTTCCACCTTGATATTATCAAGATCTACTTTATGTCCTTCTGCTTCTTTCTCTACAACTTGTAATATAGAATCAACTACAAGCTTGGATAACATGTCACTGTCTTCTGATATGAGTTTTGACTGCATGCTTGTTTTTGCGATTTTTAATAGAATTTCCCTTTCATTTGGACTTACTTGCTTTGCCATTTCGGTGAGAAGTAAAAGTGCTTTTTCTGCAGCTGCTTGGTATCCTTCAATAATCACTGTAGCATGGACGTCTTTTTCCAGAAGCTCTTCGGCTTTTGCCAACAGTGCACCACCAAATACTACTGATGATGTAGTACCGTCACCAACCTCATTATCAACAGTTTTTGAGATCTCAACCATCATTTTTGCAGCTGGATGTTGAACATCAATTTCTTTTAGAATAGTAGCACCGTCATTTGTAATTGTAACGTCACCTAGGGAGTCAACGAGCATCTTGTCCATTCCGCGTGGACCAAGACTTGTTCTTACAAGTTCTGCAACTAGCTTTGCTGCAGCAATGTTATTTTTTTGTGCGTCTCTTCCCTTTTGTTGTAATGCACTTTCTTTTAGTACTAATACAGGTCCTTGTGGTGTTTGTTGAATAGATGCCAAAATTAATCCCTTAGTTCGTGTAATTAGTTGCCCCTTTTAATACCTTATCTGTTCAAGATCTTCAGATATATTCTATTTTTAACGTCCACAACGCCAGTGTACAAGATTCTGATCTCAGGTAATGCAAGAAAAGGTAAGAAGAGAGGTATCAGATGAGGATTTTTGAATTTGCATCCTGTCTCTACTAGTTTAGAATCTATACTAGAATACTCGTCTAATGTTTTTTCAAAAGATAATGACGATATCAAACCAGCAAGTGGTAACGAGAATTTACTCATAATATTGCCATTTTTAGCTACCAGCATGCCCCCCTGCATCTTAGTCAGACTATTTGCAACAAAGGCCATGTCTTTTTCATTTGAACCTATAACTATCATATCATTTTCATGAAAACTCTGTGTACATCCAAATGCCCCTATATCAGCACCAAAATTTCTCAAGAATGCCACAGTTTTCTGTCCAGTACCATATGTCCTATCAATAGCAGCTACTTTCCATACATCTTTGTCTTGTGATGCCATCACGTTACCATCTCGTACTTGAAGATCTTCTTGATCCAATTTTGTTATTATTTCTGTATCAAGTTTGATAACCAATGCTTGGGCAGTGGTTTCTTTGCTTCGTATAACAAAGTCTTTTTCTCCAAACTTTCTTCCTGTCCTTACGGTTTTTTTCATCCAACTTGGAATTACGGTCTTTGGTCCATCCACTACAAGACTATTATGTGCTACCATCAATTTTCCTCCGACAAAGACTTTGTTTGGTTTGATCTTTTCCAAATCATCAAAGACTAGAATATCAGCTAACTTGCCAGGTGCAATTGCGCCAAGGTCTTTGCTCATGCCATAATACTCGAAAGAATTCTTTGATCCAATAGTTATAGCGTCTATTGGATCCATACCAATAGAGATAGCTTTTCTGACACAGTGATCAATCATGCCATATTCAGCAATATCTTTTGGGGAAACCCCATCTGTACAGAACATTAGTCTATCAAGATATGTTTTATGAGATAATACACTAGGCAAAATTTTATCAAGATCTCGTCTGATAGAACCTTCCCTCATCATTACCCACATTCCAAGTCTTAGTCTTTCCAAGACTTGATCATAGTCAATCGGTTCATGACATGAGAAAATTCCAGAAGCTATGTAGGCATTTAGTTTTTTATCGCTTGCACCAGCTGTATGACCATTTATGATACCATTATTTTTTAAAACATTTGATATGCTTGCAATAGTGTCTGGATCTCTTGTAGTTACTTTGGTCCAAGAAAACACCTCACCTAGACCAACAACGTTTTCAATGTCCAATCCTTTATTTTCTTCTTTTTTGGTTAATGTTCTTGCATGACTAAATTTTCTATCAACAGGAAGTCCTCCAGGAATTACATGGTAAACCCTAATCGGAAGACTTTGTGTCATTTTGACAAATTCTTTGAATCCCTTGTAACCGCAGACACTTACAATATCAATTGGATCTGCAAACAAGGTGGTAGTACCTGACAAGAGTGATTGTTTTGCAAATTCTGATGGAAGAACATATTGATCTATGTGTATATGAGGATCTACAAATCCAGGTGCGATGTATCTGTCCTGCAAATCAATGACTCCAGTCTTCTCTCCAACTGTATGAGATGCATCTTTTCCCACATATGCAATTCTGTCTTTTTTGATTGCTACGTGAATTTGAGGTATGATTTCCCTTGAATAGACATTAACCAGCCTACAATTTTTCAAGACAATATCTGCCTTGTTTTCACCCATAGCTACAGCATTGAGCGATAAAATCATGGAGGCAAGTGAGCTGGCCTTCATAGAAATAATGTAATCTCTGATACTATTAAAGCGATGTTTAAATTACGGTCAACGCAGCTCATTTTTTATGAACATGCCAAAGGAGATCAATAGGTATTGTCCCAAATGCAAGAAACATACATTGCATAAGGTCTCCATATACAAGGCAGGAAAGAGAAGAGGTTCTGCTATTGGTGAAAGAAGACACGCCGAGGATAAGAAAGGTTATGGTGGTCAAAAGTTCCCAAAGTTAGCAAAGCCAGCAAAGACTACTAAGAAGATTACACCTATAATGACATGTCCAGAATGCAAGAAAAAGTGGAATGTATCAGGAATAAGATTGAGAAAATTGGAGTTAGTTGCATAATGAAAAGAGCTCACATTTGGATACCAAAACCAGGAAGTAAATTCCAAAGAGTACAGTGTAAAGAATGCGGAGAAGAGAGTGTTGTTTACTCACATGTTTCCTCAATAGTTACATGCAAGGCATGTGGTAATACTTTAGCAGAGCCAACCGGTTCCATTGCAAAAACAAATGGAAAAATTTTAGGTAGTGCAGATTAAGTCATAATCTTTTTTCGTATTCAGGTTAGTAGCTATTCGTTTATCATCAAAGATTATACATGATTCCCTCACAGGTTTCATGTTTTTTACTTGTTTAGGATCAACTATAGAAATTCCAGTATATGCACATTCTTCACCATCATAATCAACAAAAAATTCTGCTTCCAGTCCAAGAGATTGAAGAAAATTTTTTCGAACTAGTATACTTGTCCACACATCTTCGCCATTTACCAGACTTACAATTTTCCTAATTATTTCAGAGTCTAAAAGTGGCATATCACCAGAAGCTACAAAAATCAATTCTTCAAACTTGTGTAGAGATTCTCCCAAGTCATCGACATATCCATTTCCCTTTGTTTCAAGAACATCAATTCCCAATCTAGAAACAAACTCACGTGTCTTTGGAGCATTATTACTTGTAACGCACACTATCTTTGAGAATATTCCTGAATTTTCAAAAGCATTCAGAACGTGTTCTATCAACGGTTTTTTATATTTTAGAAGAAGTTTTTCCTCTGGTGATTTCATCCTAGTACCTTTGCCTCCACACATAACTAATCCTATCATACCGATGCAAAAATCAATAAAGATGCCAACCTTACTAATTCATTACTTGCCCCAAATACGTCGCCTGAAATTCCTCCAAAGCTTCTTTTTGCAACAGTAAGCAATAGAAAAGACAATCCTATACACGATATTACTACAAATACGCCTGTCATCCCTCCTAAAATCACAGTTGGTATTATTGCAAGTATTACAGCTACTGCAAGTTTTTTTGGATCCTTCATGGATTGAGTAAAAGGAGAACTAAGTCCTTGCCAAGCTGAGATTCCACGATTTGCCTGTATTACCATAGACAGTTTGGCCATCAATTCACTTAGCAAAATTGCCTCAAACAATACAAAACCCTTCATCATAGAAATTGCAAGTATCATTCCTGCAGCATACAATACAACTGTCATTACTCCCGCAGAACCAACAGCTGGGTCTCTCATTGCTTTGAGTTTTTTTTCTTTTGTTCCCTTTGCCATAATTCCATCCGCAAAATCACAGAGTGCATCAGTATGATGAATCCCAGTGATTATGGCAAGTGCTCCAGTTAAGATCAAACCAGTAATCAGAGGTTGAAGAAACAAAGATAGTCCATAACCTGCTGCACCAATGACTAGTCCAATCAAAGCTCCCGCAATTGGAAAAAGATACATGTTCTTTGCAACAGTTTCTAGCTCGCTATTCTTAGAAGGAATAATAGTTAGAAATGATACTACAGATGATATTTCCTTAAACATTAAACCACCAACCAAGAGATGACAATAGCAAAATAACAGGAATTGTAAAAAGTAAAGCAAACAGCACTGTAGTGACTTTCATTATAGAAATTGCAGATCTGAAATGCCTTTCAGTTATCTCAGAATTACCATCTCCTAGTACATAATGCTCCATTTTTTCAAATTTTATTCCAAGTGCACCTGCCAGAGTTGCCATTGGATAGCCAGCGTTTGGGCTTTCAGTCTTTGAACCATCTCGTTTCATGATATGAATTGAGTGTCTCCAATCTTCCTTTAGTATGATACAAGAAAATACCATTACAAGACTTGTGAGTCTAGAAGGAAGAAAGTTGAGTATTTTATCACAGTTGGCAGCAAACCAACCTGTGTTTCTAAATATTTCTGTCTTGTATCCAATCATAGAGTCAGCAGTATTTACAGTTCTATAAACAAATGCACCAATTAGGCCAAAAATTGAGAAATAAAAAAGCGGACCAGTGATTCCGTCAACGATGTTTTCACTGATGCTTTCAAGTGTTGCAGAAATAATATGTTGTTTATCCAGATTTTTGGTATTTCGCTTTACTATCATGGAAAGTTTTGTCCTAGCACCATCTAGGTCATTTTTAGATAGAGAATCCATGATTTTTGATGCGTGATCTTCCATTCCCTTTATGGCAATAGTAGTCTTTAGAAGAATTCCGACCAAAATTATGCTTGCACCAATAAGCAGAATTTTATAGAATTCATTTGAATCAAAATTTTCCACATATTTCAAAGAAGATGAAAATGAGGTAACCAGAAAAGAGACTATCGCTATCACCAAAACGAGAATAAGAATTCCATTGGTTTTTTCAATCACTGGATTGGTTGATTTTGCATATGGTACAAACTTGCCAATCAATTTTCCTATCCAGACAGTTGGATGATATCGGTTTGCTGGATCTCCAAAAAGAAAATCAAGCGCAAGTGCAAATATAACTGCAATTATTGATATTAGAATCAACTTATCATACCTCGTATCTTTTTCATATCGATATTTTTTTTCACAGTGCAAGCCAAGTGATCAATTTCTTTATCTAGTGTTCTCAGATATTTTTTTGTCCATAAGACTTGTTTTGGATTTGCGTGTAGAGAATCTTCATCTGGGATATCAAATTTAATTAGAGGAATCGTGCCAATTACTGGTTTCATGGTTTTCTTTTTCAATATTGAATAGCCGGGATGCAGTATAGCCACATCTCCTCTAAACTTGTTTATAACAAACCCTTTGACTAGTTTTTGATGTGTCTTATCAAGAAGAGCCAACGTTCCCACAATACTGGCAAAACTTCCACCCTTATCTATGTCAGTAACCAAGATCACGGGGGATTGACAATATTCTGCCATTCTCATGTTAGCAATGTCATATCGTTGCAAGTTTATTTCTGCTGGAGATCCTGCTCCCTCAAGTATTACAATATCATTTACCTTTAACAATTGGTCAAGCGCACTCTTTGATTCTTCCAGTCCTGTTGAGAGCGCAAATTTTTTGTAATAGTCCCTAGCATGCATTTTACGATATAATATACCGTTTACAAAAATTTCACTCTTGTAATTCCCAAGAGGTTTTAACAAAATTGGGTTCATTATTGGAATTATCTTAGTTCTTGCAGCAATTGCCTGGATAGCTTGAGCCCTTGAGATTTCAAAGTCTTTGCCAATATAAGAATAAGACGACATGTTTTGTGACTTGAATGGCGCTACCTTGTATCCATCATCAGAGAGAATTCTACAAAGAGCAGTAACTAGAGTTGTTTTACCAGCCCCGGAGGAAGTACCTTGTATCATCAAAGTTTTTGCAGTCATAATTCTCTTAATGCCTCAATTAGCTTGAGATTTTCTTTGCGAGTTCGAACTGCAATCCTTATGAAATTATCATTCAATCCATGAAATGTACTACAATCTCTTATGAGGATATTTCGTTTTAACAATCTATTTTGAATTTGGCTTGATTTTATCTTTGATTTTATCAAAATAAAATTTGTATTAGAATTATAACAAGTAAAGCCCTTTATCTTCGATATAGAATTTGTGAGAAATTTTGATTCCTTTTTTATAATATTCAGTGTTTTTGGTAAATGTGATTTATCAGATAGTGCTTTGATTGATGATTGCTGTGCAATCCCGCTAACGTTCCATGGAATCTTTATTTTTCGTAGAATTTCAATCATTTTTTTATTGCCAAGCCCGTATCCGATTCTCAGCCCTGCTAACCCAAATGATTTTGTCAAGGATCTAAGAATGAAAAGATTATCAAATTCTTTCAAATATGAGACAACACTCTCATTACCATCTGGAACTAACTCAATAAAACATTCATCAAGAAAAACCATTGTAGATTTGTCATATGCTGATTCTAGGATTTTTAACATGTTCTTTTTCTTTATAAGAACTCCCGTAGGATTATTTGGATTACATAAAAAGATACAGTTTTTCTTTTCCATCATATCTTGAAATTCCGATAGATTTTGGTTTAGATCCATTGATTTGAAAAAAAATAGTATTGCCCCGTTTAATTTTGCAGCAGATTCATATTCACTAAATGTAGGAATTGGAATCAGCACTTTTTGATTTCGTAAAAATGTAGCACAGTAATTATAGATTATTTCAGTGGCTCCATTTCCCACTATAATCTGATTTTTTAGAATTCCAGTGTATTTTTGAAGATGAGTTCTCAATTCATCTGAATTAGGATCTGGATAGACAGAAATTTGTGAAATATTTTTGAAGGCATCTCTTACTTTAGATGGAAAACCAATAGGGTTGACATTGGAACTAAAGTCAAGTAATCTTAAATTATGTTTGAGGCTGCTATCTGAAAATATACCTCCATGAGCAGCCACTTTATGATTTTCTATTGTCTTTTCTATTCTAATCCTCATATTTTTCAAATACTCATATCGGTATTTAGTTGTGTTTTGCTTGTACTTCTAAAAGAATATTAATTGTACAAAGACTATTTTCTTCATGAAGCGCGTAGCCATAATAGGAGTCACTGGAGCAGTAGGACAGGAATTTGTTCTTGCTTTAAACAAACATCCGTGGTTTGAGGTAAAGCAAATAGCCGCATCTGAGCGCTCAGCCAAGAAAAAATTTGTAGATGCAATAAGAGATCCAAACAGTGGTATTTTGAAATGGCATTTACGAGAAACTATTCCAGAATATGTGAAGGATATGATAGTAGATGCAGTAGATGATATTAATCCAGAAAATTTTGATTTAATTTTTAGTTCTGTAGAAAGCGAAGCTGCAAGAGACATAGAAACAAAGTTTGCAAAACATGTTCCAGTTATCAGCACTTCTGCAGCATACAGATACGAAGCAGATGTTCCAATTTTAATCCCAGGAATAAATGATGATCATATAGGATTACTAGACGTTCAAAGAAAGAATAGGGGTTGGAAAGGATTTGTAGCACCATTACCAAATTGCACAACAACAGGACTTGCAATAACAATGAGACCACTTCTAGACAAGTTTGGTGCTCAGAAGATAATCATGACATCCATGCAGGCAATGTCAGGCGCAGGTAGATCACCTGGTGTTTCTGCACTAGATATTACCGATAATATCATTCCATACATACCAAAGGAAGAAGACAAGGTACGACTAGAGACAGGAAAAATACTTGGAAAGTTCATAGATGGAAAAATTGATCCTGCAAAAATGAAAGTCAGTTGTACATGTACAAGAGTTCCAGTATTAGACGGACATACTGAAACCGTTTTTGTTGAAACTGCTACTCATGTTGATCCAGAAACTGTCAAGAAAGCAATGCAGGATTTCTCAGACCATGTGAGTGTTACAGGACTACCTTCTGCTCCAAAAGAATATCTCATGGTCAACGAAGACCCCACAAGGCCACAACCAAGACTAGATAGAGAAATCAATGAAGGAATGACTACAGTAGTTGGGAGACTAAGAGAAGATACAGTGTTTGACAATGGTATAAAGTATGTACTGTTCTCACATAATGAAAAAATGGGTTCTGCAAAAGGGGCAGTATTGCTAGCAGAAATGCTATACAAGAAAGGCTACATTTAGCAAATTATGAAATTATAGAAATTTTATACTAACAACTTTAATAAGATCCATTTATTCACAATAATCTGTATTTTGATGACAAAAGTTGATGATTTAGATATGATAATTTTATCAGAATTATCACAGGACGCAAACATATCAGTTCCACGAATTTCAAAGAAGATTAACGTAAATTCGTCTGTAGTATACAGCCGAATCAAGAGGTTAATCAAAAGAAAACTCATTGAACGTTTTACCATAGTTGTAAATGATAGAGAATTAGGCTATACAGTCAAAGCACTTACCGGAATAAACATGGACTCTAAGATGAGAGATAATGTGATTGAAGAATTAATGAAGATCCCAGAGGTAAGAGAGATTTCTGAGG
>Ga0207153_1149_pt1 | contig 9714 bp, 9 predicted proteins | sample Alteio_BWMinHeat_27_FD_153580 | JGI IMG/M metagenome (GOLD analysis project Ga0207153, IMG submission 153580) | Enriched cells from forest soil in Barre Woods Harvard Forest LTER site, Petersham, Massachusetts, United States -... | ecosystem: Environmental > Terrestrial > Soil > Temperate forest >...
GCCCGGCACACCGAATGCGCTGTTCGCGCGCGTGATCCAGGATCTCAGATACGAGATCGTCTACGTCACCGGGGCCGGCGTCGCAAATATGAGCCTGGGCGTCCCGGACATCGGTCTTACCACCGTCACCGAAGTATCGGAGACTGTCGCGGCCATTGCCAATGTGGTCTCGGTGCCGCTCATCGTGGACGGCGATACGGGTTTCGGCAATCCGCTCAACACGATTCGTACCGTGCGTCCGTTCGAGCGCGCGGGCGCCGCCGGCATACAGCTCGAAGATCAAGTCTTCCCCAAACGCTGCGGCCATTTTGCCGGCAAGGCCGTTATTTCCACCGATGAAATGGTGCAGAAGATCAAGGCTGCGGTCGACACGCGGCACGATGGCGATCTCCAAATCATCGCGCGCACCGATGCGAGGGCGGTCAGTGGTCTTTCCGAGGCGATCGACCGCGCCCACAACTTCGTCGATGCCGGCGCCGACGTTAGTCCTGCGAGAACTCGACACGAGTGCCACAGGTGGAAGCAGACAATTTGCCAAACGGCTCAAGTCGGCGTTCGGTCAGAGGCGCCGGTTGGGAAGGCCGGTCACTTCCGGTCTACCCCGATAAGCGGACCATCTTGCAGCCGGTTCGGACAAAAGCGGTGCTGCGAGGCGGCGATGAGAGGTTCCGCCCAGGAAATCTCGCCCGCCACCTTTCGCGGCGCGAGGTTAACGACAAACAGCGCCTGCCGGCCTTCAATCTCCTTTGGATATGGCCGCTACTTTTTCATGCCGACGAGAATGGAGCGCGCGTGGTCGCCGAAATCGACACGCAGCCGTACGAGCTTCTTCGAACGCGCCACGTCCTCGACAGCGAGAATGGTCCCGACGCGGACGTCGATCTTGTCGAGGTCAGAGGTGGAGATGAGGGGTTTGATGGGCGCCGGATTCATGTTCCACTCTTTGCTGAGGCTCGGTCGATCGCGTCGAACTCGGTCTCAGCCAAGCGCCAACCGAGTGCATCGAGATTGGTCCTGGCGTGATGAGGCTTGGTCGCGCCGGGGATAGGAATCACGTGACTGTCGCGCGCCAACAGCCAGTTCAGGGCGACCTGGCTGATGCTGGCGTCGTGCGCGCGGGCAATATCGGCGAGACATGTCAGCAGCGCTTTCGTGCCCATGCTGTCCGACGGCTGCGTGAGGCGGCCGGACGCAAGGGGAAAATACGCAATCAGTGCCACATCGAGCTCACGGCATGCGTCGAGCACGCCATTTGTTTCCGCTGCTCGATGGAGCAGGCTGTAGTTGACCTGATTGGCGGCGAGCGGAACGCCAGCCCTGGCGAGGTGATCGGCGATGCGGCGCATCTGGTCGGCGCCAAAATTTGCAACCCCAACCGCGCGTGCCTTGCCGGACTTCACCGCTTCGACGAGGCCTTCGGCGAAGACTCGCACGTCCATTAACGGTAGCGGAAAATGGACATAATAGAGATCGATTGTCTTGAGGCCGAGGCGCGCGAGCGAACCGTCAAGGCCGTGCATCAGGCGGCGCGGAGAGCTTCGGCCCGGAAAGGGAAAGAATTTCGTGGCGATCACCGCACGGGTGGCACCGGCGCGCAAGCAGTCACCCACGACGCGCTCCGAGAAATAGATCTCGGCCGTGTCGATCATGCAGGAACCGGCGTCATTGACGGTCAGGAACGTCTCGAGAACCGCCGCACGATCGGCACGCCGCCACTTGTTCGTGCCGATCCCCAAGGGCAGCACATGGATGCCGGTTCGACCCAGGGGGCGCGTATCATCATCTGCGGGCATCGCTGGACCCCTCACAAGGCGAAAGCGCCGTTGGCTCGTTGGTGTGATGACGCTGGCATTTCAAGGTTACGCCATAGCGACTACGGCCGCGTCATTGAACCGGATTTAAGGCTCGCGCTCGCCAAACCGCGCTTTCGTTGGTTACCATCCACGTAATCCGGCGCGCCGCTGCAGTTCTGAGCGTTACCTCAACGCGCGCTGAAGGTGAGGCCGGCGCGCTCCTTCAGACGCTTGCGCAACGCCGGACCCATCAGCGCGCCCGGCGTCCAGGTGCCGCCCTCGCCCTGCACGTCGCGCACGAGGCAGAGAGCGCTCTCGGCGATCATCTTGCTGGTCGAGCCGTAGCCCGGATCGCGGTCGCCCGTGACTACCGCCTCGACCCGTCCGCCATCCGGCAGCTCGCCCAGGAACAGGATGTCGTAGAAACCCTTCTCGCGCTCTTCCCGAGTCGGGCCTGCGCCGGGTTTGAGACGGCCGGTCCTGAACGAGGAAACCACCGTGGCGAACGTCTCCGTCGTCACGCGGGCGATTTCCCCAAATCCCGGCGCGACCATCATCTCGTCGTAGACGAAGTCCGTGCCGTAGGGATGACCCAACAGAAAATTCGTGCGGTGCACGTTCTTGGTGTTGATCGGCGCCATGGGGAACGGCACGAGCCACAAATTCATGCTCGGGTCGTATTCGGGGATGAGGCCCGACGGCTGAGACGGTCCGGTGAACCCCGGCGTCAACGCGAAGGGATCGGTCAGCAGCCGGATCAGGGAGGGGTCGCGCGCCGCGGCCGCCAACGTCGCCTGAGCGCTCGCCGCGGTACCGCCCGACATGCCGCCTTTCACCTTGCGCAGGCGGGCTTTGACCCGCCGCGCCGGGCGTCCGAATTTCTCGCGCGCCTTCTCCTGCAACGTGAGCACGCCGAGATCGAACGGGATGGAATCGAAGCCGCAGGAGAAGACGATGCGCGCGCCGGTCCGTTTCGCCTCTTCGTGATGGGCGTCGATCATGCGCCGCATCCAAGCCGGCTCCCCGCACAGATCGACATAGGCCGTGCCCGTGGCCGCGCAGGCCGCCACAAGCTCGGGGCCGTGGAGCTGATAAGGCCCGACCGCCGTGATGATCACGGCCGCACGCTCGCACATCGAACGCAGGCTGGCCGGCTCGGCGGCATCCGCCTTAACCAAAGGCAAATCGTCTGGTGCGCCGATGTCGGCACGCACCTTCTGGAGCTTGTCGGTCGAGCGTCCCGCGATCGCCCAGGACGGAGCATCGTCGCCGCGATAGGACGTCGCCAGATAACCGGCGATGAGACGGCCGGTGTAACCCGTCGCGCCATAGACGATAAGGTCGAAGTCTCGCTTCACGACGTTGGTTCTCCTCGAGACCCGGGAGATCAGATCCGTGTGCAATCGCTCTGTACGGAGGATACCACAGTTCCCGCCATGGGGCGCGCAACGTCCGGTTGGGGTCTTGTGTCACGAGCGTTGCCCGTCCACACGGCAATGCGCAACTGTACGACGAAATGCGACTCCGGCAGCAGCCGCTGGGCCCTCGTGATGCCGCTAGTCAAATCGCACGTGTGCAGCATTGCAGCTTTCAAATGCTGCCGCACACGGCGGTCTCAGATACGAGACATGTTGACAGGGCTCGGCTTTATTCCTCCTTCCATTTGATCGAGCAGCCAATAGACGCCTTTTGGTCAGCCGGCGCCACACCGGTGGTCGCAATCGCGCGCATGGCCTCGACAAGCTCTCGGGGCGCCCCCGCGCGAGGCGGAGTTGTGCGGCCTTCGTCGAGCCGGCCGCGATACTTGAGCTTGCGGTCGGCATTGTAACCGAAGAAGTCCGGCGTACAGACCGCCCCATACGCCCGAGCGACCGTCTGGGTCTCGTCGTGGAGATACGGAAACGGGAAATCATGAGCCTTCGCGAAACGCTTCATATTCTCAAATGAGTCTTCGGGATAGCTCGCCGCATCGTTCGAGCAAATCGCCGCAAAGCCTATGCTCTCCGACATCAGCACGCGGGCATCCGAAACCATGCGGTCGATCACCGCTTTAACATAGGGACAATGGTTGCAGATGAAGACGACGACCGTGCCTTTTTCGCCCGCAACGTCGTCCAGTGCGTAAGTCTTGCCGTCGGTGGCCGGAAGCCGGAACTCCGCCGCCGGCGTATCAAGAACGACTTGGGTAGCTGTTGTGGCCATATCGCACCTCCTTGTGCCCAAACATATGCTGACGACGGCCTGCCGGGGCACAGTTTCCAAAGCCTGCTCGCCAGTCGCGTCGTTTTGGCCAGACGTCAGTCATCTCCGGTCGACCGTTAACAGCCGACATTTGGACAAGCGCTGCTCTGCTGCGACCCATACTGCATGGCTTCGCCGAAGCCCTTCATAGCTCGCCTGGTTCACTTGGTAAGCCGTCGCAGCAACTTTTAAATGCAAAGCGTTTTGTGGCGTCGGTTAACGTACGCGACTTATACCAATCTCGGATTTCAGGCGAGTTTGAAGCGTATTGAGGCTTCCATTTGGCCTGTGAAGCAGCTGGCAACAGAGTTGCCGTTGCCAGCATCAAATAAACTAGTTTCATAGCGAGCTCCTTTCACAAGGAACAGCCGCTACTAATTATTCATCGTCAACTTTACCCAACTTTTATCCAAGGCACGGTCATGCCGTCGTTTGGAAGCGGGAGTGACTCACAAGCGTCGTTGCTAATAAGGCTGCACCTAACGAGTGCATATCTGGTCATGAACGGTCTTTCTCAACGAGTAACTGTCCGTTCCTCCCTAACTTATTTGTTAGAGTTTTTGGCACTTAGGAAGTTTCATTCTCTCCTTCCTAGTGGCCGCGCTCGGATCAATCCGATCGCGTTCCAGGCACCGAAGCAACCCCGCCGCCTTACAGTCAACTGGCATCACCAGCATCAGCAAGCCGCCGCAGTGGAGCATCTAAACAAAACGTGAGGCTTGCCGCATCTTGTGATCGAGCTTCCCCTCACCAAGATCGTGAGAGGGGGCCCAGCTCGGGAGACCCATTATGCGGAAGTTGATCACTACGATGGCTTTGCTGGCCCTTGTCGACAGTTCGGCGGCGATTGCGCAGACTGCTGGTTCGCGAAATCTAGCCGCACCTCCATTGACGAACTCGGCCCAGCAATTGCTGCCGGAGGCACCGGTGGGGCACCGCCAGCCGCGTGCTGATCAAGTGCCCTCGGAGAAAAGCCTGATGGATCCGAACGATCCAGTAAACCAGGAGAACGCGGCGCTCGACCGTATGATCAACGGCATTTGCCGCGGTTGCTAAAGATGCACGAGCACATAAAACAGCAAGAATGGCGCAAGAGCAGCAATCCTCGGCCAGCATCGGCTTGCTCGGTCATTACGATTCAAGGCCGGCATCTGGCGGATGTCGGTTCACAACGACTCAGGCGGATTTGGTGAGCTTAACGTGGCTTTCTGGGCAGCCGCGATAACAAGACGCGTAGCGAGTTGCTTGGCGCAGCCTTCCACAGAGGTCAACGATGTTGGTTCAGACAAGTCAGGGCCAATCGGGTTCCGCGCATGTCGTTGTGCTAGGCAACGAAAAGGGTGGTTCGGGTAAATCCACCGTTGCTCTACATGTCGCCGTTGCGTTGCTGAAGGCCGGCCAGCGCGTCGCTACCATCGACCTCGATGGTCGCCAACAAAGCTTCACCCGTTACATCGATAACCGAAGCGCCTGTGCGCGCCGCACCGGCCTCGACCTCGAGCTCCCGGTTCACCGCTGCATCAAGCCTGGCGAGACCATGCAGATTTTGGATAACGAATCGCTGGAATGGGTGCAGTTCGTGGACGCCATCAGCACAGTGGAGCGAGCATTCGATTTTATCGTCATCGATACCCCCGGGTCCGACACCTACCTGATGCGTCTGGCGCATGCGATGGCCGATACGCTGGTGACGCCGATCAACGATAGCTTCCTCGATTTCGACGTCCTGGGGACGATCGATCCCGCGACCTATTCCGTAACTGGCGTGAGCCGCTATGCCGAAATGGTGCGGGACGCACGGCGCAAACGCCGACAGCTTGACGGCGCCAGCCCCGACTGGATCTTGGTGCGCAACCGGCTGTCGATGCTTGAATCACGCAACAAGCAGCTCGTTATTGACGGTCTCAATGAGTTGTCGCTCCGGCTCGGCTGCCGCTCGATCAACGGTTTTACCGAGCGCGAGGTTTATCGCGAGTTTTTCCCACGCGGCCTGACTGCGCTTGACGACCTTGATGAGGCGCTCGGCACTTGCCCGAGCATGGAGCATGTGATGGCGCGGGAAGAGGTCACGCGCCTGCTGCGCCAATTGAAACTGCCGATCGATGAGCGCGGCCGCCGACGCGCAGCCAACCGGGCCGAATGGTTCAGCCAAGTCGACAAGCCGCTCGAAGTCCATGACATCTTCGGCGCGCCGCAAATCGGATTTCAGAGAGGCTAATGGTCAAGCATCCGCCAGGCGAAAATAAAATACGTCCCGATCTCACCCTAATGACCATCCTTGATGGACCGCTCTTGGCGCAAAGCGGCCGTTCATACGCAAACGGGATCTCGTGGTCGATAACGAATGAGTAGAAAACTATCCAGTTTCCGACCGGCAAGGAGATCGTAAAACCTTGTCAGTCTGCGCGGGCGCGGGCAGGGCGCTCGCCAAGGGGCATTCGCGGAATATTGGACATGGAATGCACGCGATGCCTGAACAAGACCGCAAAATTGAATCTCTGACACACGTGCGTCAGATTCTTGTTTTCAGCCTGGTCGGGTGGCGCGCATGTCTTGTCGTGGGCCATTCAATGAGCTGGCAATCATTTGACCGAGGCTCTTGAAATCAAGCTCTCGCGGCGAGGTTCGTCGCCAGACCAGCCCCACAATGCGGCTTGGCTGTGGTTCGGCAAACCGCAACAGCTTGATGCGATCGTCGCGCAACTCGACGTCGATCGCGACTTCCGGCACCAGCGTGACGCCGTAGCCGCATGCCACCATCTGCATGATAGTCGCGAGACTAGTGGCACCGAGGCCGGCGTTCACGCGGCTCCGCGCCTGCGTGCAATAGTCCAGTGCCTGATCTCGCAAGCAATGGCCTTCTTCGAGCAGGATGAGCTTGCGCTCTTCCACATCACTCGGTGTGACGCGGGCATTTTCGGGCAGCGGATCGTCTGCCGGCACTGCCAGCAGAAAGCGATCGGTCAGGACATGCAGCGACACCAGTTCGGGATTGTCGACCGGGAGAGCCATGAGCAATACGTCAAGCGCGCCTCGTGTCAATTCGCCGAGCAATACCTTAGTTTGCGTTTCCACGAGATCCAGTCGCAAAGCTGGATGCTCGCGCTGCAGCCGCGGCAGAACGTACGGCAACAAATACGGAGCCAGCGTCGGAATGACGCCAAGGCGCAAGCTGCCGCTCAGCAACTTGTTGCGATGTTGTGCCAGGTCGATCAGATCGCGCGTTGCGCTAAGAATAGCGCCGGCGCGTTGTGCGATTTCCACCCCGGCCTCGGTGAGTATCAGCGCGCCGGGGCGCCGTTCGAACAATTCTGTGCCGAGAAATTCCTCAAGCTCGCGAATCTGCATCGACAGGGCCGGTTGACTGACGGCGCATTCTTCTGCCGCGCGTCCGAAGTGCTGGCATCGCGCTAGGGCGTCGAAATATCGAAGCTGCCGTATCGTCAACATAGGCGAAAACACTAATGCTGTAGCGATCTCCAAAGCAAATGGATTGCACGCTTGGTGTGTCCCGCGCGCTCGGTCACGACAGAGCGGGCAATGATGCGTCGCAGCACGCGAGGGGATCGGGAGGGGTTGGCTCGTAATATGGTACCAACCAGGATCTCATTGGTTCGATGCAGAGTTCAGCGAGCTCGCAGATCCGAGCGACGTCACCGTCCATCGAATACAGGCTTTCGAAGGCGATCAGCTTCGGCCGGCCGGCTGCTGCACGCAACAGCGTTTCCAGATGGTCAACGTCGTTATGGCGCCAGATTTGTCTTTCAACCCCGGATTGTCTGATTCCCTCAATCATTGAATTGTGGTTCCTTGCGTCCGACAGGATTAGACAATCGGGCAGGAGTTTTGCAATTGTGGCGATCCCGGTCTGGTTCGAAACATAGCCGGAAGTGAACACCAGGGCCGCCGGTTTCCGGTACCCATCACCCGTTGGTTGCGCTTGAGGCCGAGCTGGCTGATCGCATTCAGGAAAAAGGCGTCATAGTTCATGACCGTTTTCCCGACAGATGGTGACAGGCACCATCACGCAGATCGGGCTTGCAGCGACAAGGAACCTCCTTAAGGAAAGCGGGCCATGGTCTCGCGAATCTTGTCGGCGATCACTGTTCCAAGTGTATCGGCGTCAAAACCGCGGACAAATAGCCCATTCGGATCCATCAGATAGAGATAGGCAGGCGATGCTTATCAGTTTTGCTTAATGCAACGAAAAGCAATTCTGATTTCTGGCCGTTCTGGAATTGTGATCTGGTGTGCCCGCTTTCAAAATGGAGGTTCAAATGGCCTGGAAGGCTCCAAAGATTGTCGAAGTGTCGGTGGGCATGGAAATCAACATGTACGCCTGCGCAGCGCGCAAGTAAGCCTCAGTGGGGTGACCTGCCCGGTTCAAGAAGCAATCTTTGCTTTCGAACTGAGGCAGGCGCCTGAGGGGCCCAATATCCAAGCGGAAAGATTCTCGGACTTCTCGAAGAAGTTGTCGACGGCGTCTTTCATGCCTCGCGACGGCGATCGATCCATCTGCCCAGACCGTGCGGCTTGGCGGCGGTGCGACGCTCTCCTATGACCGTCTGGACGTGACGGTCGGCTCGACGATACGTGCCGGCGCGATCGAGCGCTATGACGAAGCAGCTACGCAAGTGATGCCGCTTGCCTGGAGGGCGTGCGGGCAAACGCTGACGCTGCGGCGACAGTTGGCGAGTCGCGCTTTCTGCTACGAGTTCGCGCCGCGGAGTTGTCGCTGCAAGATCGCCGCTAGTTTGCGACACTAGGCCCAATTCAGTTGCAGCGGCGCAGTTTCTCGCAAGCACGGTGACAGCTGTTGTCCGGACGCTCAGCGCGAACGTCCCCCACTCATCAAATCAAGGAGAGGCGTCGCGGAACAATCGGCGCTGGGTTGGAAATAACTGTACGTTCCATCGGTGCGAAGCCGCACCCCAAATGCCCTTTGGCATGAACAGCATGACCAGGATCGCGATCACGCCAAGAACAAGTAGATATAGACTGCCGTACTGAGACAGGTAGAAGATCAGGCCCCACAGGATCGTCACGCCGACAACCGGCCCTTCGATCGTCCTTACCCCACCGATGATGACGACGAATAGCACATACGCCGTCCAGTCGGTCACGCTAAAGGCGGCGTCGGGGGAAATCCGAGCTTTTTGCAAATACGCCAGCGCGCCGATCGCGCCGGTCATACCGGCAACGGCAACCCACAACGCAAAGCGGATCCGGTCGGTGCGGACGCCGACGCTGCGGGCGGCGCGGTCGTTGTCGCGACTCGCCGCGAGCGCAAGCCCATGGCGCGATTTGACGAACCGATAGATCGCCAGCATAACGACGACCACGATTGCGAGGGCGATCCAGTACAACACGATATCGCGCGCGATCGCGGGGCGCACGCCGAACAGGTTCTGCACGCTTTTGAGGCCGGGCAGGCTGGAATAGACCGAACTCTGAAGCGACATGCCGGTGCCACCGCCGAGCGATTTGAATTGTGCGCAGACAAGCCGCAGTGATTCCGCCGCGACCCAGCTGCCTATCGCGAAATACGGGCCTTCGAGCCGGAACAGCAGCGGGCCGATCAGCGCCGCGATGACCGCCGCGTATTTTGGAACCTGACCCGTTGGAAGCTCGATGATGGACTGGCTCGATGTTGCGACACAGGGGATCCTGCTCGGCGGGG
>Ga0207153_1256_pt1 | contig 9697 bp, 7 predicted proteins | sample Alteio_BWMinHeat_27_FD_153580 | JGI IMG/M metagenome (GOLD analysis project Ga0207153, IMG submission 153580) | Enriched cells from forest soil in Barre Woods Harvard Forest LTER site, Petersham, Massachusetts, United States -... | ecosystem: Environmental > Terrestrial > Soil > Temperate forest >...
ATCCCTTCTCCCGCAGGTCTCCGCCGTAGGCGAGGGTCGCTCCGCACGCGATCAGGTGCCGGGCGATCTCCGTCATGGCGTCTTCGAGGTGCTCCTTGCCCATCCCCAGTACCTCCAGGTCGGGACTTCTGGAGATCGAAAGCGCGATGCATCGGCCGCTGAGGAAGATATTTTTCAAGATTCCGCTCCCGCCAGCCATTCGGTCGCGCTTAAAAGCTTGATACCGGGCGCGGCTTTCTCGAAGAGGCTCAGTTCTTCCGCTCCGATCGGAGGATCGGGATAGACGAGCGTGTCGCTCGGGGGCGTCCTGCTTTTCATGGCCGTCAGCACGATGAGTTCGGGAGGCCTCGGCAGGAACGAGACGTTCGCGCCGACGGCGGCGAAGAGCTTGACCCGGCATCGCCACAGGAAATCCTTTAGCACTTCGTCCATCAAACGGGCGACGACGACGTCGATACGATCCCGCTTCTCCGGATCCATCCGGACGATGGGTACGTTGGCCATGTAGGGAAAACCGCGTTCGTCGGTGTCCTTGATGCAGTTAGCGATCACGAGGGGAACGTTGAAGAGCTTCGCCTCGATCATCTCGCGGCGGCACCATTCCCTCGTCGAATAGGTGTCCGTGTGGATCGCGACGACCGCGCTGACGCGGACTTTCTCGAGGAGAACCCGATTGAACCGAAGGCCGATGGGAATGTTGAACACGTCGAAGAATGCGTCGTAGCCGGCGTCCTGCACGAACTGCCGGAATTGCAGGGCGATCGCCGAGCCGTCCTCGTCGTGCTTGGAGTGGCTGAGGAACACCTCCACGCGCCTGAGGAATTTGAGAAGGTCGTCGCCGGAGACTTCTGGTCTTTCGAGATGCTCGAGGTACCGTCTCAGCATCCTGCAAAACTCGTAGGAAAGGGCGGTGAAAAGCCGACGTCGCTTCACCTCGTCGTTTACGTCGCTCCACCGGTCCCAACGCACCGCCTGCTCCGGAACGACGCCTTTCTCGATTCCGCTGCCGTCGATCGCGACGGGAAATACGAGGGCGCGTAGCCCCGTTTTGTCAGCCTCGTCGGAAATGCGCTTGGCCCAAGATACCCATTTGTCGTCGTCGGTCCATTTCTTGTCGATCAAGAGGACGACCGCGAAAGTCTCCGCGGAATCGAGGTCGATGTCGATGGGGACGGTCGCACCTTCCGGCGGTTTGGACCTGTACATGACCGGAATGCCGGAGCCGCCGGCGACGTTCTGGACGAGGTTGCGCCGATAATGCTCGAAGAGTGCGAGCGCGATCTTCTCGCCGTACTCGAATTCCGGGTGCCAGGCGACGTAGATCGCGAGGAAGGGTTTCGTCGGAACTGCCGTTTTCAAGCGACCATCCCTTTGCCCCGGGCGCGAAGCCGCCCGTGACCTTTCGTTTTACGAGTGTTAATGATTAGCACGAATGGTATGCGATGGACCACCCTCGATCGGGATCTACAGTCCGCGGTCGTCAGCCATCGGTGAAAGAGCTAATACGCGAACTCCGAGCCCAAGGTATCGGCATCTTCAAGATCGGTCGGACCGTTGGCGTGGGCGCGTCCGTGGTGCAGCAGGTCCAGCCTCGAGGCGCCATCAGATCGAAACCCCCGTGACAACATCACACTTACTCGATTGCAATCAACACGGGAATGACGCAAGATCGCATCGAAGAAGCGAGGATGTGGCCTTCGAGCCACGCGGATAGCCAACGTGCTCTGCCGCATCCCATACCTTCTTCAGTTGATCGGATTTCAAGATGCGCTTGCGGCGTTTGCCGGGTTCGACCCTGACGCCTTCGAGCGGCGAGTGCGGAATGTACCAGCGCGGCGGCTGCACGCACCATCGCAGGAACGAGCGAGCGACAGCGAGACAGAGCGATTTTTCCGACACCTTGAGCGTGCCTGCGATACCCGAAACGTCCTCGTATTCGATCTCGGATAGTTTCTTCCTGCCGAGTTTCGGCAGAAGGTATTTGTCGAGGATACGGTTGTAGTCGCGCTGCGTGCGCGGCTTCCTCGCCTTGATGGCCTCTTGGTATTCGTCGCACGCTGCGGCAAACGTCATCTTGGAATGCTTCGTCGGCTCTTCAGTGAGAAGTCTTTTCGCCTCCTTGCGGGCATCCGCAAGAGACATGGCCGGATAGTGCCCTACCCTCACCCGCTGACGCTGCACGCCGCGTATGACGATCCACGTCTTGCAGTTCTTTCCGACCCGGATTCCGAATGCAGGCGTCGTTTCGTCAAAGTAGCTGCCGGGGTTTTGAGCCACAACTACATCTGTAAGATGCGTCACAGGCATTTTGGCTCCGATTTGGCTCTCAAAGAGCGTGAGTAGAGGTGTTTTTGCTGTGTGACAGCATAACCACGTCCAAATCGAAGAAGTGCCTGGTTTTATTGGGGAAGTGAGGCGCTATGCGAAGCTATGTGACAGCCCGGCCAAGTTTTAGGAAACCGTTTTCCTGCTAATAATGTGCGAGCGCTTCCACCTACGGCTGCCTTGGACCAACGTGGGCTATGGTATTCAATTATAGCGGGAATTGTGCTTATATATAAGTTGTATAGGTATTTTTCGTCTGGGGTAGTCCGTGCGATTGACCCTGCTGGAACTCCATACGGGTCATCCTGCCAGACGCGAGAGCTGCTCCAACGCTCCCGTGGCGCACGATGCCGAACAGACGGTGATCTGCACTCGAATACGGAGAATGTGGTGACGGTCCCGACTTGGGGCGATCAACTTACCCCCTACAACGCCGGCGGCATCATCCTGTTTGAGGAAGAGTTTCTTCAGCAATGGGGCAATCAAGCGTGGCCGCCGCATGAAGACCCCGCGAGTGCCGATGACATCACCGCAGCGAGCAAGCTGCATGTCCAGCTTGTTTCGCGCATCACCACGCAACGGCTCCCCTACGCCGACGGCGTGGCGGCCGCTGCGCTGAAAAGTGTCTATCAGCTGTTCGGCGAGGCGCGCGACATTTTTAAGGTGCATTCAAAATGCCGGCTGACCGACGCGATCAGCTGGCACGTCCTCAACACCCATGTCAGGCCGTTCACCGCGAAATGGCACCGGCAAAGCGAACGCGGCGCGCTTTCGGCGCTCGACGCCACCGATATTTTCCGTGACGAACTCTACGCGTTGCAGCAGCGGCTGACCCGCTTCGACGCCCTGCTCGTGGAAATCCGCGATGGCGTTGCGCCGCCGTCGGCACCGGCGATCAACGAAAGCGCTCGCGAGAGAGAGATCGTAACAGAAATGGGCAGGGACGTCCCATGGGGCATCAACCGGAGACTGGGCGGGCTTCCGGAGGCGACCGCAGATGCTATCAACATGGAAGAGCGCGCGGCCGTGACCACGCGCCGTTTGCATTATTGCCCTCGAAGCACTGGACAACCTACCGCGGCAGGCGCTACCAATCCGCCCCTGGCTGCAGTCGAAGACGCCGAGCAACCGCCAGCTCATCCGGAAAACCCCCCGCCAGCACAGCCGCAGAACCCGCAACCGGTCCAGCCGGAAAACCCACCACTAGTCCAGCCGGAAAATCCACCATCAGCCGAACCGCCCGAGCGGGAAGCCTGGCGAAACCGGCCACACGCCGTTGGACTCGCTATTTCCGGCGGCGGCATCCGCTCGGCGACGTTTGCCCTCGGCGTGCTCGTCGCGCTGGCGCGGCGCAATCTGCTTTATCAATTCGACTATCTCTCCACGGTATCCGGGGGCGGCTATCTGGGCGCGTTCTTGACGACATTTCTCAACGCCGAAATTGCAACCGACCACATACCTCAGATCGGCCTGCGGCGGGACCAGTTGCCGTTCCGTCGGGATGACGGAGAGGCGGCAGCACTGCGTCACGTCCGTCACCACAGCAAATATCTGGCGACAGGCCGACTATGGGAACGGCTGCAGATGGCCTTTGCACAGGTCTATGGCATGGCGCTGAACGGTCTTGGCTTCGCTTATTTGGCGATTCTGGTGGCGCTCGCGGAGTATGTCATTCGCCGGATCCTTCCGGCTGGATCATTCTGGCCGGTTCCGATCGTTGTCGTCGCGTTTGCTCTGTTGTTTATATCGTTCCTGATACCGCTGGCCATGCGTTGGTTTCCCGGGATTCGGAGGTCCGCGGATGCGATGCTGGCTTGGCCGTTTTTGGCGCTGTTTGCGCTGCTGGCCTGGCAAGGCCTGGAAAACTCGCACGGGTATTACGTGCACGCCGTGAGCCAGGGATGGGGACCATGGCTGATTGGCGTCGCCACCGTTCCGTTAATTGCCTCCGCGCAGCTTGCGCTGGCCGGAAACCTGCCTCTGCTGATCCGGCTCGTGCTGATCATCTTGTCGGCGATTGCGGCGCCACTGCTGTTCTTTGGGATCGAGCTTGCGGCCTATGATGTGGTTGGCGGAAGCATCACGCTTCCGTTCATCGGCGCGGTCGACGGCGCATGGGTTGCAGTGATCGTCGCGGTCGTCGGCTTCTTGCTATTCTGGGTTTGCTTCGACATCAACTTCACGGCCCCGCATCGACACTACAAGAAGAAACTTGGAGAGGCCTATCTCATCCAGCCGAATCCGAACGATTCGGCGGCGCGGCCTAAGGCGGACGTATCGCTTCTTCTGTCGAAATGTATCGACAAGGGCCGCGCGCCCTATCATCTGGTCAATTGCGCGCTGAATGTTCCCGCCTCGGAAAACCCGGCGATGCAGGGGCGGCTCACCGATTTCTTCCTGTTCAGCCCCGCTTTCTGCGGCAGCCCATTGACCGGCTATCGGCCGACGTTCGATTGGGAAAATCTCGATGGCGGTCTCGATCTCGGTACCGCAATGGCGATCTCCGGCGCCGCCGCCGCCCCGCAAATGGGCACCGGAACGATGCGGAATTTCAGTTTCTGGCTCGCATTGTTCAACGTGCGCCTCGGCTACTGGGTGCGAAATCCGCAAATCGAGGGATCAAGCCGCGGCTCTCCGCCGGGTCTTTCCTATTTGCTGCAGGAGATGTTTGGCTGGGCCAATGAAACCCGGCCTTACATCAATGTTTCCGACGGAGGACACATCGAGAACCTCGGCGTCTACGAGCTTCTGCGCCGGCGCTGCAAATATATCGTCGCGATCGACGGCGAGCAGGATCCGAAGATGACATTTCATGGTTTGGCGACGCTGCAGCGTCTCGCCGCGATCGATCTCGGCGTGACGATCGAGATCGGCGTCGATGAGTTGCGCCTAGGCGAGAAAGGGCTCAGTCACTCGCACTTCACGTTCTGCCGTATCAACTATCCGAACGGCTCGCGTGACGGTACCGTGAGCCATGGGTACCTGATTTACGTGAAACTGTCGCTGACCGGAAACGAGGGTGAGTTCATCCGGCGCTATCGACTAGACGAACCTGACTTCCCGCATCACTCGACCGCCGATCAGTTCTTCACCGAGGCGCAATTCGAGGCCTATCGAAGCCTGGGTGAGCACGTCGGCGACAAAATGTTCCTTTCGGCCATTGTTGGGTCTGAAATCGCGACGTCAAATGAAGTCGAATTGGAGAAATGGTTTCTCGCGATTGGCAAGAATCTGCTCGACTCGCTGACGAAGAATTAAAGAGGGCCCGATCAGTCAGCATCACCCGCTCTGATCGGCCTCACGGAAATTCGGGTAATTCCCGTCTGCTCGGCGACGATCGCTTCTTGGCGCCAGCAAGCGCGGACCGAAACCAGCGGCGCCGGAAGGCGAATAGTGAAGGCTGTCGCGAGGAATTAAATGGGTGTCACTGTAATTCCGACAAGAACGCCAAGCACACGCTACGGGCCATGAAGGAGAACGCCCTTCAGGGCTTCTGGAACGGGTCCCTGCTGCCGATCAGCGACCGCGTCGTCGCAGGCCAGCCGCGCGTCTCGATCCGCCGCGCAATCGATTCACGTATATTCTCGCCCGGGCTGACCTCCTCATCGTTCCGGACGTCCAGCCCATCGACCCTTATCAGTTGGGTGACCTCGCGGGCGTTTTTCTGTGCACGGCTCGGAAAAACTGGCGGCTTTTCGTCGAGGCTTCAGGGTTTGGATCTTGATCGCTCAATCCTTTCACTCTCCTTATATAGTCCTAGCACCCAGATTTCGGGGCTTACGTCGCCGGACGTCTGCAGTCCGGTTCAGTCGCAGGCGCGATTGTATCCCATGCGCTCACGCGGATTCACGATGTACCTGTCATGCGTCGTCCGACGCTGAAACGCGGCTTCGATCGCGGAGGACAGCGCGTCGAGAGTGCAATTTTCCCACGTCAGCCATCTTCCATAGCAATCGATCTTTCCCGGGTGGAGCAGGTTGCGATCGAACCGGTCCGGCCATTGCGTGAAAGTTGGGAGCTTAAGCCCGAGCAGCCCGTTCGGGATGACGGTAGAGCCCGATCGCAACGACGCCTGCACTTCCCAATCGGCGTAACGCCTTGCCCACGTACACTTACCCGCGATCAGGATGGTGACCGTCGAATCCTTGATGTAATCCGCCCGAATACGGCCCATCACGTAGTCGGTGTCCATGCTGTTGATAACGTCCTCGGGCATTGACCCGAGCTGACGTGCGATGAAGAGGTCGTGCCTTGCGTCGAAGGTGCGGATGAACGTGTCCACCCACTCCTGATCGGCGTGATGATAGCTAATGAAACACTTGCGTCTAATGGCCATGCCGACTCGCCAGAATATTTACATCACAATATTTATAGAAAAACGGCTAGGGAAGCGTGTTCGTCGCGCTTTCCGCCGGCCGTCTGCGCCCGCTAGAACGCAAGGTGTCGTGGGCGAGCCAACGAAGCTGTTCGCGTCCCGCGCTGTTCTGGATGTACCTTCGGACGGCTCCACGCCCGCGGCTTCGAATACGATACACGCTCGGACCAAGCGGAGCCCGCCCATTTTCAAAAGATTACTAACCGAGCCGACCATTTGGGGCGACAACACGAGCTTACCGAGCCCTGCGGTAGACCCCGGTCGGCTTAGTTTCAGTTGCAATCGCATGAACAGCGCCATCCCCGGTCGCAGGCTTTAAATGACGGCGGAACCGCTGCGAACATGCGAGCGATTTCCGCGCTTAACGCTACTCGACTATCTTCTACACCCGGTGATCGCGTGTCCTAACGCGGACGGCCTCAGAGACCTGCCTTTGAGGCAGTCTACTTCGCCGGGCGTGAGCAGGACGAGGCCACGCATCCCACGTCCCTGGTCGCGGGCGTTTTGGTTTCTGGCGACAAGATTCAACTTGAAGCTGCAACTGCAACCCATCACTCTCCCGTCGTTTTGGGTCTCTATGATGCGGAAGTCGAAACGCGGACATGCGTGTGTCATGGATCGCGTTTGCTCGTCGTGGGCGTGCTCACGTTCGAAGAGGTCGCCTGCCCTTAAGAGAACTTGATGCCCAAAAAGATAGTCGTCTTTGCCGACGGGACGGGTAGCGCCTTTTCAGCGCAGGAGTCCAATGTCTGGTGGCTCTACACCTCTCTGGACCAATCGCTCCCGGACCAAATTGCCCACTACATAAAGGGAGTTGGTACGTCGGGCTTCAAGCCATTCGCACTTCTGGACGGCGCAACAAGCATCGGGGTCCCCTCGAACGTACGAAAGCTGTGCATGAGCCGGCGGGGCAGCGCGGCGCGCCATATCGGGTGAGCGCTCCCCGCTCGCCCCTCCGGCTCATTGGCCCACCAATCCAAACCAAATTGTCAGATTGCGTCGAAACTTCTACTACTGCGCGCGAACCTTCTTGGTGTTGAAGATACCCGAAATGGCGCGCCAAAAGGCTGAGCGTAAGGAAATCAGCGGACCGGCTCGCTGGCAGGGATTGGTGCCTCGGAAGAGCGCGAGCATCGGATCTTGAGCGTCATCAGGCGTGAACAATTGAGCGTCGGCTAGTTTCTCCCTGCATGCCCGGCTCACTAGTGTTTCTCGCCTTTCAAGCGTCCAGGGCACATCAAAGAGCTCGAGATTTCCGTCGTACATAGCCACAATGATCCGGTTTCCGTCCTTGGTAAAGGCGACATCATAAGGATCGCCACTTACGTCAAAGCGAAGCATCTGGGCTCCAGTTTGAGTATCCCAGACGCGGACCTTATGGTCGCCTGATGCGGTTACAATGCGTGTCCCGTCCGCACTGAACCGTGCTCCGTAGACATCGCCACCGCTGCCAAGAAGCTGCATTATTTCTTTGCCGCTGCCAACGTCCCACACTCGCACAGTGCGATCAGATGAGGCGCTTACAATGCGTTTAGCGTCTCCGCTAAAGTGAGCACTCAGCACCACGCCAGTGTGGCCCTTGAAAGACATAACCTCGAGGCCGGATTGAACGTCCCACAGTCGCGCTGTACCGTCGTCTGAACCTGTAAGTACACGGTTGCCGTCGAAACTAAATTCGGCGCTTCTGGCTCCTTTAATATGCCTCCCTTCGGTATCCCTGAACGAGTTGATGGGCTCCTGTTCAGCGCCCTCGGCCGCACCACGCAGCACAGTCTCTGCATCCCACACCCGAATCCCATTTTGTTCGGAGCTCGTAACAATCAGCTTTCCGTCACGACTGAACTTGGCCGAGCCTGCAGCACTAATCGTCCCTCGATAGAATATGTTCTGCGAATTATTCGTGACATCCCACAGGAGAGCTTTACCATCGGTCGTTGTCACGACGATATGCCCACCATCCGGGCTAAACGCGGCACTTGTTAAGCCGCCACTACTCCAAGCAAAATCGTCGACGTTTGTTATTCTGCCGCCTTCCTCAATTTTCCAAATTTTTGCTGTTTGGTCGTCTGACGCTGTTACAAACAGCTTGCTGTCAGCACTATACTCAATGCTTCGAACCGAACGTTTATGAGCCGGTTGCCCTTCTTTTCCTAGAAAAATCGGTTTGATATTGGTGGCAGCATCCCATATCCGCACCTTGCCATCGGAGGACGATGACACAATCCGATCTCCTTTCGAATTGAACTCCACATGCCTCACAGATTTAGAATGTCCTTGAAAGACGAAGCGCTGAGCTGGGCCGATAGGATTCTTGATGTCCCACTCACGCGCGGTGTTATCGGCCGATGACGTGATGATATAATCGTCATCGCTGGCAAAGGCGGCGCTGTTCACTGGCTGCGCTTGTCTGGGAAGGAATGAGTGTACAGCTCCTGAGCGCGCGTCGTACACAACCACACTCCCATCGGCCGACGCGGTGACAACATACTTCCCATCGCGACTGAACCTCGCACTCCAGACCGTTGGATGAACAGCATCCTGGAGCACTACTTGCACCCCGTCATTGGGCACGGCGTCGGCTATCGCAACGAATCCATCCCATGCACTAACAACTATAGTAGTTCCGTCAGGGCTGAATTCGGCACTCGAAAGCTTATGGTTCCATTCTCGGGGCGGTTGAACTGGCTTGCCTGTCGAAGCATCCCATATGATCGTTGTTCCGTCCTCGGATGAAGTGACTATGAGCTTTCCTCCAGGGCTGAAGGCGGCAGTACTCACGGCGGCTCTGTGACCCTCCAGCAAAATACGATCCTTTCGGTCCTTGCAGGTGGGTGCATTCGCGTTCCAAATCCACGCCACCTTGTCGTGACTGGCGGTTACGATTCGATTCCCGCCGCCGCTAAATTGAGAACTCATGAACCAGGGAGGCTGGCCACGATATTCTTCCGGCACAACGTCAACCCTGGCGCATGTTGCGATTTTTATCATCGACCGCAT
>Ga0207153_1201_pt3 | contig 9672 bp, 8 predicted proteins | sample Alteio_BWMinHeat_27_FD_153580 | JGI IMG/M metagenome (GOLD analysis project Ga0207153, IMG submission 153580) | Enriched cells from forest soil in Barre Woods Harvard Forest LTER site, Petersham, Massachusetts, United States -... | ecosystem: Environmental > Terrestrial > Soil > Temperate forest >...
CGTTAGGTTTGATTCCGCAGTTTGAACAAAACATTACTATACAGGAAAACGCACTACGTATTTTGGCAGGCGAGTTACCCGGTGCTATAACCCGCACTGCAACTTTAGATCAAATTCAATTTCCTGATAATCTATCAACTGGTGTACCATCGGCATTGGTAAGCCGCAGGCCCGATGTTAAAAGCTCGGAGTTGGCTTTAATTACTGCCAATGCTAATGTTGGTATTAACAAAGCTGCCATGTACCCTGCATTGCGTATTACAGCAAGCGGTGGCGTAAATTCATTTATGGCTAACAACTGGTTCAATATCCCGGCATCGTTGTTTGGTATAGTTGGCGGCAGTATCGGTCAGCCATTGTTTCAGCATAAAGAGCTAAAAACAGCTTACCAGGTTTCGGAAGTTGACCGCGAAAAAACGGTGATACAATTCAGGCAATCGGTATTAAACGCGGTTGGTGAAGTATCAGACGCGTTGGTACAAATTGAAAAGCTAAAAGCACAACAGGCGATAGCTGCCGGCCGTGTAAATACCTTACAACAGGCAACCAAAAATGCGAACCTGTTATTCAAAAACGGTATGGCAACTTATTTGGAAGTAATAACCGCACAAAGCAACGTACTGCAAAGCGAGCTTGAACTGGCTTCTATTAAACGCAGCGAGTTAACCGCCGTATCTGAACTGTACAGGTCATTGGGTGGTGGTTGGAAATAAACACTTTTATATTATTCGATTTTTTTAAATTAAGCCACTGATAAGGTGGCTTTTTTTATAAATAAGTTTTATCGTAAAATGCATGAAGTTTGCTTATGTATTAGCATAATGGTAAAATTATTGCAATTGGTAATAGATTAATTGTTAAAATGATATTATTATTCTAATCTGTTTTATAAAATTGGCAATCCCTTTCTTTTGCTTAAATTTGGCTGCCAACAATACTAATGACAAACTTCCAGGACTATAATAACCCGCAGGTGGCGGCCTTACCGCAGCACCTTAAACAATTTATTGTTGATCAGCAATACGAGCACTATACCCCAATAGACCAGGCCGTATGGCGGTATGTGATGCGCCAAAATTATAGCTACTTAAAGGACGTTGCCTATTATCCATACATACCCGGGCTTGAAAAAGCAGGACTAACCATTGAGCGCATTCCGCGTTTGCAGGAAATGAACGATGCGCTGAAAAAAATAGGTTGGGGCGCGGTTACCGTTGATGGATTTATTCCGCCTGCGGCGTTTATGGAATACCAGGCATACCGGGTATTGGTTATTGCTGCGGATATCCGCCAGCTTAAACATATTGAATATACACCCGCACCCGATATTTTGCATGAATCAGCCGGGCACGCGCCAATTATCGCTGACCCGGATTACCACCAGTACCTGAGTTACTTTGGATCAATAGGGGCAAAGGCCATGTTCTCGGCCCAGGATTATGAATTGTACGAGGCCATACGCGCTTTATCCATCCTGAAAGAAATGCCAAATGCTGATCCCGGAGAAATAAAAAAAGCCGAAGACCATGTAGACTGGTGCCAGGCAAACATGGGCGAACCATCAGAAATGGCATTATTGAGCCGCCTGCACTGGTGGACGGTTGAATACGGGCTGATAGGAACTTTGGATGAACCTAAGATATATGGCGCAGGTTTGTTATCGTCAATAGGTGAAAGCGCGAGCTGTATGTCAAAAGATGTACCCAAGCTATGGTACACACCCGAAACGGTTAATTACTCATACGATATCACCAAGCCGCAGCCACAGCTGTTTGTTACCGAAACTTTAGGTAGAACTACATAACCCGATCTGTTTTGTCGCGAAGTACGCACCTGTACCATAGTTTATAGCTCGGGCTTACAGGTTTCGGGCACGATAATAGATTTTAAAACAGACAAAAACGGTAATCCAATATTTATCAAAACTACCGGGCCATCTGCCTTATCATATCATGAAAAACAATTAAACGGGCACGGAAAAGATTACCATAAGGATGGTTTTAGCTCACCGGTTGGCAGGTTAAAAGATTTTGAAACGGCTACCGAGGCACTTTCCGGCTTTGATTTAAACAGGCTGGATATTATTGAGGGGCATGTTACCACTTTCGAGTTTGAGAGTGGTTATAAAGTTACCGGCATGGTAAACAGCATTACCCAGCGCGACAAAAAAATAATCCTTATCAGCCTTAAAAATTGCCTGGTGAGCGATGAAAATAGCAATATAGTTTTTAAACCAGAGTGGGGCAACTATGATATGGCGATTGGCGAAAGCATAACCTCGGTATTTTGCGGAGCAGCGGATAAGGAAACTTTTGAGGTAATAGGGTACAAACCTAAAACCAATACTTTCCACCCTGAATATGACGCCAAAACCATGGCGCTATTCAATTTATATCAACAGGTGCGTACTTCGCGACAAAACAGATCGGGTTATGTAGTTCTACCTAAAATATGGAATGAATTGCATAAGGAACACCCGGAAGATTGGCTTTGCGCTCTGGAAATCTTAGAGATACTAACTAAAGACAATATTATGCCGGAATTAGCGGCGGAAATTCAAGGTTTTTTAGAAGATCTTGCAGCTGATGAGCCGGATAACACTAAGCTGATAAATGACGGTTTGCGGTTAATTAAGCAGCCGGTGTAAATCGGTGACAGACTTGCGAAGTTTTTAAAACTTCGCAAGTCTTCGCACTGTTCAGCATCATTTCTTCTTCTCATCAATCGGGAATGCCGTTTCATGTTTAGACTCCTTCATCACAAAACTGCTTTGTATGGTGCCTAATGACATTATGGTAAACAGCTTATTCATTAAAAAACTATGATAAGCTTCCAAATCCTTAACTGCTATTCTCAAAATGAAATCATACACGCCCGACATGTGATAACAATCCAATACTTCGGGATGCTGGATGATTTCCTGCTCAAAATGATTTAATCCTTCCTTGCTATGGTCCTTTAACTGAACCAAAGTAAAGGCCATTAGCCCGCGGTCTATTTTCCTATGGTCTAATATCGCTACATAGTTTCTGATATAGCCTTCATCCTCTAAACGCTTTATCCTGCGGAAGATAGGTGTAGCGGTTTTATACAACTTATCAGCAATTTCTTTGTTGGTTAAACGGGCGTTTTCCTGCAATAACTGGAGTATGCGGATATCTGTTTCGTCAAGTGTGCTTATCATGATGAATTATTTTTGCTAAAGGTAGATGCTATAGTTTGTGTTTTAGAATAATAAACTACGAAATTTAGGTTATTGAGTTGATAAAACCAAATATAATGTAAATTGTAGTATATATCACTATTAATTATAAATTTTGCATAACCAATTATAACCACCTAACAGCTCTGAATGAAACTTGTAACCTTTAAAACCGGCAACCGCGAAAGATTAGGAATTGTTGTGAACCAACAAGTTTACGACCTGCATTATTGCGACCCAATGATACCGGGTAACATGAACCACTTTTTAAATGGTGGCGAACCTTTGATGCAAAGGGCAAAGGGTATAGAGAAAAAGATAAAAAATTATGAGTTGAATGTGTTGGTGCAAAAGGAATATGACCTGTTAGCACCTGTACCACATCCAACTTCGTGTCGTGATGGTTACGCTTTCAGGCAGCATGTTGCTGCTGCACGTCGTAATCGCGGCGTACCTATGATACCCGAATTTGATCAATACCCCATATTTTATTTTACTAACCATAACGCCATTTATGGTCCGGGCGAGCTGCAATGCATGCCCGACCATTTTAACAAACTTGATTTTGAACTGGAAGTGGCAATAGTTATCGGCAAACGCGGAAGAAACATTACTGCTTCAAACGCTGATAGCTATATAGCGGGTTACATGATTATGAATGATATGAGCGCGCGTACCCTGCAAATGGAAGAAATGCTGCTGAACCTTGGTCCTGCAAAAGGAAAAGATTTTGCTACGGTAATTGGCCCGTGGCTGGTTACGCCGGATGAGCTGGAGCAATACAAAGTCGATGCGAAAGATGGCCATGTTGGCAATGCTTATAATTTAGAAATGACTTGTCGCGTAAACGACATTGAGGCTTCAAGAGGAAATATGGCTGATATGGACTGGACCTTTGCCGAAATTATTGAAAGAACGTCATATGGTGCTGATATTTTTCCGGGTGATGTTATAGGCTCGGGAACAGTTGGGACAGGCTGTTTCCTTGAACTGAATGGTACAGGTTTGCTAAATGATAAATCGTATCAAACACAATGGTTACAACCAGGAGATAAAGTAGAGATGGAAATTACAGGTTTGGGATTGCTGACTAATACAATTGTTGAAGAACAATCTGATTGGTCGATACTGAATTTGAAGAAAGCTAACAGCCATGAAAACGTTTAATGTAAACGAGCTTTCTATTGTTGAGCTGCAAAACCACCTCAACCATATCGTTGCGCCACGGCCTATAGCCCTGGTATCAACTATTGATAAAGATGGTAACGTTAATTTAAGCCCGTTTAGCTTTTTTAACCTTTTTAGCGTTAATCCGCCGGTATGCGTGTTTTCACCATCGCGCAGGGTGAAGGATAATACTACCAAACATACGCTGCAAAACCTGCAGGAAGTACCCGAATGTGTAATACACATGGTAAACTACGAAATGGTGCAGCAAACATCCTTATCAAGCACCGAATATCCGAAGGCTACAAATGAATTTCACAAAGCCGGGTTTACACAGATTGCTTCTGTGATGGTTGCCCCGCCCCGTGTTGCCGAGGCGCGGGTAGCGCTGGAATGTATTGTTAAAGAAATCATCCCCTTAGGTGATAGTCCCGGAGCCGGGAATTTAGTGTTAGCTGAAATTATCTATATACATATTGATGAAGCTGTTTTAAACACGGAGGGAAACATTATGCAGGAGAAGCTGGATTTAGTTGCCCGTATGGGTGGCAACTTATATGCCCGCACCGGCACTGAAAATATTTTTGAAGTACCCAAGCCGTTAATGCAGCAGGGTATGGGCATTGATCTTTTACCGGAATATATCAAAAATTCAACGGTACTTACCGGCAATGATTTGGCGCAACTGGCTAACGTAACCGAAATACCATCGCCATCAACAATCGAAAACTATCTTGAAGCTAACACGGTTATTATCGAAGAGATGGATCATTTGCGGCCATTTCCGGCAAGCCGTACCAGCTATATTCATCAGCGATCAAAAACTATGTTAAAGCACGGTAAGTTAGATGAAGCCTGGCTTAACCTGCTGGCCGGCAAGCATTACGAAGAGAAAATTATAAGTGAAACAGTACCTAACGAAATATAAATATGCCAAGCTATTATAAATTAGGACAAATACCGCATAAGCGGCACACGCAATTCCGCAAACCGGATGGCTCACTATATGCCGAAGAACTGGTTTCTACAGAAGGATTTTCAAGCCTGTACTCGTTGGTTTATCATGCTTACCCACCAACGTTGGTTAAGGAGTTAGGCGAACCCTATTCGGTTGAGCCAAAAATTGCCCGCGAAAAGCATTTGAAACATACCAGCCTGGTAGGCTTCAATATTAAGCCGGAGGACGATTATTTGGAAAGCCGCAAACCGGTTTTGGTGAACAGTGATCTGCATATATCTCTTGCCGCGCCACGCAAATCAATGACCGATTATTTTTATAAAAACAGCCAGGCCGATGAAGTGGTGTTTATTCATGAAGGAACGGGTACGTTAAAAACAGGTTTCGGCAATATCAAATTTGCCTATGGCGATTACCTGGTAATTCCGCGCGGTACTATTTACCAGATGGAATTTGATACGGAAGCAAACCGCCTGTTTATCGTGGAAAGCTTTAGTCCAATCCGCCCGCCAAAGCGCTATTTAAACAGCTACGGGCAGTTGATGGAGCATTCACCATACTGCGAGCGTGATATCCGCCAGCCGGAAAACTTAGAAACTCACGATGAAAAAGGAGATTTTAAGATCCTGATCAAAAAACAAGGATTAATATATCCATACATCTACGGCACACATCCTTTTGATTTTATTGGCTGGGATGGGTTTCATTATCCATGGGCATTTAGTATTCATGATTTTGAGCCGATAACAGGCAGGCTGCACCAACCGCCACCGGTACACCAAACATTTGAAGGGCATAACTTCGTTATCTGCTCATTTGTACCGAGAAAATTTGATTATCACCCGTTATCAATACCTGCACCTTATAATCACAGCAATGTAGATAGCGACGAGGTTTTATATTACGTTGATGGCGACTTTATGAGCCGTAAACACGTAGTACGCGGGCAAATAACCCTGCACCCGGGCGGCATACCGCACGGCCCTGCACCGGGCTCGGTAGAGAAATCCATAGGCAAAGAATCAACTGAAGAACTGGCGGTAATGATAGACCCGTTCCGCCCGCTAATGCTGACGGAATATGCAATACAAATAGAAGACGAAAATTATTATAAAAGCTGGCAGAGTTAAGTTTAAAAGTTGTAGAGGTTATAAGAGTTGAAAAGGTTAGTAACCTAATTATAACTTCTACAATAACTACAACCCTTATAACCTCTACAACTTACTGCAACAACTACAACTAAAATGGAAACACAAATATTAGATAATCCAACCAAAACAACCGACTTCTTGCCATTGAATGGTACGGACTATGTTGAATTTTACGTAGGCAATGCCAAGCAGGCTGCCCATTATTATAAAACCGCTTTTGGGTTCCAGGACCTGGCCTATTCAGGACCGGAAACTGGCGTGCGTGATAAAGTGTCGTATGTATTACAACAAGGTAAAATTCGCATTGTGCTAACTACGCCGTTGCATTCAGATCACCCGATATCTGACCATATTAAAAAGCATGGAGACGGTGTAAAGGTATTAGCCCTTTGGGTTGATGATGCCTATGATGCATTTGAGCAAACCGTATCAAGAGGAGCAGAGCCTTACCAGGAACCAACTACTTTAACCGACGAGAACGGCGAAGTACGCACAAGCGGTATCAAATTATACGGCGAAACGGTGCACCTGTTCATTGAACGTAAAAATTATAAAGGGTTATTTTTGCCGGGCTTTAAAGAATTAAAAACAGCTTACCAGCCAACAGATACCGGCTTATTATATGTTGACCATTGTGTAGGAAACGTAGGCTGGAACAAAATGAACGACTGGGTTAATTTTTATGAAGAAACCATGGGCTTCCGCAACATCCTTACGTTTGATGATAAAATGATCTCGACAGAATATTCCGCCCTGATGAGCAAGGTAATGAGCAATGGTAACGGCTATGTGAAGTTCCCGATAAATGAGCCGGCGGAAGGCAAAAAGAAATCACAGATAGAGGAATATTTAGAGTTTTATGAAGGCGAAGGCGTGCAGCATATGGCACTGGCTACGCATGATATTGTTAAAACCGTAACCGACTTGCAAAGCCGCGGCGTTGAGTTTTTAACCGTCCCTACATCATATTACCAGGAGCTAACCGCACGCGTTGGCCATATTGATGAAGACTTGGGTCCGCTGGAGAAATTAGGTATATTAGTTGACCGCGACGACGAGGGTTACCTGTTACAAATTTTCACCAAACCGGTAGAAGACAGGCCAACCTTATTTTTTGAGATCATTCAGCGCAAGGGAGCCAAATCATTTGGTGCCGGTAATTTTAAAGCGTTGTTTGAAGCGATTGAAAGAGAGCAGGACTTGAGAGGGAACTTGTAAAATACCATTACTCCCCTTACCGATTGTCATTTCGACCGAGGTACGAGGGAGAAATCTATACACGGGTATGGTAAACAATGCATATGTATAGATTTCTCGCTATCGCTCGAAATGACAAATTCTCTTTTTAACGTAATGAAAAATCTTATGCACATGCTTAAGCAGATGTATAAGATTTTTTTGTTTGAATTAAATTGAAGCCATATCTTCACTTATGCCAAAATTAAAGATCATTCTTACCATAATATTTGTTACCAATTTGTTAGGATTTATTGCTGTTGCCCAAACGCCAACACAGCCATCGGCTACGCCTGGAAGCTGGTCACAAGATTATGAACCATTCCGCATTGCCGGCAATTTATATTATGTAGGCACTTATGATTTGGCGAGCTACCTTATCACTACGCCAAAAGGCAATATATTGATCAATACCGGCTTGGAAACATCGGTGCCCATGATCCGTAAACATATAGAAGCATTAGGTTTTAAATTTTCAGACATCAAAATATTATTAGCTACCCATGCGCATTATGACCACGCCGCAGGCCTCGCCGAAATTAAAAAACTAACCGGCGCGCAATTAATGATTGAGCAGGAAGATGCACCGGTGTTAGCTGATGGCGGCCAGTCTGATTTCGATTTTCAGGGTAAGTGCTGTACATTTCCACCTGTTACGGCCGATAAGCTTTTAAATGATAAGGATGTTGTGAAACTTGGCGGTATGCAAATAACTGTTCTTCATCATCCCGGGCATACTAAAGGTGCCTGTAGCTTCTTGTTTGACGTTAAGGACGAACAGCGTATCTATCGTATATTAATAGCCAATATGCCTTCTGTATTGGACGAAACCAACCTTGCAGGTATGCCAACCTATCCAAATGTTGGTAAAGATTATGCCTACACTTTTAATGCCATGAAAAAGCTGCATTTTGATATCTGGCTGGCCTCACATGCAAGCCAGTTCAATCTTCAAAAAAAGCATAAATCCGGCGATGCTTATAACCCTAAAGAGTTTATGAACGACCAACAAGGATATGATGCGGAAATTGAGGAGTTATATAAGGCATACTTGAAAAAGTTGAATAAGAATTAGGCACAACTTAGCTATTAACAACATTGCTAAGCTATTTTCTGCCTTAAAAATAGCCTATAGTCTTTTAGCACAAAAATTGTTTTTCGCGGAAATAGGAGCAAATGTACAATCAAAACTATCCAACCGTATTGATAATTAACAGCATTGGTAACCAATAATGCCAGTGGGAAAAAGCATAAATAATAATCGTTCATTAATAGCTGGTAGGGCGCTGCCTTTGGTGAAATAATAATGGTGGTTTGGTACCTGAATGCTTTTATACGTATGCTAACTAACAACAGGTAGCACACTATAGATACCAATATAAACCAGTTGAAAATATAAAATAGCATGGCAGCAAATGCAGCTATTTCAATTGTAAAAAGTATAGTTTCGGGAATCCGGAAATTTTGTGGGTTAATGTGCGTGGCGAAAGTGGTAGTGTTCGATAACAAGTCGTTATCCCGGTCATAAAACTGGTGCCATAATATGCCGCGTAAACCGTAAGCCAATGCCCAAATGCCAACAGCAGCCAGCCAGGTAATGTTACATTGTAAGCCGACAACTGTGGCTAAATTATAAGTAACTAATAATGCCGGGAAAAAGTGCGCACCCGAAGCATCACAGAACACTCCCCAAAGTCCTCTTTTTTTTAGCCTGAATGGTGGTACGGAATAAAGCGTAAAAACTATCCACGACATCGAGTAAAAGAAAATAGAAACTTTATCTGGGTATATAATGTAGCCAAAATAAATACCGATCAAAACGCAGGCTATAACCAGTAAAGTCCGTAGCCAATGGGGTTTATCGGCCATCCGATTAGTTTTACCCGCTTCGGCATCTTCATCAATGTCTGTTAGGTCATTAATTATGCTTACGTATGTTGCGCCAATTATTACAGCTA
>Ga0207153_1258_pt1 | contig 9630 bp, 11 predicted proteins | sample Alteio_BWMinHeat_27_FD_153580 | JGI IMG/M metagenome (GOLD analysis project Ga0207153, IMG submission 153580) | Enriched cells from forest soil in Barre Woods Harvard Forest LTER site, Petersham, Massachusetts, United States -... | ecosystem: Environmental > Terrestrial > Soil > Temperate forest >...
CTAATACTAAGAATGCCCCAAATATTCCGCTGCGTGGAGCTTTCGTCGGACGTCTCGTTCCATACAAGGGGGTCGACATGCTCCTCCGTGCGGCACAGGAGTTTCTAGGGCGCAATCAGCTTGAGCTTCATATCATTGGGGACGGACCCGAGAGAGAGAAGCTCGAGGCTCTCGTGCAAAGGCTAGAGGTCAAAAAAAACGTCGTTTTTCACGGCTGGATTAGACATGTCGACGTTCAATTCAAACTTCGAGATTGCGATTTTATGATTTTGCCCAGCATTCGTGAGTTCGGGGGTGGCGTCGTAATTGAATCGATGGCCCTGGGGATGCCCCCGATCGTCGCCGACTACGCTGGGCCCGCAGAGTTAGTGAACAATTCAACAGGCATTCGCGTGGCATTTACCGACGAAGCTAGCCTGATCGCTGGACTGAGAGATGCCATTTCGACCTTTGTTCGATGTCCGGAAGCGTTGCATGTGATGGGCGAGGCAGGTCAAAGGTTCGTAATGGCGAAGCTGACCTGGGATGCAAAAGCCGGACAGATTCGTGCACTATATGCTGCCGTCTTATCAGGCGAAAAAGACCTGTCTGCGCTCAGCTTTTTTTAAAGCCTTCCTGTCCTGATTAGATCGAAACCGACGCTTATGTTTCGCTTGATGCTTTTTCCCGGCACTCTCAACCTTTGAACCAGGAGCAACTCCCTATGAGCGGGTGTTTATGGAATGTCCCAATACCAAGGTTAGGTCGCAGGTAAGCATCCCTGGCCAGCCCATCGACGACCGCAGCGAGGTAAAGGCGGCAAAAAGGAGCCGCCTTGTTCGCTAACGTCAGCCGGAAGACGACTGGATTGCCAGCGTTTTTTTGTTATTGTCGAAAAGAGAGGGCGATTTAATCTAAAGATCCCTTTGCGCGCAATTATAGATAGCGACTCCGATGCGGATAGGATATCTGGTTCCTGAGTTCCCTAGTCAAACACATATTTTTTTTTGGCGTGAAATTCAGGCTTTACGAAGCCTCGGCGAAAGCATTGTTCTTCTATCAACCCGAAGACCGCCCTCTCAAGCTTCTCGGCACGAGTTTGCTTCTTCTGCCCGTGCCGAGACTCGGTACCTATTTCCACCCCACGTATCCACTTTACGCCGGTGGGTTTTCGAAGGTTTTCCAGGCCTATTCCCTGCACTTGCCTATCGGAAGCAAATGAGGACGGCTGGCGTGGAGGATCGCGTTCGGCAACACATCCTCTTGCTTTGCGCTATCGATTTAGTCATGTGGGCACGAGAACATCAGATCGACCATATCCATGGTCATTCTTGCGCCGACGCGGCTCACATTTTGGCCCTCGCAAGGCGAGCGGGCGGACCGTCTTTTAGTATAACCCTTCACGGTGATCTGGATGTATATGGAACAGATCACAAGCTCAAAATGACAGAGGCAGCCTTCATTTGCACCGTTGGTGAGCACCTTCGGCAACAAGTTTTAGAGGAAGCTAACGTTCCCAGCGATCGCGTGCTCGTCACTTGTATGGGGGTGGACACGTTGCGGCTCAAGCAATTGGGCAGAGAGCGTTCTTACCAGAAAGATTCACTAAATCTTGTAACTGTTGCGCGGCTTGATCCGGTGAAAGGGCATCTGTATGCCATTGGCGCAATTCGTCGCGCTATCGACCTTGGTTTAAACATCCGGTATACAATTGCGGGGGCAGGTGCATTTAGAGATGCCATTGTCTCTCGCATTCGCGAACTCGGATTGGAGCAATACATTTCGCTCACTGGCACCCTCTCTGAGGATGAAGTATTTGGCTTGCTGTCTCAAGCTGATGCCTTCGTCTTGCCGAGTACCGGATCAGGAGAAGCCTGGCCAGTATCCGTTATGGAAGCGATGGGGGCTGGCCTTCCCGTTATCGCGAGTGTCATTGGCGCTACACCGCAGATGATCACCTCAGCCGTAGATGGATTTCTGGTGCCTCAAAAAGATGAGGAAGCGCTATTCGATAGGATTACCTTGCTTGCCCGCGATATTGAAACGCGCAAAAGAATAGGTCAGGCAGCTCGACTAACTGCGGCTCGATGTTTCGATGTAGCAACGACGGCCACAAAGCTTCGCGATGCCATTCACGCTTCGCGCAACTCGACGGTTTGATGCCTCCGCTTGCTTGTTTCAGAGTCAATGCAAGTGGGGTGCAAACAATAGTCGGCGGTGTGGTAGCAAGAGCATCCGGCGAATCGCTGCCGACGTAGGCACAGGTGAGAGTTCGCACACTTGCCGCAAATGATGCATGCATCTCACCTGCATTGATGCATTTCTGAATCTCGACTATTGTTAAATCCGTCGACGTCGCTTTGGCCAAAGAGTTGAAGCTCTCGCACAAACTTGGAGATCGAAAGTGGGTCGTTGCTCGGTTTCAATTGCGAATGTCACCGATTCAACTAGGTCATTGCGTTTAAAGGCCTAGGCGTTCAGATGAAAGCCATGGTTATAGGACCGGCTGCTTCTGATTTTAACGCAGGATACAATCAGGCGATTAGTCGAGCGCTGGTCCGGCTTGGCTACGAAACCGAGATTTCCGAATTTTTCGTTACCACACCTACAGGCCTGCTGAACCGCATTCTTGTTGATGGTGGACTAAAATTTGGTTACCGCAAATTTTACGATCGGTACGTCAGAGACTTTAACAGAAGGGTGCTAGAGCTATACAATAAGCAGCGGCCTGATATCGTCATAGTAATAAGAGGAAGCAAAGTATCGGTGTCAACCTTGGAGTCTATGAGCGCCATTAAAGTGCTTTGGCTCCATGATTTGGCTAGACGATGTGATCTCCATCATGATCAGCTAAGCGCTTATGATAAGATCTATGTATTCGAATCTAGCGATGTAGAATGGCTACAGAGAAGCGGACTCCTTGCGACCTTCCTTCCGATAGCCTTCGATCCCGACGTTTATCGGCCACTAGACGTCCGCAAGGATATCGATGTGTTTTTTATCGGCGCCTATTATCCGAACAGACGTGATCTGCTCGAACAGCTGGCTCAACATTTTCCGAGGGAAACACTTCGTTTTTACGGGAGGCACGTGAGATATCGAGAGCCGTCAACTTGGCTGCGCTACCTTTTTTACATTGCAAATGGCAAGAGGAAGGTTTTTCCCAACCGCAGCTTGAACGCTTCCCAAATAAACGAAATGTATTGCCGATCTAAGATCTGCATCAACATACACCACGGCCAAAGCGAAAATGGATGCAATCCCAGAGTATTTGAGATTATAGGCTCGGGTTCATATCAGATTGTTGACCAAATTCCATTCCTAAACAGTGAGTTCGGTGACCTTCTCATGACTTTTAGGGACGCGGCATCATTGAAAGAGGCGATTCGTGAAGGCTTAGACGATGAGAAAATTAGATCATCTAATATCGAGACATTACGGGAAATAGTGCAGGATAAACATACATTTTTACATCGCATCAAAGTTATATTGAGGGATTGCAATCTAATGCCGTGACGATTATTGCGGCGTCTTGAACCCCGGATCATACTCCGTCCCCTGGGACGCAAGACGGACTGTGTGGATTTATCCTCGGTAAACAAGCAAGAACGACCCATCAACAAGCCAATGGTTTGCAGTATGCGGTCGAAGCTTGTCCGTCTATCGATGCTACAACCCTCCCGGCGATTGGTTCTGCCGATGGCAGTTGGTCAAACATACAACGTAGTTGTGAGAAGGATCGATGATATTCTACAAGAGCAAGGAGCGGCTTCTGTTGATTTTATTAAGATGGATATCGAGTTCGGAGCTGCGAGCATTACGCGGCGCGGAAAACACACCTTAAAAACATACCGCCCCGCGATTCTACCACGCGATTTTCAGAGGTTGAAATAGAGCCTTTATGCCGGTTTGGACCTCCTCAGGTGCTATTTGATGTAACAACGTGGGGTAGCGTTGGATGGTCTAGCCTCCGTGGAAATTCAGGCTAGGGAACTTCGTATGATCTCAATAGAAACGATCCATTGGCACACCTTGGCGCCCATATTTCTGGATTCCTCATCGCACGTGCTAGATCTGGGAGCCAATTACGGTCACTTTGCCCACGCTATTACCAAGCGCACGGGATGTCAGTGTGTTGCCCTCGAACCATCGCCAGAGCCGTTCCATGGCATCAAGCCGTCGGACCTTATAAGAACGATGCAGGTCGCCGTGGGCGGAAAATCCGGCATTATGGGATTTTATGTCGATCACAATAACGGACTCGCGAGCGCTTTAACGGACAACGCTGCAGCCGAAATGCAAGTAAAGGTTATGACGCTTGTTGATCTGCTTCTCGAGTTGCAATGGCCCTATATCGACCTTCTAAAGGTAGACATAGAAGGCGCAGAAATTGATATGCTGGAATCTTGCTCGGATCAATTCTTATCGGAGCGAATTAGACAAATCACAATAGAGTTTCACGACTTCTGTGGTATCACGCCCGCCTCCGTCGTTCAAAACTCCATTCAGCGCCTTCATTCCCTTGGCTTTGCAAGTATCAGAATGTCTCGCGTTGGCCACCAAGACACATGGCTGATCAATCGCAACCTGTTGCCAATCACCAAGTCTACTATACTGTTTCATCGGCTGGTAACGCGCAATTGGTTCGGGGCAAAACGCGTTGCTGCGCGTCTGCTAAATTATCCGACGTTTTTTGCCTCGACAAACTTTGATGGTTAACTGACTCGTCACCCAGTTGGCCGCGCCAAATGCCTGCCCACGCCGCAGGCATCCCAGTCCAGTTAGCCGCATGCTCGGTTCCGGTTGTCCGAAAGCGTACTGGAAAAACTCCTTGGTCTGGGCGTCGGATGTCATCAACTTGCCGTTGGCGGCTGGGCGGCTGTCGCACCCGGCTGGGTGTAGTTTCCGTTCCCGCCCTCGTACTGCACCATGCCCGAACCGGCGACGATGTCTCGCGACCAAAAAGACGGCAATACGCGACGCTAAACCGGCCTGCATAAAGCGTCGTTGCGAAAAACAGCGACTAGCTTAGGCGACATTTGTCGCGCCCACGAATTGCGTTGGATAGCTGACTGTTATCGATTAGCTACGCCGAATACGACCCTCGCCTTTGTCGTCGTCCGCTTCATCGTCGGCATCGTCCGTCGATTTTCGGCTTCCTCACCGTCGGATAGTCGTCATCTGCCGCTTCGTGCTGGCCTTCGAGGTCTTCAAGCGAGCGATCGCCTGTTTTGTCCTGATCCGTTTCTTCCTGACCATTGCCGATGGCGTCGATTTACCGCTTGTGGACCTACTTAGGGCTAGGCGGGGGTGACAAATTTGGGGTAGATCTTAGCGGAAACTCGATTGAAAACTTAGCGCGCCGAGGCTTTTCTATGCACGCATTGAAATCCGTAGTCCTAACCGCATTCAATATTCTTCCTACCAAACTCAAAAACTCGCTATTCCATTTATCCTTTAACATCGCCCGCCCCGAGTTCGATCGATTTGCCCATTTATATGCCCACGCTCCAAACATGGAGGCGGGATTAAATTCGCTCACGCGGCGGGGTCTAAACCCTACTACCGTGATCGATGTTGGAGCATTTGAAGGCAACTGGAGCCGAATGGCGCGGCGCGTCTGGCCTAACAGCCAGATTGTCATGTTCGAGCCCAACTCAAAAAAGACCGCTGTGGTTTCTGCTGTCTCCAAAGAACTTGCAGCAACCCTGTTCCACGATTTGTTAGGTGCGAGTGACGGAACTCAAGTCACCTTCAACGTCATGGAATCAGGTTCGTCCATCATGGATGAGAACAGCCCGCTTGAACGAACGAAGGAGAAGCGAGAGTTGCGCCGCATGGACACGGCAATTCAATCCATCAAAGGTCGCGCGCTTCTCAAGATCGATGCTCAAGGCTATGAGATAGAAATTCTGAAAGGCGCCGAGAAGCTGCTGCCAAGCGTAGATGCAATCCTGCTTGAAGTCGCCGTTATTCAGATCAATGAAGGTGCTCCGATCCTTCATGAAGTGGTGGCGTTCATGAAGTCGATTGACTTTGTTGCTTGCGAAATTCTTGAAATTCATCGGCGACCTTTAGACCAAGCTCTCAACCAATTCGATATTCTCTTCGTCAGAGAGGATTCGGTTCTGCTCGCAGACAAGCGGCATTTTTCCGCCGCCGACACGCAGGCCAATAGTTCATCCCGGCGGATTCGGGGCCTAGGCGGTGATGAAGTGACGCGAACGGTCAGCCGCTCGCCTGGAAAATGAAACGGCAGCGCGACGCCAGGCTTGTTGTCGTCGATCGGGCCGCCCTAGACTAAGACTAGGCAGACTTCTGTCGAAGAACTGCTGCAGCTTCTCGCCGACGAAAACGACGAGCAGCACAAACCAGGGGACGGCGTTAAGGAAATCCACGGACGGTGACTTTCCAGGATGACGGGGCCGACACCCGGCGATACCGCCGGCGGTCAAGGCCGAATTCTGAGGTTTTCAAGGGGTTTTAGGGGCTAGGCGGGGGTCGCAACGTGGGTTAGCGTTGGGGAATTGGAGCCTCGATAATTGGAGTCAAAGCGTTGCCTATAGTTAAAAGCGTTATCGACAAAATCACCAAGCCCGATCTCATTGGCCGCATTCGAAAGAAGATTCTTCGCCGCAACGGTCGGTCCTTTGGTGCCAGCTACCTAGACTCATATGGCTGGCAGGCCTCGCAAAAAGAAGCGCGGCCGATTGACGAAAGCGGCAAGCCTGTTCCTTGGTACACGTATCCAACTCTCAGCGTGCTTACTCGTATCGTCTCGGCTCAGCATCGGGTCTTTGAATACGGTTGCGGAAACTCATCGTTGTGGTGGGCCGCGCATGCTCAGAGCGTGATTTCGGTTGAACATCATCCGGAATGGGCTGCGAAAATCTCAGCTCAGGCACCATCTAATGCAACTGTTCTGCTTAAAGAGTTTCAATCCAACGAAGCGGCGAATGAAACCACCAAACAATTCATCGCGAAAAATCCCAACCTTCCCTTAAGCGGCAATCGCACACTTGACATAGAGCACGGCCTTCTGACGGTAGGATTTTCGGACTACGCTACAGAAATCACGAAATACCCAGCATTTGACATCATTGTTGTTGACGGCATGGCCCGCAGCTTGTGCGCTTGGATAGCCGCCCATTGTCTTAAGCCGGACGGCTTTATCGTGTTCGATAATTCTGATCGATGGCAGTACAATCCCGGCTATCAAGCATTGGCCGGTCTAGGATTCGGCCGAGTGGATTTTTGGGGACCGGGGCCGGTTAACGACGATCCGTGGTGCACCTCTATTTTCTTTCGCACAACGAAATGGTCGCTGCCGCTTATCACAGTTGATCCGAAGAGGAAGACGGCTTTGGATTGGATGATCGAGGCAGCCAAGACTTAGTGTGAATCAAGATATCGCTCATGAAACAAGATGAAACGCTTTGGCATAAGTGCGGCAGGTTCCCGCCCCGCAAGACCATCGACGGGAGATGGTCCTTGTTGCCTGGTCAGATTTGGCGTCGAAAACGAGACGGCAAATGGGAATACCAACAAGATCCGGAAACAGATGATGAAATCCTTGATCGTCAATAGACCGCAGTAACGCTCAGGCGACTTTTTCCAGCCAGGAAAGTTTGCCGATCATTTCGTGCATGTGCTCACTTCGCTTGCGTCGCGCGCTATCGTCATGACGGGGGCGCCTCCCGGTCAGGGCGGCACAGATCACGTCAATGAGCAACCATATAGCTATTGGATCGAAAAGTTCGTGCGAGCTGGATTCTCTTGGTCAACGACGCTGACGGGCGATTTGCGAAATTCGTGGAATAAAATGGGCGTCGAGCACTCGCGAGCAAAAAACGTGATGGTGTTCATTCGCTGGTTCGTGTTCACGATCGCATTCCACAGCGGATTGCCGGGAACACCTGTGCCTACTCCAAGAACAGGATCGACGTAGTAATTGCCGCCAAACGAGGCGACAATCTGCCCCGAAAAGGCTACGTTAGTTGCGTCAGTGAATTTCGACGGATAGCTCGTTGTAATTGAATTATCTATCCCGAACTGCCTGAAGGCCGCCACCATCCCGGTCCAGTTCACCGCATCTTCTGGCGTCCCAACGGCATTCGGAAAGTACTCCAGGAATTGCGGGTCCGCTGTGTAATGATTTCCGTTCGGCAACATAATAAGACTATTGGCGCCGCCACCCCCACCCCCCTTCTTATTGAACCATGCCAAGGTTGGTGATGACGCAGGGTACCGCGAAATAGGTGACGGTCGAGGCCCACAGCGTCGGTGCCAGCAACAGCGTATTGGCGTCGATCGCCCCCAGCGCGGCGCGGCGGGTGGCAAAGGTCCAGACGTTGCGCTCGAGCTCGGCCCGGCGCAGCTTGCCGTAGACGAAAGAGACCTGGCGGCCGACCTTGGATTGCTCGGTAAAACCGAGCACGGCGTCCATCATCTCGGCGCCGCAATGCTGCGCTGCCCGGTTGCCTATATCGGTCGGCGTGAGGAATTCGGCCATGCCCCGGACGATGCGGGCGCCGGGCTACCCCAGCAACGCACCGTCAGGGCCGATTAGGGGCAAGGCGGGGGTCGCAACGTGGGATAGCGTTGGGGTGTGGCGGAAATCAAATCTCATACTGCCTTGCGCGGAGTGGCCGCCCTTTTGGTGGTCATTTTTCATTTCCGCTCGATACTCGCGCCGGTTATTGACCTCGATGCGCATACGCTGTTTTTCGCGCATGGCTATCTATGGGTCGATTGCTTCTTCATGTTGAGCGGCTTCATCCTCTGTTACGTTTACGGCGAGATGCCTGGGAAGACTTCCGGTGGCGCCTTACACTTCCTGAAGGCCCGCTTTGCCAGGATTTATCCTCTGCACATTGCTACACTGATGGCGCTCGTATGCTGGCAAATTTTTATCCCGCAGATCACGCGCCAATCTCCGCACCTCGGTAACTGGTCCACTTTTTGGCTGAACGTACTCGACATCCACGCTTGGGGATTCTTGGATGCCTATGACTGGAATTTTCCGTCTTGGTCGATCAGCATCGAGTTCGCAGCCTATCTCACTTTCCCATTAATTTGCGTCGGGCTTGTCCGCTTACGAACCACGACGCTGATCTTGCTTGCGCTCAGTTTGCCGATCGGACTTTCGATTGGCCGCGATCATTGGGAACAGACCGCCCTCTTACATGGCCTGCCGATGTTCTTCGCCGGCATTCTGATGTTTCAATTTCGTCCGGCATTTGCCGCCAAAAACCTCGTGGCAATTCAGATCATAACCGCCCTGTGCCTCGTGGCCGCCATGCATTTCGGGGAGGACATGATCTCGACTGCGTGCTTTGCAGTTCTGATATTTTCGTCTCAGACGGATAGGATCAAGATGGTTGGCTCAAGGCCATTTCTCGCCTTGGGCAATTGGTCCTATTCGATCTACATGCTGCACATACCGGCGCGGATTATCATCGGAATGATCTTTGGCGCGAAGCTCGGTCCGGTTTCTCTCTTCGTTGTCTTGCTCGCTGCAACAGTCAGTCTCGGCGCGCTGTCATATCGATTTTTTGAAATGCCGATACGCAAGCAGATTATGTCGCTCAAGCGACAGCCCTTACGCGCGCAGACCAGCTAATTACTGTTCACGATCGCGGTCGATAGCGG
>Ga0207153_1044_pt2 | contig 9567 bp, 6 predicted proteins | sample Alteio_BWMinHeat_27_FD_153580 | JGI IMG/M metagenome (GOLD analysis project Ga0207153, IMG submission 153580) | Enriched cells from forest soil in Barre Woods Harvard Forest LTER site, Petersham, Massachusetts, United States -... | ecosystem: Environmental > Terrestrial > Soil > Temperate forest >...
GTGGGAATTGCGCTAACAGCTCGGGTTCGATGGCCTCGCTGGTTTTGTAGCCTTGCCAAAGTTCGTTGCGGAATGATTCGATGACGTGATCGGTCGCAACAGCGATGTGGGTGACGCCACCTTTGATCATGCCGAGCACCGATGAGAGGACGCCTCGGACTGCGGCTACCTCCCTCCCGTCCGAATCCTGCGCGGAGGGCAGCGCGTAGTAGTGCCGGAACAATTCGTATGTGCCGTCGACGAGATAGATTTCCAGAGTAAATCTCCAACCCGACCCTATAGGACGGGTGCGGGCTCAATCAACTACCGGAGGCGGGCACGGCGCTGCACTTTTGACGAAGTTTTGGTGCTTTGCCAAGTCTGCAGAGGTGAGATGACGGCTGCGCATCTCAGCATCTAGCGCAGACTTTGCGTCCCATCCTCTCGACCAGGTCAGCAACAGTGACCTCCCGTTGCATTTCCGGATGAAAGGCTGACTTGGAAAGGTCGGAGGGCTTGAGACTTCGCAGCAGACGCAAGTTGTGATGACGCGCCAAACCGTAGAACGCGACCAGTTCCGAGGGAGGCGAATTCAGGTAGTTCAGATTGTGGGCCCATGCGTCCCGATCCAGCGGCGCGATGACGGGCTTTGTATCGGCCAGCATCTGGCGAAGCCGGTATCCGTAGATGATTTCGACATCCGCCAAGTGACCGAGGATTTCCAGCACGCACCATTTCTCAGGGGAAGACTTGTGGTGCAGAACTCGTTCTGACAAACCAGAGACGGCAGCCGCAATCTTTCTCGGGCTCCTCTCAGCGGAATCGAGGTGGTTTTTGAATTCTGCTTCCGTCATAGGGTGAATTTACGTCAACTACGAGCCAACGGTCCGGTTTGCCCACACGAGCCATCCTAAATCATCGCATTGGCGGAGCCGGGGGCCTTCCATGAGCCTATAATGTCGCCCACGGATGGCGCTTACTTCTGGCACGAGACTCGGGCCGTATGAGATTCGATCGCCTCTTGGTGCGGGCGGGATGGGTGAAGTCTACCGCGCGCGTGACACGCGCTTGGACCGTTACGTCGCCATAAAGATTCTGCATTCCCACCTGTCCTGCAGCCCCGAATTGAAGATGCGCTTCGACCGCGAGGCGCGGACTCTTTCTACTCTGTCGCATCCTCATATCTGTTCTCTATATGACGTAGGCACGGACGGTGGCGTGGAATTTCTGGTGATGGAGTTGCTGGAAGGAGAAACGCTGTCCGATCGCCTGCTGCGAGGCCCTCTGTCGATAACTGCGGTCGTGAAGCTTGGCATTGAGGTCGCCGATGCATTGGCCAAGGCGCATCGCCTAGGCGTGATTCATCGCGATCTCAAGCCTTCCAACATCATGCTGACCGGGAATGGCGCCAAGCTGATGGATTTTGGATTGGCCAAGCCAAATGTCGGGAGCACGGGCGCCGGGCCGTCGCTGGCAGACCTTGCGACGGCCACGATACAAAGTCCTTCCACACCTCTCAGCAGTGCAGGCGTGTTGATTGGCACCATCCAGTACATGGCGCCCGAACAACTCGAAGGAAAAGAAGCGGATGCTCGTAGCGATATATTCGCGTTCGGTTCGGTGCTATACGAAGCAATCACCGGGCATCGCGCATTTGAAGGCAAGAGCCACCTCTCGGTCGCGTCGGCGATTCTGCAAAAGGATCCACCGCCCATAACTCTCGACAATCCAGATGTCGGCCTCCCTGCGTTGGAGTACACCATCCGGACCTGCATGGCGAAGGAGCCGGACGAACGTTTCCAAACGGCTCAGGATGTGAAACTGCAGCTCGGCGGGCTCGCGCTCTCAGCCATCCCAAAGCCATCGCTCCAAGAGAGGCGGCCCTCTGCCGGCTGGATCGCAATGGCTGCGGTTATTCTGGTGTTGCTCGTCAGTGTTTCTTTCTTGCTCCGCGAACTGAAGAATAGGCCCGCCAGTTCCAACAACGGCATCACGCGGTTCAGCATCGCTTTGCCACCGCGGCAAGAACTCGCCGTCAACAACACCCAGGCAGTTGCACTCTCCCCCGATGGCAGGACCCTCGCGTATGTCGCTTCCGATAACGGCGTGGCCCACCTGTACACGCGCCGCCTCGACCAGTTTGACGCTGTAGCCATTCCCGACTCCGAAGGAACGACTTTCCCGTTCTTCTCGCCCAGTGGCGATTGGATCGCATTCGTCAGTCAAGGAAAGCTGAAGAAGGCTCCTTCCAATGGCGGCGTTCCCATTGTGATCTGCGAAGTCCCCACCTTTTTCGGAGGCACCTGGACACCGCAGGATGTAATCGTGGTCGCCGTTCCAAACTACGGTCTGGCCTCGGTATCAGCAAGCGGAGGTTCGCTGCAGAAGATCCCCATGGCGACCAAGGACATCATCTATCCGCAGGGGCCAACCTGGTTCGCAGGGGGCGAGTGGATCGCCTTCACAGACTTTTTGACCACCGGGCTCAACGTAGTAGCGGTGAAGTTGAGTACCGGCGAAGTGCGAAAGCTCCTCAGAAACGCACAGGCGCCGTCGTATGTGGAAGGCCACCTCGTGTATTTCCAGGGCGGCGCTTTGTGGGCCGTTCCATTCGACCCCCTGAAGGTCACAATCCAGGGAAATGCGACCCAAGTCCAATCCGGTATCAGCGAAGAGGGCTATATTGCACAGGCAAGCACATCGGAAAATGGAGTTCTGGCGTACGCCCCAGGTCCGGCTGGCAGCTTCGCGCGGAACGTGTATTTGGTGGATCGAAAAGGGCAAGAACAGAAACTGGATATCCCGCCGCGGGACTACGTCGATCCTGTGATTTCGCCGGATGGAAAGCGAATCGCGTGTTTGTTCCGCAGCGTCACGGGACAGCAGCTCGCAGTACTGGACCGGGATCGTGGCCTGTTCACCACGCTTGTTTCCAGTGGGCTGAATGCCGCCGCGGCCTGGATGGCCGACGGGAAGACCCTGATATTCGATAGCGTAGACGCTCAGCGGCGCGCCATTTACCGAATTCCTGCTGACGGCTCTGCCGCGCCTCAGGTAGTCCGCACGACAACGCTGAACAGTCACATCACCTCGGTTGCGGGCGAATACGCCGCCGTCATGGTCAATGATCCAGCCACAAGCGCGGACTTGTGGCTCCTCAACCTGCGGAATCCCGACGACATGCGTCCCTTTAAGAACACGCCGGCGGCGGAACGGCAGGGTTCTTTGTCGCCGGATGGCCATTGGATGGCGTACGTGTCGAACGAATCCGGGCGTCCTCAAATCTACCTTGAAGCCGTGCCCGGACCGGGAGGGCGCCGGCAAATCTCCAACGATGGCGGCGAAGAGCCGCGCTGGGTGCGAAACGGACGAGAGATCACTTACCGGAACGGAACCAAAATGATGAGCGTTCCGGTGCAAATCCAGCCCGCCTTCCGAGTGGGAAGGCCGGTGGAATTGTTTGACGGCAAATTTGACCGCGGCTTTGGCGTGGCCGGATACGATATCACACCGGACGGTCAGACCTTCGTCATGACACGCTCCGAGCACCCAGCTCCTACCGAAATCAGGGTCGTCATGGGATGGACTGGCGAGCCGGTGCACCAATAGCTGGCGCATGCCTTCCTATTTCTCTATTTCAATTGATTTCCAATCGGCGGCGATCGGCAGTAAGATGCGGCTGTCCCAGGGGAGGGAGAAAACTCCTATGAAAAGGGCCAGCTTGCTTGCAGTATTGCTGCTTGCAGTTGGGTTGGTCTCGAATGCAGTCTCGCAGGAAACCGCCAAGAAAGCCGAACCGGTGAAACCCGCGCCGAGTCTTTCCGGCGCCATCCTCGGACAATGGAACGAAATCGGTCGCAAACTGATTGCGATGGCAGAGGATTTTCCCGAAGACAAATATGACTTCAAGGGCGCACCCAGCGCAGACGGCTTCGCCCAGCGGTTGATCCACGCCGCGGCCGCGAACTATTACTTCACCAATTCGGCGACGGGGAAGAAAATGTCGGGCGAGGAAGATCCGCCGCGCGCGCAGTTTGCCAGCAAAGCGGCCTTGGTCGCCTACGTCAGAAAATCGTTCGCCGACGGGGCCGCTGCGATTAAGGCAAAAGGCGACAAAGGCCTGCAGGAAACAGTTGTCGACCAGTTTGCCCAGGACATCCGCGGCCGCGCCGGTCACGAACAGATACGGCTGGGCGATCTGGCTACCAGTCTGGTGGAGCATTCCGGCGAAGTGTACGGACAACTGACCGTGTATTACCGCGCTGCCGGCATGATTCCGCCGGAGGCGCGCCCGCAAAAAACCGATCTCGACATCAAGCCGACACTTCCGGACGGAAAAATCCGAACCTACTACATCGCTGCGGTCGAAACCGACTGGGACTACGCACCGAGCGGCATGAACATGATGACGGGAACCGGATTCACAGGCCAACCCAAGATCTGGACCGAGCATACGAAAGATCGAATCGGAAAGGTTTATCGCAAAGCGGTGTATCGCGAATACACTGACGAAACTTTCGCCACGGAAAAGAAAAGGCCGCCGGAATGGGAGCACCTGGGGCTGATGGGCCCGCTGATTAGGGCTGAGGTCGGTGACACCATTGTGATCCACTTCATGAACAAGGCGACGCAACCTTACAGCATGCATCCTCACGGGGTTGCGTACAACCGCGACTCCGAAGGCACGCCCTACGCAGACACCAGCATGGATGGCGCGGGACTGGTTCCTCCCGGCCAGACGCACACATTTGTGTGGAATGTGCCGGAGCGTGCGGGCCCGGGCGACGACGACGGCAGCTCTGTGGTCTGGCTTTATCATTCGCACAATTGGGAGCCGAGGGACATTGAGGCAGGCCTGATCGGTCCCATGGTCATCACACGCCGCGGCATGGCGCGTCCGGACGGCAGTCCCAAAGATGTAGACCGCGAGTTCGCGATGCTGTTCATGCTGATCGACGAAAACACGTCACACTATCTCCAGCACAACATCGACACCTACATACAAGACCCCAAGTCGGTAAATAAGCTGGACTTTGTGCCCAGCGACCTCGAGGGAAACCTAAACCTCGGGGGCAGTGGCTTCGCCGCTGCCAACTTCAAGGCCTCAATTAACGGCTACGTCTTCGGCAATCTGCCCATGCCGGTTATGAAGCGCGGAGAGCATGTGCGCTGGTATGTGATGACGATGGGTGGGCAAGTGAACTACCACACGCCGCACTGGCACGGAAACGTGGTCACCGTCGACAAGCATCACACCGATATCTTCTCGATTCTGCCGGCGCAATTCGTGACCGCCGATATGGTTCCCGACCGGGTAGGAACCTGGATGTTTCACTGCCACATTGATGAGCACATGGAAGCGGGCATGATGGCGATGTATCAAGTTCAGCCGTAGCTGAAGCCATCCGATTGCTCAATTACCTTGCACTTCCAAACCTGATAAGTTCGAATGGCTATAAGCCAGTTTTGCGGCTGTCGGAAACGCTGGGACGCTTGCTCTCTGATTGCGGGCGGGTGACGGACAATCCGGAGTCGATTGTTGTAAACAGGCGATTACACGTTTTGACGCCCTGGTCATTAAGTCTGATGGGGGATGGGGGATCTATCAACAACTGTCGCGCCTGGAAGCCGCCAACGTCCCGGCCTTCATTGACTTGCCCTGCTTCTGGTCCTAAGATTTCAGCCTGAATGATCGGCCAGACGATCTCGCATTACCGTATTGTCGAAAAGCTCGGTGGCGGCGGGATGGGTGTGGTCTATAAGGCTCAAGACATCAAGCTGGACCGCTTCGTCGCCCTAAAGTTCCTGCCTGACGACGTCGCGCACGACCCGCAAACCCTGAGTCGCTTCGAGCGCGAGGCTAAGTCTGCCTCGGCCTTGAATCATCCGAACATCTGCACCATCTACGAAATTGACGACCAGCACGAGCGAGCGTTCATCGCCATGGAATTTTTGGATGGCATGACGCTGAAGCACCGTATCGGCGGGCGTCCGATGGAACCAGAATTGATTCTGTCGCTGGCCACAGAGATTGCCGACGCCCTCGATGCCGCGCACGCCGAAGGAATCGTTCATCGCGATATTAAACCTACCAACATCTTCGTGACCAAACGCGGCCACGCCAAGATTCTCGATTTTGGATTGGCGAAAATGGCTACCATGATCGTCTCGTCAAGCAGTGACTCCGCCAAAACCGAGACGCGCAGCTTCCGCGAGCCACACCTCACCAGCCCCGGCTCAACTCTTGGCACAATTGCCTACATGTCTCCCGAACAGGCTCGCGCCAAGGACCTGGATCGGCGCACCGACTTATTTTCATTCGGCGCGGTGCTTTACGAAATGGCGACAGGACAACTGCCGTTTCGGGGAGAAAGCTCCGCGGTAATCTTCAACGCGATTTTGGAACGCGAGCCAGTCCCCGCCATCCGCCTCAATCCCGACCTGCCTTCCAAATTGGAAGACATCATCAACAAGGCCTTGGAGAAAGATCGGAACCTGCGTTACCAGAGTGCGGCCGAGATGCGAACCGACTTGCAGCGCGTAAGACGCGATAGCAGTTCGGCGAGGATAGCGAGTGAATCACTCGGGGCCCAGGCTTCCTCCGATTCCGCGGCGGCCGTGCCGCCGGCCCTGGCCGAGACTTCAAAATCCTCGAGCGCAGTATTAATCGCTGAGGCCGGCCGCCACAGAGGGACTCTGGCGGCCCTATTTCTAACCATCCTGTTGCTGGTCGGGGCAGCGGGCTTTGGTCTGTACAAACTGCTGGGTACGAACAAGCCACCCATCGACACCCGCAACATGAAGATTCGTCCCATAACCGACAATGGCGAAGTGACCTCTTTTGCCGCGATCTCGGCGGATGGCAAGCTCATCGCGTATGGTGCGTCGGAAGCAGGGAAATTCAGCCTGCGGGTCAAGCAAACCACTACCGGAAGCGAGGTTGTAGTCGTCCCCCCGCAGGAAAAACAAATCTATTCCGCTACATTCACTCACGACGGGGACTATTTGTACTACACCGTCAATTCAGGACTGACCGGCGACATGTATTCCGCACCTTCTCTGGGGGGCCCATCGCACCTGGTGCTCACCGACGTGAACAGCGGCGCCTCCTTCTCGCCAGACGGAAAAAGATTGGCTTACATCCGAAGCACCGCCAAGCAAGATCAGTTGCTGATTGCCAATGCAGATGGATCAGGGGAGCACGAGGTCCTCGCGGCTCGGAGCCCTAATTACTTCACGACCGTCTCCTGGTCCTCGGGCAACCTTCTCGCTGTCTACGAGCGGCAGTTTGACCAGCCGAATATCCCCCTCCGTCAAACACTCGTGCTTACGCCGGAAGGAAAGGCGGTGAAGACTTTCATCCCACCGATCAAGGTGAGTGAGATTGCCTGGCTCCCGGATGCTACCGGCTTCTTTTACATCCAGGAGGATCCGTCAGCCGTGTCCAATACAGCTATCTGGTTTCAACCGTATCCTGAGGGCCCGCCAATAAAGGTCAGCAATGACTTGAATCAATACCGTGGAGTAAGCGTATCCGGGGATGGCAGGTCGCTGGTCAGTGCGCAAATACGGGAGCAGTCAACGATCTATGTCGGAGACGCGCCTGCTTCCCTCAACGATAAGATCGACTGGAAGCTGACTGCCATTTCAAGGGAACAAGCGGCGGGAATGAACGGCCTTGCGTGGACAGCAACGGGCCAGCTTGTGCAATTGGACAAAGACTGGCATCTGTACATGACCGCGGCAGACGGAAGCGGACGAACCCGCTTGCTCGAACAGGATTCCTATAACCAAGGCGTTACCGGTTGCGGCGCAGGCACCGACCTCGTGGTATCGCGGTTCCCAGATGTCAAGACTTACACCCTGTGGCGGCTGAATCTCTCGACAGGCGAACTCAAACAACTTACCACTGGAACCAATGATGTGCTTCCCTCTTGCACTCCGGATGGCAGGTGGGTCGTCTATTCAGCGTTTGAACATACTTCCAACATCATGAAAGTTTCAATTGAGGGAGGCGCGCCCGTGGAACTGGCTCGCGGACAAGTGTTCATGCCGGCAGTTTCTCCGGATGGCAGCTCGGTCGCCTATATGAAAGTAGATGGAGAGGGCGCCAACCGAAAAACAAAATTCGTGATTCAGAAGATCGAAGGTGGCGGTCCCGTCAGGGAGATCGATGCTCCGGCGAGCGCTCGGCAACTGGCGGGCTGGGCGCCGGACGGCCGGGCCCTAGTCTACTTGAATTTCAGTTCAGGCAAATCACAAGTCTACATGCAGCCGGTCAACGGCGGCCCGCCCGTGTTGTTGCTCCACTTCGATTCGGAGCCGCTGGCGGTGGTAGGCCTTGCTTGGTCACGCGATGGCAAAAAGATCGCCATCACTCGTGCGGTTGAGTCCAACACCGATGTGGTCATGTTCAATAACTTCCGCTGAAGCATGCGTTTCACTTGAGGCCTTTACATTTAAAAACCCCTTGGCACGATAAATGAGTGCAATGGCGATGTATCGCCAACTGACCCGCCGCCGCGATTGTGGAGCTGCTCATTTGCCTGGTGCGAGCGCGGCTGCAATGATCTGTGCGGCTTAATCCGTTCTATCCCTGGCTTCTCTTTGAGGACAGTCCTCTCCCTAAGCGAGCGGCTTCGCACACCAACGCCATAAGCAGGACGGTGCCGCGCGGAGCTACATCTTGTTGTAGACGACAGTCTGGGCGTTCGCCTGGCCGGTTCCGTGAACCGTGAGCGTCAACGTCTTGCCATCAGGCGAGACTTCAAATTTCGTGTGGTCCATTACCTCGCCCTTCACCTTGTCGGTGACTTCGAGCGTGTGTGCGTTTACACGCTTGCCTGACAATGTTGAGCCCGGCGCGACATTCGGACCTTTCTCTTCGTAATCCTTGCCGTCGAATTTCATGCTCAGGGTATCTTTGTAAGCGGGCGTATTGAAACTCAGGCCGTCCCCTTGATCGTCTGCGTCTTCCCGTCTGCCGAAAGCGTGTGAGTCATAGAACTGAGGACCCTGCCATCCTTCTTGATCACCATCTTCCAGTTGTTGGCATCTACGGAAGTGATCGCTACTGTGTTTCCGAACTGGGTCGGCTGATCGGTGCCGTCGGCTGTATATGCGTTGGTCACGCTCCAATTCATCGACGGCGACCATCAGGATCCGAAGACCTTTCAAAAGTTAAACCAGGCTCTTGGTGAAGCGCGCAGTCCGCTGCACTGTCTGGCAATTCCTCCTGACCTCTTTGGATCGGTCCTTCGATCGAATAAAAACCTGAAGTCAATGTGCCTGCAAGGGCTTTTCTTTTAGGCGTCCGCGCACCATTACGGCTCCGGTGTCTGACACACATAAAGATCAGGGCCGGGGTCGCGTCCTTCAGCGACGATCTGCAGACGGCCCAGGTGATGATTCCAGCCGGCTTGATGCCGGGGTCGGATATCCCCACCACGCGGAAGATCGCGGTGCGTCAGGCGGAGGATTGTTCCATCGCCGTCGGGCGTCAGGGTAATCTGAGGCACGCCAAGTTCGGCTGCGGCTGTACGACGAAAGAGTGTTGATCCCAGGAGACGAGTTGACCGACAACGATCC
>Ga0207153_1254_pt2 | contig 9554 bp, 6 predicted proteins | sample Alteio_BWMinHeat_27_FD_153580 | JGI IMG/M metagenome (GOLD analysis project Ga0207153, IMG submission 153580) | Enriched cells from forest soil in Barre Woods Harvard Forest LTER site, Petersham, Massachusetts, United States -... | ecosystem: Environmental > Terrestrial > Soil > Temperate forest >...
GGGTTACATCTGAGTTACAAAAGTCAGTAAAACAGGGTCAAATATCCAAGAATTTGGACAAAAGAAATAAACATAACTTATTAACAATGAGTATTTTACTTGTCGTAAGTTATCGTAATTATGTGGTTTTCGGCGCGCCTATTTCCCGATACAGAATTTTGAGAAGATATTCTCCAATAAATCGTCAGTAGTAACAGCCCCGGTAATCTCGCCTAAATAATGTAGCGCTTGTTTAATATCCATAGAAAGGAAGTCAGAAGTAACGCTGTCTATTCCGCTTAGTACACGTGATAGCGATTCTTCGGTTTTTTGTAAGGCCTCGAGGTGGCGAATGTTTGTTACCAATATCTCATTGCCTGTAAGCTGATCCTTTACGGCTGTGGTGTAAATTTTATGTTTTAGTTCGTCAATGTGCCGCTTTTCTTTGGCAGAAACCAGGATAGCGGCTTGGGTGTGCGGTAAATTGGCTAATTGGTCAGCAGTTAGCAAGTCAATTTTATTGGCGACCAATAACATATTAATGCCCGGCTTTTGCAGGCTTTCAATATCGCTGTTTAATTCTTCAATGGTTATCTGTTCGGCATCATACACATAAACCAGCAATGCCGACTGACTTATTTTTTCCATGGTGCGCTCCACCCCTATTTTTTCAATAGCATCGGTAGCTTCGCGGATGCCCGCGGTATCCGTAAGCCTGAAATTGATACCCTGTATATTTAATACCTCTTCAATGGTATCGCGTGTGGTACCCGGTATATGGCTCACAATGGCACGGTCTTCATTTAACAGCGCGTTTAACAAGGTAGATTTACCGGCGTTTGGTCGCCCCGCAATAACGGTATTAATACCCATTTTTAGGGCATTACCTAACTCAAAGGATTGTATTAACGCATTGATAACCCTTGTAATTTCAAATATGAGTTTCTTTAATTGGTCGCGGTTAGCAAACTCAACGTCTTCCTCGGCAAAATCAAGCTCCAGTTCAATTAAGGATGCAAACTGTACCAACTGATCGCGCAATTGTTGTAGCTGGTTACTAAAGCCGCCCCTTAACTGTTGCAGGGCTACCTGTTGTGATGCTTTGGAGTTTGATGCGATCAAATCAGCAACCGCTTCGGCTTGCGAAAGATCCAGCTGCCCATTTAAAAAAGCGCGTAAGGTAAACTCACCTGCCTTTGCAGAACGCGCGCCGTTTTTTATCAGCAGCTTAATAATCGATTCAATAATAAATGCCGAACCATGGCAGGAAATCTCTACCACATTTTCGCGGGTGTATGATTTTGGAGCAACAAATAGCGACATTAATACTTCATCCAGCGGCACATCTCCGTCCACCACATTACCGAAATGAATGGTGTGCGACGGCTGCTTTGTAAGATTCTTTCCGCTAAACACCTTATTGGCAATAACAATAGCATCCGGCCCGGAAAGGCGGATAACACCAATAGCGCCAATACCGGATGGCGTGGCAAGAGCGACGATAGTATCTTCAGTAGTTGAGTTAGTCATTTGTCAATGGTCATTTGTCATTTGTCATTAGTGGATGGCGAATGACTTTTCAAAAGTCGGCAATTATGGTTAATGTTCCTATTAGCTGTAGTCAATTTTACTAAACTATGGTCAATGAAATTCTTAACCCTCTTTCCGCCGCAGGCGAAGAGGGCTGGAAAATATTTAAAGTTGAAATTGCACGGGCAAATCCGCAAATTACTATGAACTATGAACCATCATCCATGAACTAAATATTCTATCTTCGCTCCTATTATGGTAACCTATTTCGAAGCCTCACTGGATGCAATTTCTGTGCATCATGTTGGCAATTCCGCGCAAAGTGAAATGTATGCTTTATCTGATGAGCCGTTGGTACTTAAAGATGAATTAATCACTAGTTTGTTGATGAACTATTTTTTAAAGCCTTTTGAAAAGGTTAACGAGGTTTATCACCTGATGCACAGCAGCGACCTGGCTTTGAACGAGATCCATCATTTTGCTTCGGAGATTTTTGAGGATAAAACCAGGTTTCATGCGGTATCTGAAAACATAGCAAAGCATTTATATAAAGTGGCTAACCACCCAAACATCAAAGGCGGCGAGCTGTACGTGGTTTACTTTAATAAAGTACAAATTGAAGGCAATCCACTTGATGCTATAGGTATTTTTAAATCAGAGAATAAGGAAACTTATTTAAAGGTTTATCCCGAAAAAGGCGGTTTCCAGGTGGATTATGAAGAAAATGCCATCAACATCAATAAACTGGATAAGGGCGTATTGATTTTTAATATCGAAAAAGAGAATGGCTATAAAGTAGTGGTTGTTGATAAAGCTACCGGCGGCCAGGATGCAGCTGTTTACTGGAAAGATGATTTTTTACAGTTAAAGATTCGTAACGACAGCTTTAACCAAACCATTAATACTTTAGGCATTTACAAAAACTTCGTAACCCAAAAACTGGACGATGAATTTGAAATGAGCAAGGCTGATAAAATAGACCTGCTTAACCGATCAATGAAGTACTTTAAAGAAAAAGACACTTTCGACCTGGATGAATTTGCGGGTGAAGTAATAGGGAATGAAAAGGCCATTGAATCTTTCAAAACCTATAAACAGCAATACGAAGAAGAATACGAAATGCCTATTCGTGATACTTTTGAAATATCAGATAACGCGGTTAAGAAACAAGCAAGGGTTTATAAAAGCGTATTAAAGCTGGACAAAAATTTCCACATCTACATCCACGGCGATAAAGAGCTGATTGAAAAGGGCTTTGACGATGATAAGCACATGAATTATTATAAGGTATATTTTAAAGAGGAAGCGTAGATGCAGTCTTAAGTCGAAAGTCTTGAGTTCTAAGTAAAATCTAACTTATGATTCCAGACTCATGACTATAGACTTAACCCTAAAATATCTTCCCGGGGTTTAAAATACCGTTCCTATCAAAGGTGCTCTTAATGCCTTTCCACAATGCAAAATGCACGTCGGAATATTTGACAGGCATAAATTCCTTTTGCACCAGGCCAATACCATGTTCGCCGGATAGCGTGCCGCCTAAAGCCACGGTTAGTTCAAATATTTCTTTGATACCATCTTTCAGTTTATGGTTCCAATCTTCATCGCTCATATTGGCTTTAATGATGTTTACGTGTAAGTTACCGTCTCCTGCATGGCCATAACAAACAGACTCAAAACCATACTTCGCTCCTATTTCTTTTATGCCCTTTATCAATTGCGGTAATTCAGCGCGCGGCACTACAGTATCTTCTTCCTTATAAACCGAATTTGATTTTACCGATACCGCCATTGTAGTACGCATGCGCCATAGCTCGGCTTTCTGAGTTGAGGTATCGGCAAACAATACCTCCTTACAGTTATGCTGTTCTAAAACGGTATTTATGTTTTCGCAGTCGGTAAATATTACATCGAGGTTGGTACCATCTACTTCTATCAGTAAAAACGCCTCGATACCGTCTTTTAAATCAAACGTAATTCCGTCATTCTTAATCACCCATTCAACACCTTTGCGCTCCATAAACTCAACAGCCGAAGGCACAACACCGGCTTTAAATATCGCCGATACAGCACCACAGGCATCTTCATTTGAACCAAATGAGGCTAACATCAACGCGTTTTGTGTAGGCAACGGAATTAACTTCACCACAATTTTGGTAATGACACCTAATGTACCCTCCGACCCTATCATCAGCTGTGTTAAGTTATAGCCCGATGAATATTTTAAAGTGTTTGCGCCGGTCCAGATGATTTCACCGTTGGGCAACACAACCTGCAGGTTCAACACATATTCCCTTATAGTTCCATATTTAACTACCCGCGGCCCACCCGAACCATGCGAAACGTTACCACCAATAAAGCAGCTTCCCTTACTTGCAGGGTCTATCGGGTATAGCAACCCTTTTTCAGCAATGGCATTAATAAATTCTTCGGTAATTACACCCGGTTCAACAGTAGCTTGCAGGTTATGCTCATCAATAGCTAAAATTTTATTAAAGCGCTCCATGGCTAAAAGCACCCCACCCATAATTGGCAATGCGCCACCACTTAAGCCTGTGCCGGCTCCACGTGGTGTAACCGGGATCAGCTTTTCATTGCATAACTTCATCACAGCGGCAACTTGTTCCGGTGTTTGTGGTTTAACAACAACTTCCGGGTAATAGCTTAAATCTTCGGTTTCATCGTGGCTATAAGGTTGCAGATCGGCACGGTCGGTTATAACTGCATTATCACCTACGATTAGTTTTAGCGCTTCTAATATTTCGCCTGTTATTTTCTGGTATGCCATTATGCTTTTTTATAGTTGAGGGTAATGCTTGAACTGGCAACCTTGTGCCCAAGCGGTGGGTTCATTTTTTTTAGGATAACTGTTATGCTACCAACCTTTGGCCATTCGGATTTTATATCATCCAATATGCCGTTAGCAACTGTTTCCAGTAGCTTACGGGTTTGTTTCATTTGCCCGGCAACAATATGATATAGCTGCTCATAGTTTACTGTATTTGTAAGATCATCTTCATCTAACGGGCCTGTCGGTTCAAAACCAACCTCAACATCTACCAAAAAATAATTGCCTAATTTTTGTTCTTCGGGATAAAACCCGTGGTGTGCAAAAAACTCGGCGCCTTGTATCGCTATCTTCATTTGTTCCAAAAATAAATGTTTTAGGTCTGATTTATATAGTTAATGCCAAATCAATAATATTATAATTCCGAAATCGAAATTCCGAAATCCGAAATCAATATATTTGCCTACCAATTATTACACTCATGGCTAAAACGGATCTTTTTGAATCTCCCGACTATTACTTATTAGATGAACTACTTACTGATGAACATAAGCTGATACGCAAATCGGTAAGAGATTGGGTTAAAAAAGAGGTTAGTCCGATTATTGAGAATTATGCACAAAAAGCCGAATTTCCAAAACATTTATTAAAAGGTTTGGCAGAAATTGGCGCATTTGGCCCAACTATACCTGTTGAATATGGCGGAGCAGGGCTTGATTATATGGCCTACGGTATCATCATGCAGGAAATTGAGCGGGGCGATTCGGGCATCCGGTCTACCGCTTCTGTACAGGGCTCGTTGGTGATGTATCCTATTTATGCTTATGGCTCAGAAGAGCAGCGTAAAAAGTATCTACCCAAATTAGCCTCCGGCGAGTTTATGGGTTGCTTTGGCCTTACTGAACCCGACCATGGCTCGGACCCGGGCGGTATGGTAACCAACTTTAAAGATATGGGCGACCATTACCTGCTTAACGGCGCTAAAATGTGGATCTCAAATGCGCCGTTTGCTGATATCGCCGTGGTGTGGGCCAAAAACGATGCGGGAAAAATACAGGGATTAATAGTTGAACGCGGCATGGAAGGATTTTCCACTCCCGAAACACATAATAAATGGTCGCTGCGTGCATCAGCTACCGGCGAGCTGGTTTTTGATAATGTTAAAGTACCCAAAGAAAACTTACTGCCTAACGTTACCGGGCTAAAAGGTCCGTTGGGTTGTCTTAACCAGGCACGTTACGGCATTGCCTGGGGAGCGATAGGCGCTGCTATGGACTGTTATGATACTGCACTGCAATATGCTAAACAACGCAAGCAATTTGGCAAACCAATAGCCGCTTTTCAGCTTCAACAGAAAAAATTAGCCGAAATGATTACCGAGATCACCAAAGCTCAACTACTGGTTTGGCGATTGGCAACACTTAAAAATGAGAACAGGGCCACTCCTGCCCAAATATCCATGAGCAAACGTAACAGTGTAGATATGGCCATCAATATCGCACGGGAGGCACGCCAAATATTAGGAGGCATGGGCATAACCGGCGAATACCCGATAATGCGCCATATGATGAACCTCGAATCGGTTATTACCTATGAGGGTACGCATGATATTCACTTGTTGATAACCGGCATGGATATTACCGGTATGGAAGCATTTAAATAACATTTGTGGTAGCGGGGTATTACTTATTTAACTAATTGTAAATCATAGCCTGTAAATATACTTTAAACCGTATTTTATTTACAACATTCAGGAATATTGCACGCATAAAAAATTCATATTAAACATGTTATATCTTTGTATCGTATAAATTAATATTTATATTGTGCATATATAAGGCATGAGTTCAAACATTATTTTTTCTACTTATATTAACCGTTTTCTCACCGGGATATGGGTCATGTTATTATGTGTTGTTTTGAGTTCCTGCCACCAGGATAAAACAGGTGAAGGTTACTCGGAAAGTTTTAAACCTGTAATGGCCCGGATATCTGTACTATTTGGCAGTAATCGTACAGACGAGGGTATACGGTACCTTGATTCGGCCTTAAATCAAATGCACCCAACAAATGATGATCGCTACCGTGCTTATTCCTACCACTACGTATACGCTTTGAGAGGAAAAAACGATAATAAACTGGCTTTGCTATATGCAGACAGTATGTTATATATTGCCAACTTAAATACTAAAGACCCGCAATACTTTGCTAATTACGCCGAAGCAAACTTTGCAATAGGCGACGCTTATTTTAACCTGCAGCAGTATAATGAAGCCTATCAATATATCTTCAGGGGATATCAAACAGGCCAGCACAGCCTAAACAACACCACACTGGCAGGTTATAATTATCGCATGGGCATGATAACCTATAAAATGGGTAGTTATAAGCTTGCTGCCAATTACTTTAAAAGAAGCTCATACCTGCACTCAGTATCTACCGGTAACGATAAGTTTGTTGAATTTTATGCGCAACAGGAGATACTGGATAATATCGGGTTAAGCTATAAACATAACAATCAGCCGGACAGCGCGATAGTGTATTTCAATAAAGCTTTGAATTTTCTTAATAAAAATGGTGGACAGTTTCCCGACAGGCTAAAATCCATTGATATGGCAAGTGGTGTTATTTATGGAAATAAAGCTGAAGTATTAATACTAAAAGGTGATTATATAGCTGCCGGCAAATTATTAAAAAAGAGCATTGAAATTAATTTAAGAAAGGATTATGATAATAACGATGCGGCATTAACTGAAATAAAACTGGCTCAACTTTATTATGATCATAATGAAAATGACGCCCTATATAGCTTATTGAATACTATACATCAACAGCAGGACAGCATTAAAAATCAAGATGTTAAAACCGACTGGAACCATTTGATGGCCAAATATTTTATCAGGAAAAATGAGTTAGCTAAGGCGTTATCCTATCTTCAAACTTACAATGTTTTAAAAGATTCCAGCTTAAAGAAACTGGACCTTTTAAGAGAAAGCGATGTTAACAAGCAGATTGATGCTTATGAGAAGCAACAGGAAATTCAGGATTTAAGCGTTAAAAATAAATACCAAACCATTTTCCTGGTTATACTTACCGCTGCAGCGGTTATGACGCTGGTAATTATTTTATTGATCTACCGAAACTGGAAGCGGTCCAAGGAAGATATTGCAAAAGTTAACAAGCTAAATCAACATATTAACAAACAAAATATAGTTTTAGAAACCGCCTTAAACGACTTAAAAAATAATAATCGCGAAAAGGACCGTATTTTAAGAACCGTTGCCCACGATTTGCGAAACCCTTTAGGTGGTATAGCCTCTTTAACCGCGATGATGGTTGACGATGAGTGCAGTGATGAGCAAAGAGAATATATTAAGCTGGTTAATGAAACAGCTGTTAATTCGCTTGAATTAATAAACGAGCTTTTAGAAGCCACTGAAACCGCTATGCCACAATCGCAGCCGGAATTAACAGACATTAATGTAGTAGTGGGAAATAGTGTAGAATTATTGCAATTTAAAGCAGCCGAAAAAGATCAGCAAATTTCTTTTTCGCCACTTAGTAACCGGCAAAACTTGTTTATTAACAGGGAGAGGATATCAAGGGTGTTAGGTAATTTAATAAGTAATGCAATCAAATTCAGCCCCGAAAGTTCATTAATTAATGTAAAAGTATCTGAGTGGTCAAATCAAATTTTGGTAGCTGTTGAAGATAATGGCATAGGCATCCCCGATAAATTAAAAGACCAAATATTTAATATGTACACCTCGGCGCAAAGGCCGGGAACAAACGGCGAAAAATCATTTGGCCTTGGCTTATCCATATGCAGGCAGATAATAGAGCTATCTGGAGGTAAAATATGGTTTGAAGACAGGGAAACCGGTGGCACAACATTTTATATAAGCCTGCCCATACCTCCGGCTATGGAAAAACCGGTATCAACGCAGGAAATTGCCGTACCACTTGCCGGATGATTTAACTATACGCCTTTGTGTAGCAAAATCAACATAGATAATACCAAACCGGGGATGGTAACCTTCGGCCCATTCAAAATTATCAGTAAGGGTCCATATAAAATAGCCTTCAACATTACAGCCTTCATTTTTAGCTTTTAAAAGCTGCTTTAAGTAATCTTGCAAATAGGCAACGCGTTTAGGGTCGTCAACCTCATTATCAATAACCGTATCAGGAAAAGCGGCACCACTTTCGGTAAGATATATCTTTTTAATTTGTGGATAAGCACCAAATTTCTTAAGCATGTAATAAATAGATGGTGGGTAAACTTCCCATCGCATAGACGTTAGCGGTACGTTTCGTTTTTCGGCTTTTACTAAAGTCGCTTGTATGTACGGCGTAAAAAATGAATACTTTACAATCTCGCGTGTGTAATTCTGCACACCTATAAAATCATAGTCAAACTGCATATTATCTTCATCGCCCGGCAAAATATATTTCTGCATCCCTTTTAAAACAGACAGATCGGCTATTGGATAACCAAGCCCTAATGCAGGTTCAATGAATAGCCGGTTAATTAGCGCGTCAGCTCGTTTTGCAGCAGCGACATCTCTCGGTTTATCGGAATAAGGTTCGATATAGGAGCAGGAAAATGTAGTTCCTATCTGCGCATCAGGCAAAATTTGGCGTAAAGCTTTCGCTCCTGCCGCCATGCTTAAAGTGGTGTGGTGTACGGCGGGTAAAAAATTCTTTAGTCCTGTTCTACCCGGCGCATGTATCCCAAAGAAATAGCCGGCCCCGGTAAATACGGACGGCTCATTCATCACCATCCAGTTTTTTACTCTGTTGCCAAAGCTATGAGCACATTGTTTAACAAAAATAGTAAACCAATCAACCACTTCCCTATTTGTCCACCCGCCTTTAACTTCAAGGGCCTGCGGCAGATCCCAATGATAAATGGTGAGCCAGGGTTCAATTCCCTGTGCCAGGCAATAATCAATAACCTTATTATAATGGTCTATACCTGCCTGGTTAAACGTTCCTATTCCTTCCGGAAAAATGCGCGACCATGCTATAGAAAAACGAAAGTTTGGAATATTAAGCTGCTTAATAAGGTCTATATCCTTTTCGTAGCAATTATAGAAATCGCAAGCAACACGGTGATGGTCGCCGTTTAATATTTTACCTTTTTTTGCCGAGAATGCATCCCAGATAGATTCGCCTTTACCATTGGCATCAGGCGCTCCCTCAATTTGCGGTGCCGCTGTAGAAACTCCCCAGATAAAATCCTGTCCGAAAAGTT
>Ga0207153_1261_pt1 | contig 9436 bp, 8 predicted proteins | sample Alteio_BWMinHeat_27_FD_153580 | JGI IMG/M metagenome (GOLD analysis project Ga0207153, IMG submission 153580) | Enriched cells from forest soil in Barre Woods Harvard Forest LTER site, Petersham, Massachusetts, United States -... | ecosystem: Environmental > Terrestrial > Soil > Temperate forest >...
GTTTTTCCATTACTGTAATTACAAATTCTTTTTATGTACAACTGACCGTATAAAATTATGATAATGCATGGTCTCAGAAACTTTATCATATAAAGGCTCAAAAACCTCCTCCATATTCACCAACTCTTGCGTTTCAATATTACTGGTGATCCTGAAGAAAAGATACATTATTTTTAAAAGAAGCTTTTGCCATAAAGCCCCGTTATCAATAAAATCAGCATATAACCAGTTGCCATCCTGTTTGAGTGATTTATCTAGTTTATTAAAGATCAATTGAATTTTATCGGCTTTAAAATTATCAAAGAAGAATGGCGTTAATATTACATCGTATTCATTCGCTGTTATATAATCTTCAACCGGCAGGTTTATAAAGTTAACCCGGTTTGTTCCGCAATTTCTTTTAGCTGATAATGCGATCATCTTTTCTGAAGATTCTATATAATCAATTGTTAGTCCTGAATGGATTCCCGCGATCTCTTCTAATATCCATCCTGTGCCGCCGCCGACAATGAGTATACGGCTATTGGCAGATATATATGGTAGTAAACAGGTTTGCGCATTGATCAATGCCTTTCCATAAACCACTCGGCTGATGAAGTCGTAAATGCCCGCTATTTTATTATAATTGGCTGCCATGAATGATCATTTTTTTTGTCTGAACCATGATTTACCTGATTTCACTTATTCTCCTGATTATGAAAAGCGGTAAATCAGGTGAATCATACTAATCAGGTAAATCATGGTTCAGACAGATTTATTAATGTACAAATTGCATGGCCACAATACCGCAAATGGCCTTAACGAATATAATACCATCGATCACCACTAAATAATACAATATCTTTTTTTGCCGTTGCATCGAATATGTAACGACAAGTAAAAGAAGGAACGGAATAAGATTGAAGAATATAGGTAGAAAACCAAAATGCCTGTAATGCGCAAAACTAAACAGGAAGAATATGCCGATCAAACACAAGGGTATTAAAATAAAGAAGATCGTCTTGCGTAATCCAAAACGCACTACAAATGTTTTCAACTGGTGGTTGGAGTCATCGGCATAATCCTTCATGTCAAACATGATGGCATTAACGGTGCAGAACATCCAGTTCTTGATAAAGAGCCAAAAAGCCAGTACAGGGTTTACGTAATAATAACCGCGTTCCAGTTGCAAAACAATAACAGGTAAAAGACTTACGCTGCCGGCCCAGACAAAACCTATCACGAAAGCCTTTAACCATCCGGTGTTGCGCAGGTTCAACTTAAAAAAAGAACGGGGTAATAAACCATAATATAATATGGCTGATAAAAACATTGCAAGAATAGCCAACCAATATTGTAAAGGCAATTGCAATAAATTAGTATGATCATCGATGAATAATACAAATCCCAATACTATACATGCGATCAATAAAAATGATTGACTGTATTTTATAAAACTGCTATGCTGCGTATACCATACTGATCTTGGGTTACTTTGCGAAAAAGACCGCAATGGTTTATCATATGCATAAGTGTAATACATAACAGTACCGCAAAAAAATAACGCGTAATATATAATTGAATTAAACGGTATGCGGAGTTGAAAAGCAGTCTCGAGTGAAAGTGCAATGCCAAGGACACCTACAAAGTAGTTTCCGAAAAAAATGAATTTTACTATCCTGTTCCACATGCTGCTCATATAATTGAATGATCATAAACTGAGTAGACTGCATCCTCTTATATCGCTGTTGTCTATCCTGCCCAATACCTCAAAATGCCCGTTACTAAAGAGTTTGCCGGCGTCGTCGGTTGCAATGAAAGCGCAGGAATAGATATTGGCAAGATCGATGATATTGATAGCCCCCGTGACCGGGTTATTTCTCGCAGTTGAATGGATGGTCAGCGGATCATCTTCATCTCTTATCAATATTTTCATCCATGGCGGGCAGTTGAATGAACCGTTTGTTTTGGAATAAGCCTGGCTCAATAATTCTGTCATTCCATATTCGGAATGTATGGCAGGTAATAAAAAACGGTTGCATAAAATATTATGTACTTCTTCGCGGGTGATCTCTTTTCGCCGGCCTTTCATGCCGCCCGTTTCCATGATGATGGTATGTGCTAACGGTAATGTGTATTGTTCTGCGAAATCGAGTAAGGCAAATGTTACACCCAGCAATAATGTTTTTTGTTGCTGCTGTTCTAATTGCGTTAAGGTATTGAACAATTTCTCCCTGTCATCCAGGTAAAAACTACTTAATGAATGAGCGCTTCGTTTTATTAATTCATCCGCCATTACAACCAATGAAGAATTATTTCTTTCTATATAAGAAGGAAGCAATGCCAATATGCACCAATCCGTTGGATTACCATAAAACAATTCAAATCCCCTGGTAAAACTCTCTTTATACAACCCTATATCTTTTACAAAATGCCTGCTGTTGATGGTGCCGGTAGTGCCACTGCTTTCAAAAACGGCTTCGGGAGTAAAATCCGTGGTAACGATCGTATGGGTTTTAAAGAAGCTGATCGGCAAAAAAGGGATCTTTTCAATGGTATTTATTTTGTCAATATCAGCTTGTAATGTATTACAGTATTGATTATATACGGGGTTATGCTGGTATTGATAGCGAAACAACTCCAATGCAATGGCCCTGAAATTATCTTCCGTAACAGAAAATATTTTAGAAAGGAGCGTGGTATTTTGAGCAGGGCTATTCAATTTCTGTCTAAATTTGGCTATAATATGCAAAGATGCGGTACGCGTTTATAATTACAATCATCAGCTTGCTTTTTGTTTCCTGTAAAAAAGACACTACAAGGCCGCAATTGAGCTATGTTTCCGTTAATACCAATAAAGTGAATCCTAACCAGGCGCTGATATTCACGTTGCATTTTACAGATCCTACCGGTGGCGCAGATTCGCTTTTCGTTAAGGAGGTGGTGAATAATTGTCCGGTCGATAGTTTAGTGCAGACGCTGGCATTACCCGACTATTCAGCTTTTAAAGGTGATTATGGTGATATACTGGTTCCTTTTGGCGATGGCGTTGTATTTGCTCCCGATGGAAATCCTTACCTGCCCGTTAACACTGCGTTTACCTGCAATGAAAATGACACGGCCTATTTCCGTTTTGTATTGAAGAATGATGCAGGGGAAGCCAGCGATACCGTTAACTCCGGAACCATTGTAGTTGTTTTTTAGTATCTGCAAACTATTTACTTATTTTGTTCCAATTAAATCAGCACCATGGCAAAAGCGAAAAAGACAAAAAGCATTTTAACCGACAAGTCCTATACCTTTTTAAAGAACTATATAAACAATCCTTCGCCAACGGGTTTTGAAAGCAGCGGGCAAAAACTCTGGCTGGAATACCTCAAACCATATACCGATAGTTTTTTCACCGATCCTTATGGTACCGCAGTTGGTGTTATCAATCCTACAGCTCCGTTCAAAGTGGTGATCGAAGCACATGCGGATGAAATTTCCTGGTTCGTAAATTATATTGGTCCCGATGGATTGATCTACCTGAAACGTAATGGTGGCGTGGATCACCAGATAGCCCCTTCTATGCGCGTATTGGTACATGGAAAAAAAGGCCCGGTAAAAGCGGTGTTTGGTTGGCCAGCGATCCATACAAGATTGAGTGCGGATAAAGAAACACAACCTAAAGTAGACAACCTGTTTTTGGATTGCGGTGCAAGAACAAAAAAAGAAGTAGAAGACCTCGGTATACATATCGGAGCAGTGGCTACTTATGTAGATGGTTATGAAGAACTGGCACACAACTATTTAATAGGACGTGCATTTGATAACCGCATCGGTGGATTTATGATCGCAGAGGTTGCACGTTTATTAAAAGAAAATAAAAAGAAACTCCCTTTTGGTTTATATATCGTGAATGCGGTGCAGGAAGAGATCGGGTTACGTGGTGCAGAAATGATCGCGCGCAGGATAAAACCAAATATCGCCATCATTACCGATGTAACACATGATACCTCTACACCGATGATCAGCAAAGCGATACAGGGTGATACCGTTTGCGGCAAAGGCCCTTCACTGACCTTTGGTCCGGCTGTGCATAATAAATTATTAGATGTGGTGCAGGATGTTGCCGCTAAAAATAAGATACCTACACAATTACACACCGTAAGCAGGAGCACGGGTACCGATACCGATTCATTTGCATATGCGAATGATGGTTGTCCTTCTGTGCTCATCTCTATTCCTTTGCGTTATATGCATACTACGGTAGAAATGTTGCATAAAGATGATATAGAAAATACCATCAAGCTGATATATGAAACAGTGCTTCGCTTAACGCCTAAGACGAAGCTGAGTTATTTTGATTAAGATGAGAATTCGCCTTACGATTATCGTAACAGTATTATTCTTATTGGAGATTTCCACGAGTAGTTTATTTCCGGGTTTGCATTTTATCAATGGTTGGCTAACTACCGCGAATAGGATAATCGTCTATCTCTTATTCTTTACTTTATTGTATTTATTTATATTATTGTTTAGGCCAAAGCGATCTGTAAAAATATTCTTTGCAAGTTTTTTTGGCTTTTTCTTTTTTATAATTGCACTTAGTGAGATTCATCCAACTGATACCACGACCGAACCGGTTGACATAGCAATACTTCAGAAAGATCCGGATGGGAAAAAACGGGTAGTTCGCGAATATGAAAGTGAAAAGACCAATGGTATTTATAGGGACACAGTAATGGTGAAGGATATTTTCATCTTCCGGAAAATATATAGCAGATAAACTAGCTACTCACTATTCACCACTTGCGTTTCTAAAACCGTGCGATGATCTTAAAATTAAGCATGCGGGGAGTAAGCCTGTTTGGAATAGCATAGGTAGTATTCGAAAAATCTTTTATCAGCTGGTAAGAGATGGTGTTGGCACGATCGATCAAATTCAATACTTCCAGGCTAGCCCATATAGACTGAAAACTCCTAAACGGACTATGGCTTCGGCGCTCACTTGTTTCGCCCAACAACATAGCGCTGAAGCCTATATCCATCCGGATATACGGATCGATCACGAGTTGGCCCCTGTATTGAAATTCATTGGGAATATTATACGGAAGATTGGTGCCGTAAATAGCATTTAAATGCACCCGGATATTTTTATTGGTAGATAGATAATCCTGCAAAAACATACCCATGGTGATCAACCGGTCTGTTGGCCGCCGTACCCAACCTAATTTTGTTTGTACCGTATCGGTCACTACTTTATCTGTTGTAGTGGAAGTAATAGTTTCCCCTTCTGCATTTTTATAAGTTGGATAAAAGGCATCCGAAATATTTTCTTCAGTATGCATTATTCCCAAACTGAACCAGCTTTCTGCATCTTTTACAAGATCAGTATATAAACGTGTTTCTATTCCATATGCATAAGCGATGGCATCATTCTTTCCGAAATATTTTATTTGTGTATTTACAATGTCATACGGATTTACATTCCACATGTTCTTATAATAGGCTTCGGTTGTTAAGCGATATGCCCGCCTTGCTGATTTAAAATTATAATCCATGCCGGCAACAAACTGCGCACTTTGCTGTGCTTTTACATTCGTGTTCAATGTTCCGTCGTACTGAAATAATTCGCGGTAAAAAGGAGGTTGATCATAAATGCCGGCCGCAAATTTTAATACTACATCTCTTTTCCAGTCGGGTTTAATGCTCAGTTGCATCCTTGGACTGAACAAAGATTGTTTGTTGAGTGTACCATAATTATAACGCAAACCCGCCTGCAGGGTGATGTCTTTATTATTACGTGAGAGATTGATATTATCCTGTACATAACCGCTTATCTTTTGAAAAGAAAGATTACCGGATGAGTTGATGGCATTGCTTAGCGTATCGCCCATTTGAGGAATAGAGTAACCGGCGCTGTCCTGGAACGTAAATTCATTCAGCTTGTAAACAATATTATTCTGTTCAATATTTGCTCCCCATTGAATAAAATGTTTGTCTTCATCCAATGTTCCTTTAAGCCCGATGTTCCAAACATCTATATTTAAATTATCCCTGGCATAGTTTTGATAAAATCCCGATCCTAATGGATTGATGATCTGTCCATATGTGCTGCTGCTCGGATCAAAATCGCGCTGACCGAATAAATAAGTACCTGCTATATCGTAGTTCTGTTTTTCATTGTCTTCAAAACGGCTCAGCATCCATTTTAATTTCAGTTTTTTATTTACCTGGTTCACGGCGCTTAATCCGATGAGGTTGGTTGAATAGGCATCTTTTTCGCTGCCGTTGAAAAGTACATTCAATGCAAGGTCTTCTGTAAGCAACGGAGAATATACTGCAGAGGTGAGCGTTTCAAATTCAGGAATAAAAGAGAAATTGGTTCCGGAGAGAATACCTAATAATTCCAACTGCCATTTATTACTTAATTTATAGGTAAGGAAGGATTGTATATCCGATGACGAAGGAACATAAACACCTTGTGTTTCCTGGCTGCTTAAAAGACTGCTGTTGGTTTTATTGCGAGCGCCAAACAAAAAGCTGAGGCGGTTATTTTTGCTGACTCCTTCCAAATGAAATCCCTGTTCCAATAAACCAACATATGCCGAACCGCCAAAGCTGCTCGGCTTCTTATATTGAATGTCCAGCACACTGCTCATCTTATCACCGTATTTAGCCTGGAAACCGCCGTTGTAAAAACTTACATTCTTTGCTAATTCGGGGTTGATGATACTTAATCCCTCTTGTTGTCCGCTGTTTACGAGGTAGGGGCGGAATACTTCAAAATCGTTGATGTACACCAGGTTCTCATCAAAATTTCCACCGCGTACCGTGTATTGAGAGCTTAGTTCATTATTGCTTCCTACCTGTGTTTTTATCAATGCTTCAATGCCTCCGGAAACGGATGGAACAGCAAAGGCATCTTTTGGATTGATCCTGGTGAGGCCGGTTTCTGTATGTTCGTGATTATCAGTAATGGCAACCGTATCCAGTATTTCAGTGGTTTTTATAAGTCGCACCACAATATGTTCTTCTTCATCTGGACTAAGGAAAAAATTACGTTGTATCTCACGGTAACCGGTATACGAAAATACCAATGCGCAGGCGTTCTCAGCAGTTAGTCTGATGCGAAAAGTTCCGCTGTCGCTGGTAGTGACCCCGGTTGTTTTTCCAAGGATAGTGACAGAAACGCCTGCCAGCGGATTCTCATTCTCATCCACTACTTTACCGCTCACATACGCCGGTCTTTTTTGGGCAGTAACGTTGGTGAAGATGGAAGACAATGCAAGGATTATTACAAATAATCTCATGGTATGAAGATAACCATTTTACACAATGTTCTTTAATTGCGCAATGGTTGCTTTTGGATCGGGAGAAGAGAAAACAGTATTGCCTGCAACAAGCACATCAGCGCCGGCATGGATGATAGAATGCGCATTGTCCAATGTTACGCCACCATCCACTTCTATCTTCACATTCAATGATCGTTGGGTGATCATCTTTTTAAGTTCCTTTATTTTTTCGATCGTATGCGGAATGAATTTTTGTCCGCCAAAACCCGGGTTCACACTCATCATACAAACCACGTCGATATCGGCCAGTATATCTTTCAATGCTTCCACCGGTGTGTGTGGATTGATGGCAACGCCTGCCTGCATGCCTAAGCTTTTTATCTGCTGGATATTTCTATGTAAATGCGTACACGCTTCAATATGTACCGTTAAAATATCTGCGCCCGCTTTTTTAAAAGCTTCCGCAAAATTTTCCGGGTGATTGATCATTAAATGTACATCGCAGGTTTTCTTTGTCGTTTTTCTGATGAATTCTATGATGGATGGACCAAAACTTATATTGGGTACAAACGATCCGTCCATTACGTCCAGGTGAAACCAATCGGCCTTACTTTCGTCCAGCATAGCACAATCTTTCTGCAGGTTTAAAAAATCAGCTGATAATAAGGAAGGAGCGATGAGGGACATGTTGTAGTAATTGAGATGTAAAAATAATGAGTTTTACATTCATAGTTCTAATTCTTAGTTCTTAGTTTGGAGTTCTTAGTTGGCACCTCAAATTCGTGAGCTCTTCACAACTAAGAACCAGGAACTAAGAACTAAAAGTTATGAACCATTCGTCAATCTTGTTAATGCGTCTTTTGCTTCGATATAATCTTTATCGATCTGAAGGGCAGTTTGATAATCTTTGATGGCATCTGCTTTGTCATTGAGTTTTTCGTGGCAACGTCCCATCCAGTAATAAGCTTCTTCATAAGTGTTCACTATTTCAATGGCTTTTGAAAGTACATTTAATGCATCGTTGTACCTGCCCATATTGTAAAAGCAGATGGCTTTTTCGCGGTAGGCTAACGTAAAAGTATAGTCGATCTTAAGGCAGCTGTCATAATAAGGAATAGCGTTGCTGCAATCGCCGGCCGTGCTATGGTAAAGCCCCTTGATAAAAAGTGCATTTTTTAATTCATCGCCATTGGAATTCTTTATCAATGCATCTGCAACAACCAGCGCGCGCTGATCTTTTGTTTCTGCGTAGAGGCTGCCAAGTGACATTAAATATGGTGGATCAGGATGAATGGCAACGGCAGTCTCAAATGCCTGTATGGAATGAGGCGTATCCTTTTCTTCAAAATATAAGGTGGCTTCTATATCCCATAAACGCGCACTCAGGCTATCTTTTTTCAGATAGTCCTGCGTTGCTGCAAGGGCCTGCGTATAATTATTATTATCACGGTAGTATTGTATCAGGTTCTCCCTGAATAATAGGGAATCAGGATAAAGTGCAACAGAATCTTTTAATTGTTTTTCCCTGTCCACTACGGCCGTATCCGTATCATCATTGTTGTAGCAGGATGAAACCAGCGCAAGTAATATAAAGAAAGAAAGAAAGATTTTTTTTGACATCTTCTGTTATAATATAGATTGTAAAATTAAGCGGAGAGCCGGATTTTGGGATTTGTTTTTTGGATTTTTAACTAATCAGTTTAATTCGATCACTTCACAATTCCGGATATTGTTTCCGTCAATTACAAAGCGTATCGCTGTGCGGACCTTTTGCCATCCATGCTTTCCGGCTGCGCCGGGGTTCATATGCAGGCATTGTAATTTATCATCATACATAATCTTTAGAATATGTGAATGACCGCTGATAAATAATTGAGGACGGTGTATCAACAATTCTTTTCGTGTATCGGTATTGTACTTGGGTGGGTAACCACCGATATGACGGATCATCACTTTTACACCTTCACACATAAAAACCAGTTGTTCGGGATAAAAGCTGCGGATATCGTACCCGTCAATATTGCCATAAACGCCTTTCAATGGTTTCAGCGCTTTTAGTTCATCAGCAATAGCTGCGGTGCCAAAATCACCCGCGTGCCATATTTCATCGCATTGTTCAAAATGGGTAAGCAGGGTGGTGTCCAGGTAGTTATGCGTGTCAGATAGTAATCCGATGG